>Ga0255188_1000078_pt1 | contig 40519 bp, 31 predicted proteins | sample Miss_Cont_RepB_8_FD_188427 | JGI IMG/M metagenome (GOLD analysis project Ga0255188, IMG submission 188427) | Freshwater microbial communities from Mississippi River, Louisiana, United States - Miss_Cont_RepB_8h | ecosystem: Environmental > Aquatic > Freshwater > River | place: USA: Louisiana... | reverse complement strand
GTAGCGGGCCGCTGCGTTCAACCGCCGGATGCGGAAAACCGCACGTCCGGTGGTGTGGGAGGGTGCCGGGGCGCAATCCCCGGCACCCGACCCGATCATCCGTTGGGCTGGTTCATGGGTAGCCACCACGGACCGCAGCCCGCGGATTGTGGCCATGAACCTGTGCCGGCGACTTGCAGTCGCCGCGTTGCGAGAGGGGATGGCTCAGGTCAGCCCCGCACTACAGCGCCCCATGGACGGCGACTGCAAGTCGCCGGCACGGCTCCGGTCAGTTCGCAGGTTTGGCCTCCGCAGTCGTATGGCCAGGGATCTGCGCGCCCTGCTGGATCCAGCGGATGACGTGCATCACCTCCTCCGGCGTGAGCGAGCCTTTGCCAGCCGGCGGCATCACATCGTCATCGCCGGGCGGCAGGAGGATGAGGCGGACGAGGTTGCTGGCGAAGGGATCGCCGGGCTTCACCGCGAGTTTTTCGCTGTCGCCGCCCTTGAGGGCGATGGCGGGCTGGTCCATGCGATATTTGCCCTTCTGCTTCTCCGGCCCGTGACAGCTCAGGCATTTGGTGTCGAAGATGGGCTTCACCTTTTCGCGGTAAAATTTCTCCTGTTCGTTGCCGCCGCTGGCTGCGACTGCGGGAGTTTCCTTCTCCTCCTCGACGAGGGCCTTCACGAACCCCGGCGCGTTCTTGGTGAGGTAGTTCGAGCCGTGGGTGAGATTGCCGCCCTCGTGGCCCGCGATGATGAGGAGAACGATGTTGCCCAGGAGCAGGCAGCGATAGCCGGCGCGCAACAGCGTGCGCGGCGCGTTCGACGCGGTCTCGTGATAGCCCAGCCATTGAAGCCAGAGCGTGACCACGGTGAGCACGCCCACGGCGATGCCGTAGTTTTTATGCGCGGCCAAAGTCTGCGGGTCATATTCCGCGCCGGTCGCGCGCAGCAGGCCCAGCACGATCGTCAGCATCGTGGTAATGACGCTCAGGCCGAGCATCAAGGTGATGACCGGCTGCACCTCGGACTTCGGCCGCCAGAGATAGTAGAGGTCCACGAGGAAGGCCATGGTCACGAAGCCGATGGGGAAGTGCAGCAGGACGGAGTGAAACGGCCCCAAGAACGGCTGCCAGCGGAAGACGCCGTCGCCCTCGGCCGCGCGCAGTTCCGGGGCCAACCCGAGGCCGGCAACGACCATGACCAGCAGCCAACCTGCCCACCGCCGCGCACAAAATGTTTTGTTCATAAGGTTCAAAAAGGTGCCTGCACGCCAAGGTGAGGCACAACAGGATTTGCTGGTGAATTCGACCGTATCCCAGCGGACGCAAGGTGGGCGGATATTGTCCAAGCCAGCGCCATGATTGGCGTGGCTGCTACTGCACGACGAGATCGAGCGGCACGCTACGATTCAGCAGGGGCCCAAGCTGCGCGGTGAGTTCGGCCCAGGTGAGACTGGCGGCGGCGAGGACGAGGGGACGAGGGGAAGTGAGCAGGCCATCCGCCAGCAAGGCCTCCAGAGCGGCGGCCCGCGGCAATCTGGTGAAGGCGAGCTGCGGAATCTCCACGGCACTGAACATCGCCTCGATGCCCGGTCGCTGCGGGTCGGCGAGGCGGCGGGCCACGGCGAGCTGCGGCGTGTTGCCCGCCTTGGTCACGCGCAGGACGAGATTGGCGGGGATCACGGCCTCCGGAAAACTCACGTTGGCGAACGCCGTGGAATCCGCGTTGAAGATCGGGGTCACGGGCGCGGAGGCGAGGTCATTGCGCACCGGAGCAATGGCCGCCAGCGCCGCAGCCACGTGACGCAGGGGCGTGCCGGGTTCCGGCTTCAGCCCCACGCCCACGTCCCAGCCCAGGTGATGGCGCAGGGAGAGGACTTCGCGGAGTTGTTCGGCCACCGGCAGCGCGCGGTGCTGGAAGGCGGTGGCCACCGCAACTTCGCTGAAATGAAACTGGCCGTCCGGATTAATCCGCAGGCTCAGGTCCACCCGGCCGGGCTTGGGCGAAAGTGGTTTCAACGCGGCCGCGGTGCGGAGGTCGGCGGCCAGCCGGGCGGCCGCAGGCGAAAGCGCGGCGGGGTCCACGTCGCGCAGGGCGGCGGCGATTTCGCCGAGGTAGATGCGCAGCAGCTTGAGCGGGGCGTTGCGCGCGCCGGTGAGGGGCTTGTCCGCCGAGTCACGCAGCAGTTGCGTGACGGCGGCGGTGTCTAGCCGCCAGTGGGTGGAAATCGAATCGGAGGGAGCCCGCAGGCCGGTGGCCGTTTCGCGGAGATCCACGAACACCTGATACTGCTCGAACGGCTCACCAACCAGGAGCTCGTGACCGAAGGGCAAGTCGCGCTCCAACGTGCCCCCGGAGGGCATCACGATGGTCTCCGCCGCCCCTAGCGAGGGTTCGGAAAGCGGCACCACACGCTGGCCGTTCGTGGTGACGATCCAAAGATCCAGGCACGCCGGCCAGTCGAGCCGCTGCTCAACCGGCCCGGTGTTGGTGAGCCGGAGCTTCAACGACTGGGACGCGAAGGGCACCAGCCGCGCCGGTCCGGCGAGCTGGAGCGAGAGCTGGCGGGCAGCGGTGCGGGCCGGGCGCTCGGCCAGATAGTCGGCCACCGAGAGCAGGCTGAGCTCGAGCTCCGGCGTGAGGGTGCGGCCGTTCCAGAGCGCAACCCCGCGCGGCATTTGCGGGCGTTGCTTGGGATGCACGCCGAGGTAGTGCGCGCGGATTTTGTAATCGCCGGTGAACTCGGTTTTCACCCAGTCGGCGAGCAACGTGCCGAACTCCTGCGTCGCCCCCGGCGCGAGCCGCACCGCGCGCGCAAACTGATGCGCCAGCGACGGGCCCGCGACGGTGGACTCGACGGTGAGTTCGCCGAGTTTGCGGGTCTGTTTGCAGTGATCGCATTTGGGGCTGTAGATGCCCGGCCCGGGGCCGAGGTGCGCCAGCGCCACCTTCGCGGGCGGCGGCGGCCCCTGCCGTTTCATTTCCACCTTGCCGTTGTTGCGGCAGCAGCCTTCCCACATGAAGGCGAGCAACTGGGTGGAGGTGTTGGTGAACCGCCAGGTCAGCGGGATTGGATCGCCGACGACATGGGTCTGCGCCGGCGGGATGGCGATGGAGACGCGGATGGGTTCGTTGGTGGAGGCCGGAGCCGCTCCGGGGCGGATCAACGGTGGCGTGGCTGGCTGGGCAAACAACTGCAGGCTGCCGGTCAGCCAGAAGGCGAGGAGGAGCGCTGCGTTCACGCCGTGGAATGCGGGACCGGAAAGGGGTCGCGCCCCGGCTCGGGCTTCGCCGCCTGGGTTAGGGATTCGGGTTGAAACCAGCCCACGCATCTAAGGATTGGTAGCACGGAATGCCAGGCCGGGCGAATTGCACAGAAGCTTTCGTCGCCTAGCGGCTAACCGCCCAGCAGCATCGTCGGGTTCTCGCGGTCCTGATCCAGCTTGAAGCGCGGGGCGGCCTTGAGGTTGAACGTGAAGCCGATGGTGTAGTCCACCGAGCCGTTGCGCTGGTCACGGATGCGCAGGGTGAGCGCGCCCACCCAGCTCCGGAAGTCGCGGTAGATGGAGTATTGCTGCTCTTCCAGCCGGCCATCACGAGACTCGAAGAAGTGCCGGGTGCGCAGTGCGTAGTTCTCGTTCACGCGGTAGTAGAAGCTGGAGGTGAAGAGGTTGTTGCCGGGGCCGCCGAGGAAGAGCGGATCGTTGCGCAGGTAGCGGTGGCCGAGGGCCAGGCTCCAGTGGTCTTCCGGGGTGAAAGTGACGCGGTGATCGGCGATGCGCCACCGGCCGTTGTCCACATCAATCCGGTTCTCCGAGGTGAACGTGAGCCAGTCACGCGGCTTGAAGTCGAGGTCGGAGAAGACATCCGCGAAGGTGCCCTGACCGGCGCGGGGCTTGAGGCGCCAGTCGGTGTAGAGCGCCCAGTTGAGCAGCGTGTCAATGCGGTCATTGCGCTTGGTCTGGAGCAGGTTCCGCAGGCTGAAGCGGAAGACGTTCTGGCTGTCCACGGCGTCAATGGCGTTGTAGTCGGGGAATTCGATGGGCAGCAGGCGCAGCGTGGGCACCTCGTAGTCGAACTGCGGCAGCGTGGCCGGCAGGCGGTTGGGTGAGGGCACGTAGGCGTAGTTGACGCTGGGCTCGAGGATGTGGCGCAGGCCCTTGCCCTGGAAGAGCGGGAGGTCCTTCGTCGGCATCGTGCGGTGGAGCTTGGTGGTGATTTCCACGCCGGTGTTGAAGACGCCGCGATTCGCCTCGGTGGTGACGGCGCCCCGGCCTTCCGTCTCGCCGTAATGCGTGAGCCGGCCGCCCACGCGCGGCGTGACGTTCAGCCAGCCAAAGAAGTTCTGCGGCAGCACGACCTGATGGTAGGTGTCCGCCCGCGCGGCGGCGAAGCTGGGGAGAATGTTGTCTGCAAACTCGTGCTTGTAGTAGCCCGCCGTGCTTTCGCTCTCGTAGTAGAGCGGCGTCACCCCGATTTGCTGGCGGAAGCCGGTGAGCTTCACGTCCGGCAGGCGCTCGACGGTCTCGAAGAAGTCGTTGATGCGCGGCTGAACCAGCAGGTTCAGGCTCCAGTTGGACCACAGCTGGTTCACCTCGAGGAAGGAGTTGGGCTGGATGTTCTGCCGATACTCCTGCTCGATGAAATCGCGGATGAGGAAGGCGTCGCTCTGCTCGCGCACCACGGCCTTGACGGTCAGGTTGGTGCGGATTTCCACGCGATGGGAAAAGCTGAGGCGATGGCGATCGTTGTTAATCGCGCCGCCCGCGCCGTTGGTGCCGGCGCGGTCGTCGTGCGTGTAGTAGAGCTTCAGCGAGCCCTGTCCCCAGCGGCCCGCGTCATAGTTGAAGTCCGGCCCGACGCCCACGCCGCGGAGTTGGCGGTAATCCAGGTGCAAGTCCACGGAGAAATTCGTCGTGAAAGCGCGATGGTAGGTGCCCAGGGCATAAGGCCCGTAGAGGCTGCGATAGCCGGGCGTGAGCACCCAATAGTCCTCGTGCGTCTTGAGCGACCGCGTGTATTTGGGCCAATACATCACCGGCACGCTGCCCAGATACAAGGTGGCCTCATGCGCTTCGAATCGCTCGCCCGGGATGATGACCAGCGAGCGGCAGCGCACGCGGTAGCTGGGGTCTGCCACGTCGTCCGTGGTGAAGAAGGTGTTGGTGGCCGTGTAGAGATTGTTCGTGGTCGCCGCCTGGAGGGAAAAGCCGCCGAGGAAAAACGGCGCGGCCCCGCTCCTGAACTCCTCGGCCTTGATGACCTTGGACTTGAAATTGTAGGCCAGTTGCTCGCCGCGCCAGATTTGGCCCTCCCCCCGGAGGAAGACCGAGCCCTCCGCCTGCACGTCGCCTGTCCGTTGGTTCAGGGTGAGCCGCTGCGCGGTGAGTTCAGCGGCCTTGCCCTGTTCATTTTCATAGCGCACCAGCACTCCGCCCTGGGCCTTGACCACGCCGGTGTTGAAATCAAATGCCTGGGTGCCGTCCTTGGACAGGAGCTTGACCTCATAGCGCCCGCCGGATTCCGCCGCGCCCGCCACCAGCCCGGTGAGCCAGATCACCAAAGCCAGCCAGGGGAGGAAAACGCGCGGTTTCATGCGGCGCGAGTGAAACAAACGGCCCCGGCACTGCCAAGCGGATTCCCCAGTGGCCGCAGGACACAGGACGCCGCTGCGAGCCCTCCACCGTGTCACCCGCGCCGGGTTTCAGCGCGGCGGTGAGGCTCAACTTTGAACCCACCTCACCGAGCCAGCAACTCAGACACGTTCACCGCGGCATCGGGGAAGGCCGTTGGCCTGGCTTCCTCGCCGGTGTGAAGCACCAGCTTGGACGCATAACCGGTGAAGTGCGGTTCGCGATAGACTTCAATGACTGCTTCCTGCGGATTCACGAGCCAGACCTCGACGACGCCCGCCCGCCCGTAAGCCGGCAGTTTCTCTTCGCGGTCGTATTCCAACGTGGAGTCGGAGACCTCGATGAGCAGGAAGACATCCTCCGGGCGCGGATGGCGGCGGGTGTAATCGTCCGGCGAAGGCTTGAGCAACATCACGTCCGGCTCCGGCTCGGAGTGGTCGTCGAGATGAAGTGGGTTCTGCGTCGTTACCAACCAGCGGCCTCTGGCGACGCGATTGAAGAGGCGACTCAATCGGTTGACCAAGCCTCCATGCAGCGGCCCGATGGGTGACATATCAATGATTCTTCCTTCCAGCAGTTCGACGCGTGCGTCCGGACGCAGCACGCCCGCCTCCGCCATACGGTAGTAGTCTTGAACGCTGAAGCGATGTTCGGTCAGAACCGGCATATTAAGAGGCTAGCCTTCACACCGGCATCTGCAAGCCCACCTTCTCCGCCACCTGCGCCACGTCTTTGTCACCGCGACCGGAGAGGTTCACGATGATGAGCTGGTCCTTGCCGAGCTTCGGCGCGCGTTCGATGCAGGCGGCGACAGCATGGGCGCTTTCCAGCGCGGGGATGATGCCTTCGAGCTGCGCGAGCTTCATGAACGCAGCCAGCGCCTGATCGTCCGTGGCATAGCCGTATTCCACACGGCCCTCATCGCGCAGCCACGCGTGCTCGGGGCCGACGGCGGCGTAATCGAGGCCGGCGCTGACGCTGTGGGTGGATTGAATCTGGCCGAACTCGTCCTGGAGGATGTAGCTGCGCGTGCCTTGCAACACGCCGAGGGAGCCACCTTGGAAACGCGCGGCGTGCTGCTCGGGCTGGATGCCCAGGCCGCCAGCTTCCACGCCAAGCATCTTCACCGAGGTGTCATTGAGGAAGGGGTAGAACAGGCCGATGGCGTTTGAGCCGCCGCCGACACACGCGATGAGCAGATCGGGCAGCCGCTCCTCCTGCTCCAAAATCTGCCGCCGCGCCTCGTCGCCAATGATGCGCTGGAAGTTGCGGACCATGACGGGATACGGGTGTGCGCCGTAAGCGGTGCCGAGGATGTAGTGCGTGCTGCGGATGTTCGTCACCCAGTCGCGCATGGCCTCGTTGACTGCTTCCTTGAGCGTCTGCTGGCCCACTTTCACCGGCACCACGTCTGCGCCGAGCATCTTCATGCGGAAGACGTTGAGCTTCTGCCGTTCGCAGTCCACCGCCCCCATGTAGATCATGCACTTCATGCCAAACATGGCGGCGACCGTGGCCGTGGCGACGCCGTGCTGGCCCGCGCCGGTCTCGGCGATGATGCGGGTCTTGCCCATGCGCTTCGCGAGGAGGATCTGGCCCATCGCGTTGTTGATTTTGTGCGCACCGGTGTGGTTGAGGTCCTCGCGTTTGAGGTAGATCTTCGCCCCGCCCAGCTCGCGCGTGAGGCGTTCCGCGAGGTAGAGGGGCGAGGGCCGCCCGATGAATTCGCGCAGGTAGTAACTGAGCTCCTGTTGAAACTCGGGATCCTGCTGCGCGCGGAAATACTCATCCTCCAGCTCCTGGAGCGGATGCACGAGGGTCTCGGGGACGTAACGTCCGCCGAACGGCCCAAAGTGGCCTTGGGCGTCTGGAACGGCCGGAGTGGCGATGCTGCTCATGGCGGGAAGCTAAGGCGAGGACGCCCAACGTCCAAGTCACAAAACCCAAGCCCTGGCAAAATTCAGCGCGACTGACAGCGAGCCTCGCGGGCAAGTGCCCGCCCGACGCTACGCTCCGATCTGCTTCTTGATGGCGTCGGCGATCTGGCGGGACCACTTGTCCAGCGCGCCCATGTCCTTGCCTTCGATGAGCAGCCGGGCCTTGGGTTCGGTGCCGGAGTAACGCAGCAGGACCCGGCCGCCGCTGGGCTGCACCTCGGCCTCGGCCTGTTTCACGAGTTCCAGCACGCCGTTGAGCTGCTCGAAGGGCTTCTTCTCGCGGACCTTGATGTTGGTGACCTGCTTGGGGAAGCGCGTCCAGCAGCGCTTGAGCTTGGAGAGGGTTTCGCCGCGGGCCTTCATGGTGCGCAGCACTTGCAAGGCGGCCACGAGCCCGTCGCCCGTCGTCGAGTAGTCGCGGAAGATGAGGTGGCCGCTTTCCTCGCCGCCGAAGTTGTAGCCGCACTTGAGCATCTCATCGATGACGTTCTTGTCGCCGACGGCGGTGTAAATGATCTTGCCGCCGGCGGCCTGCATGGCGGCCCCCAGCCCGGCGTTGCTCATGACGGTGGCGACGAGGGTCTTCTCGGCGAGCGTTCCCTGCGCGAGCATGTCCAGCGCGGACATGGCCATGATGTCATCGCCATCCAGCAGCGCGCCGGTTTCATCGCAGAGAATGACGCGGTCGGCGTCACCATCGTGGGCGATGCCGAGGTCGGCGCGGTATTCGCGGACCTTGGCGCAGAGGGTCTGCGGGTGCATGGAGCCGCAGTCGCGGTTGATGTTGGTGCCGTCGGGCGTGTTGCCGATGACGAAGATCTCCGCGCCCAGCTCGCGCAGGACGCTGGGCGTGGCCTTGTAGGAAGCACCATTGGCGCAGTCCACCACGATGCGCATGCCGTCCAGGGTCAGGCCCTTGGGGAAGGAGGCCTTGGCGAACTCGATGTAGCGGCCCAGGGCGTCGTCAATGCGCACGGCCTTGCCGATCTCGGTGGCGGAGGGGCGCACGCTCTCGATGTTGCCGCTGAAGACGAGGCTTTCAATCTGCGCCTCGATGGGGTCGGGCAGCTTGAAGCCGTCCGCGCCGAAGAACTTGATGCCGTTGTCATCGTAGGGATTGTGCGAGGCGGTGATGACGATGCCGGCATCGCAACGCAGCGAGCGGGTGGCGTAGGCGACGCCGGGGGTGGGCAGCGGGCCGATGAAGAGCACGTCCACGCCCATGCTGAGGATGCCGGAGCTGAGGGCGTTCTCGAGCATGTAGCCGGAGAGCCGGGTGTCCTTGCCGATGACGATGCGGTGCTTGCCACGCGAACGGGACTGGCTTTCGAGGTTCTTGAAGACATGCGCGGCGGCGCGGCCCAGTTTGAGGGCGGTTTCTGCCGTCACGGGCTCAATGTTGGCCGTGCCACGAACGCCGTCGGTGCCGAAGATTTTTTGGGGCTGGTTGCTCATACTTTGGTTACTGAGAGGGGGGGGCGGGGCTAATGTGAGCTTTGGCGGGGGACACCTTCACCACGGTGAAGTCCGGGGGCGCATGCACGAGGATATTCTTGGTCGGGCCCACGGTGTCGGTCGCTTCAGAGAGGTTGATGAAAACTTCCAGATCGGCCGGGGTCAAGACTGGAGCTTTGGAGCGCGGGCCCTGCAACGTGATGTCCACGGTGGCGGGCTCGATTCGGAAGGTGCGCAGATCCCGGGCGGACTTCATCACCGTGACGGGCACGTGCTTCAGCTCGACCGTTGTGTAGTCAAAGCGCTGCCAGTCCCAACGCGGGGATTTCTGGGCGCTGAAGATGGCGAACCAGATCATCGTGGCCAGCACCAGCGAGAACAGCTTGAGCCAGAAGTTCTGGAGGATGGCGTCGCGCGTGGACATCACTTTACCTCCGCTTTCTGGGGAAGGTCAGACGCCGGGGCGCCGGAGGGTTCAGGCACGACACCGGCCGGAGCCGTCGGCGCAGGCGTCTGCCGCAGGCCGGCCGGCTTGAGGTAACGGGCCAGCCAGAGGCGGAAATTATCCACCCAGGTCCGGGCGCGAATGCGCTTCACAAAGAGCCCGGTCAGGAAGGCGCGCAACTCCTCCACCGTCACGCCGCGCTTGAGCTCGCCCCGATAGCCGTAGGAGATGGCGCCGCTTTCCTCGGACACCACCACCACCACCGCGTCCGTTTCCTCGCTCAACCCGATGGCGGCCCGGTGGCGGGTGCCCAGGGATTTGTGCAAATCCTGCCGCGTGGTCAGCGGGAAGATGCACGCCGCGCGCAGGATGCGGCCGTTCTTGATCAGCACGCCACCGTCGTGGATGGCGTTGTTTGGGAAGAAGATGGTCTCCAGCATTTCCGGCGTGGCCTCGCAGTCCACCACCACCCCGGACTCGACCGTCTCCGCCAGATTGATGGCCTGCTCGATGGCGATCAGCGCGCCGATGCGCACATCGGCCAGGCGCTCGACCGTCTCGATGATGACCTCGATGTCCTCGCGCTGCTCCTGCGCGGAGAGCTGAAGCGATTGGTTGCCCAACTCCGCGAGCAGGCGGCGCAGCTCAGGCTGGAAGATGACCAGCACGGCGAAGGCGCTGAACGTCGAAAACGCGCCCAGCAACCAGCGCAGCACGGTCAACTCCAATACCGAGGTGATGAAGCTCAACGCGACAAACAACACCACCAACCCCATCACCACCGGAGCACCCCGGGTGCCCCGGATGAAGTTCAGGGCAAAGTAGATCCCCACCGCGAGGATGAAGATTTCCACCGCGGGCCGCCAGATGAAGCTGAGAAGCTCGATCGCCATTAGCCTAGTCCTCATTGTGCCGCAAACTGCGGGGCGAGTCACAACAAGAATCTCAAGTTTCCCATAACGGAGGAGAAATGCGCTCGCCCTCGCACAGTTGGCGGCGCTAGGATCGCGGCCCAATCAAAAGGTGATTCTATGAGGCGTCATACTTGCATTTTAGTCTTGGCCGTCTTCGGCTGGCTTCTGAGCTTGGGTCAGGCACCGGCTCAACAGTATGCTTTCACGAATTATGCCGGCCAGCCGGGCACCCCAGGCGCGACGGATGGAACCCTGGCTGATTCCCGTTTTAACCAACCTTCGGGACTAGCGGTGGATGCCGAAGGCCATCTGTTCGTCGCGCACTACTTCAACCACACGATCCGGAGAATCTCCACCAATGGCCTCGTGAGCACGGTGGCCGGAATACCCGGACAAAGCGGTTTTGTGGACGGCCCGGCGGCTGAAGCTCGGTTCAATCAGCCTTCCTTTCTGGCCTTCGATGCCGGCGGCAACCTGTATGTCTCGGAGCTATTGAACAACGCGATCCGGAAAATCACCAAAGCCGGGGTCGTGAGCACTTACGCCGGCGGACTAGGGCAGTTCAACCGCCCGGCCGGACTCGCCTTCGACACGGTTGGCAACCTCTTCGTGGCCGATTCAGCCAACCACGTCATACGCTTGGTGACACCGGGTGGACTGGTGCTGACGCTGGCCGGCAGCGTCGGCGATGGCGGCACCACCGACGGACCAGCAGCCTCGGCGCGGTTCTACTATCCCACCGACGTGACTTTAGATGCGGCGGGCAATCTTTTCGTCTCCGACGCGGGGAATGACACCATCCGCAAGATTTCCCCGGCCGGCATCGTCTCCACCGTTGCGGGGGCTCCGCGGCAAAAAGCCGCCGTTGACGGCTTCGGTGGAGCGGCCCGCTTTTACCAGCCCTACATCATCCGTTTCGATGCCGCAGGCAACTTGGTGGTGGCGGACTCCGGGAATTACACACTGCGCCGAATCAGTCCGGCTGGCGAAGTGACCACCATTGCTGGCCAAGCCGGACAGGCTGGGACGGCGGACGGCATCGGCACGGCGGCGCGCTTCTTCAATCCCGGCTACATTGCGTTCGACGCAATGGGAACACTCTATGTTGCGGATGCGTTTAATCACCGCATCTCGCGAGGCACGATCGTGGCGGGCTTCCCGCAAATCACCGTCGAGCCTGCCAGCCTCACATTTGGCAGCGCGGGCACGGCGTTGACGGTGACCGCCACAGGGAACGCGCCGTTGACCTATCAGTGGCGGTTGAATGGCACCAATCTTCCCAACGCCACCAACGCCACGCTGGCGGTCGCCGGAGTGGCCGCCAACGCGGGCAGCTATCGGGTGGCCGTTGCGAACAGCGTCGGCAGCGTGACCAGTGCCGAGGCGTTCTTGTCGTTCCTGGATGGGCCCCGTTTTTTCGCCAGCGTGTCGCTGTCAGGAATTCTGGGGCGGCAATATCGCGTGGATGCTGCCGAGATCCTCAACGCGACAACTAACTGGCTGACGCTCACGAACCTCACGCTCACCACCAACCCCACAACCGTCATTGACCCGACTTCGGCCGGTGCCACGAACCGCTATTATCGCGCGGTTTTGCTGCCCTGACGGGCGGGCGTCATTTCTTCTTTTCCGCCGGCTTGGCTCCCGTCTTGGGCGCAGGAGCCGCCTTCTTGTCCAGATTCCGGTTTAGGTCCGCTTCGGCAAACTTCGTGGCCGCGCCGTCCGTGGGGACTTCGAGTCCGGCACTCCAGATAATCCCGTTCATCACGAGCTTGCGCTGGCCCTCGTAGCTCCAGCTCTTGTGCAAATCCACGCCAGTGAAACTGAAACCACGTCCCCCTTCGGGCCGCTGGTGCGCCCAGGCCATCACTTCGTCCCGGCCCGTGTGCTTCTTGGCGTCCGCGCTGGTGCGGGATTTGTCCGGCACCTGGCCAACGATGAGTGGAACAAAGCCTTTGTCCTTGTCGGCAAAGTGCAGGTTGAAGAGCCAGCCATCACCCGGAGCCGCGAAGGGCTTCACCCCGCGCAACACGGGATGCGTGCCAACGGGCTTCAGGTCCATGTCCCAGTGACCACGGCAGCCAATGTCCCCGTGGAAGACGCCGCCCAGCCAGCTCTTCACCTTGTCACCGTCCGGGCCCTTGGGAAAATCCACCGCTTGATGCAACAGCACCAAGCCCGTGCCCCCGGCCATGAGCTTCGACAACGTGGCCCAGCGGGACGGCTCGATGAACGGCTGCTTCCCGCCCCCGTCGCCGAAATAGACGATGCACTTTGCGCCGGCGAGGACCTGCTCATCCTTGGGCCAGTCGCGGGCCATCACGGGCCACACGCCGGGCTGCTGCTTGAGCCAGTCCAGCAACAGCGCGCAGCCGGCGAAGTATTCGTGCGCCATTGGCTTGCTGCTCGGTCCGCCCGCGAGGAGGACAATCTTCGCGAGCTTCGGATCGGGTGAGTTCACTTCCAGCGCCACACCGGATTGATCATTCGGATCAGCGGCGCACAGCGGCAGAGACAAGGCCAGGAGCAGTATCAGGCGTGACAACGATTTCATACCGCCATTCAACCCCAAAGCCCACGCGCCGCACAAGCGCCGCGTCGGAGCACCGGGGATGGTGGAAGTGCTCACTGCCACCCGTGCGGACCGCTCAGCCATCGGCCGGGTCCGGATAAAACTTGGTGCGCAGCCGCTGGTCCAACCCATGCACCGCCAGGCTGAGTTCCGCAAAACGATCGTAAGCCGTCTCCCGGTCGAGCCCCGCGGGCACTGCCCCCGCATCGAACTGGCGCTTCACCTTCCGAAAACGCCGGCTGAGCGAAACACGTTCGCCGGTCTCGCCCAGCTCCCGCAACAGCCGCCGCACCTGTTCCGCCTGCTGGCGCGTTTGACGGATGACTTTGAGCGCAGCGACCTGCTCCATGCCGCCGGCAGCCACGGATTTGAAAAGGGCGCACTCGAACTCCCGGCAGCGGGTCGGTCGGTCGGCATACACCCGGCAGCGCAAGTCGGCGCAGAGCGCAGCGCAGGGCTGGGGAAATTTCCCGGCCCCTGACGAGCCCGCGCGCACCGGCAGGCCAAGCGCGCGCAGATGGCCTGCGTCGTCACCCGGCTGAAGCTCCACATCCCGGAACAACGTGCCATCGCAGCACAGGCCGCACTGGAGACAAAGTTGTTCGGGCAGGACAATTGGCACGGCGAAAACTTACACCGAGGCGAATCACCGCACCAGCCTGAGGGCGGGCGGCAACGCGTGCGGCAGTTTGGCTTCGCCAACCATGGTTGCGCCACAGCCACTGATGACATCGGAACCTCCGCCCGTCCGTTGAAGGCTTGTTCATCCGCATCTTCATCCTGACCGTGCTTGCCTGCGCTTCGGCCGCAATCGCAGGAGTGGACAAGGTCACGGCCACCGCCACGGAACTGCAAGTCCATTTCACCGCGACCTCCGCTGGCCTGAATCTGGTCGAGCTCGCCCCGTTCGAGACCAACGCCGCCGCCGGGCGCATCGTGAGTCGGCTGCCCACTGTTTCGCCCGCGCGGGTGCCGCGCTTCGATGGCGTTCACGACCGGCTCTACTCTGGTTTCGTGGTCGTCCAGCCGGCGGACGCGGAGCGCGCCGCAGCGGGACCAATTCGCTTCGCCGAGGATTTGGATCAGTTCTCCCTCCACCGCGAGCCGCATCCGCAACCGGACTCCAAGAAGGGCCTGCAACTGCAAATGGTGGACGACGCGCTCGCATTGGGCATCCGGCACTGCACGCTCAACTTCAATCTCGCCGGCCTCATTCAGCTCCAGCCGCAGCCCGATTCCCTCCGCTGGGAAATGGACGGGCGGACCTACCACTTCAACCGTCGCTACCTCGACTCGCTGCCGGTGAAGCGCCTTTCCGACGCGGGCGTGGTCGTGAACCTCATCCTGCTGCACTACCTCGGGCGCGCCGAGGTGGACGCGTTCATGAAGCACCCGCGCTGCGATCCCGCCACGCCGCATCGCCTCACGGCCTTCAACACCGCCACGCCCGACGGCCTGCGTCATTATAAGGCGGCGTTGGAGTTCCTCGCCCACCGCTACTCGGGCACCAACTCCGCCCACGGCCGCGTCTGGGGCTACATCGTCGGCAACGAGGTCAACGCGCATTGGGAATGGTATAACCTCGGCCCGGCCACCCGCGCCGAGGTCGCGGCGGATTATCTCCGCACCGTGCGCGTCACTCACACCGCCGTGCGCAAAGCCTCCGCCCACGCGCGTGTCTATCTGTCGCTCACGCATTTCTGGACCCGCGTGATGCGCAACGATCCGCTGCGCTACTGCGAGGGCAAGGGTCTGCTCGACGACTTCCACCAGTTGGCGAAGACCGGTGGCGATTTCGACTGGCACCTCGCGCATCATCCTTATCCGGAAAACCTCTTCGAGCCGCGCACCTGGCTGGACAAGTCCGCCACCCCGCGCGAGGACACGCCGCGCATCACGTTCAAGAACCTCGAAGTGCTCGACGCCTATTTCCGGCGGCCCGAGCTGTTGTATCGCGGCCAGCCGCGCCGCATCATTTTGTCCGAGCAGGGCTTCCACAGCCCTGACAAACCCGATGGCGAGCTCTGGCAGGCAGCGGCCTTTTGCTACGCGTGGAAAAAGGTCGAGTCGCTTACGGGCATCGACGCCTTCATCCTCCACCGCCACGTGGACCACGCGCACGAAGGCGGCTTGAAACTCGGGCTGTGGTCCCACCAGCCCGGCACCATCTCCACGCCCGACAAGCCCCGCCGCATCTACGAAATCTTCAAGGCCGCCGGCACGCCGGACGAGGCCCGCGCCTTCGAGTTCGCGTTGCCCGTGATCGGATTGAAGGACTGGTCCGCGTTGCGCGCGCAACCGTGATGGGAAACCGCCGGGCGCATCTTGACACCCGCACCATCCGAACGAGGAAGCCGGCTCCCTCTCCTCCATCCGATGGAGGAGGGCCGGGGAGAGGAGAGGCGTTACCGCTGTCGTATCAAGGCTCCCCTCTCCCCATCCCTCTCCATGAACCTCCCGCAGATTCAAGGCGACCGCAGATGGGATTTTCCATCTGTGGTCGCCTTGAATCTGCGGGAGACCTTCGGCGGTTCATGGCCCCAATGCGCGGGCTTTGGTCCGTGGTGGCTACCCATGAACCTCGGAGCGGGCTTGGGGCCTGGGCAGGCTCAACAGCGGTGCTGAAGCCGCCGCAGTCCAAACGCTGGCGCGCCCCAGCGAGATTCCCGTGCGGCGCGAAGCGTCTGGACTGCGGCGGCTTCAGCGCCGCTGTTCCCCGGAGCGGGTTCAGGGGGCGAAATCGCGGAAGTTGGCGGGCCGTTGGTTCTCTCCCCGCTCCTGCGTGCAGGGAGAGGGGGTTCACCTGTCGTGGTGCATGTGCCAGCTTGCGCCCGAGCCGGCGCTCCAGCCGACGCCAACATTGACGAACTCCGCTTCGTCCTCTTAGATCTGCGGCACTGGATTGACCCATTTCAACTCACAGCCCATCCGCCACCATGCCTCCGAAACCCGAAGCCAAAGCCCTCGACACCAAAGCTGATTCCAAAGCCGCTGACGCCGCCAAAACCGCCGCCGCCGCCAAGCAGCGCGACCTCGATGCCGCCATCTCCACCATCACCAAAAGCTACGGCGAAGGTGCCATCATGCGCCTCGGCGCGGCCACCGCGCTGCGGCAGATCGAGGTGATCCCCACCACCGCCTTCGCCCTCGACATCGCCCTCGGCGTGGGCGGCGTGCCGCGCGGACGCGTCATCGAGATTTTCGGGCCCGAGTCCTCCGGCAAGACCACGCTGATGCTCCACATCATCGCCAACGCGCAGAAGTCCGGCGGCCTCGCCGCGTTCATTGACGCCGAGCACGCGCTCGACCCCGCCTACGCCAAAAAACTTGGCGTGAACCTCGACGACCTGCTCGTCTCCCAGCCCGATTCCGGCGAAGAGGCGCTGACCATTTGCGAGACCCTCGCCCGCTCGGGCGCGCTCGATGTCATCGTCATTGACTCCGTCGCCGCGCTCGTGCCGAAGGCGGAACTGGAAGGCGAGATGGGCATGGCCACCATGGGCATGCAGGCGCGATTGATGTCGCAGGCCCTGCGCAAGCTCACCGCCATCCTCAACAAGGGCAAGACCACCTGCATCTTCACCAACCAGCTCCGCGAAAAGGTCGGCGTCATGTTCGGCAACCCGGAGACCACGCCCGGCGGCAAGGCCTTGAAGTTCTACGCCAGCGTGCGCATGGACATCCGCCGCAAGGACACGCTCAAGGACGCCGCCGGCAACGCCACCGGCAACCACGTCCGCGTGAAGGTCGTGAAGAACAAGGTCGCGCCGCCCTTCGCCGAGGCCGAGTTCGACATCATCTACAACCACGGCATCGACAAGGAAGGCAGCATCCTCGACGTGGGCATTGAGAACGGCGTGGTGGAGAAGAAAGGCGCGTGGCTGCAATTCGCCGGCGACCTCATCGGCCAGGGCAAGGAAGCCGCCAAGAAGGCCCTCGCCGAGAAGCCCGACCTCGCGAAGAAGATCGTGGAAGCCATCATGGCCAAGCGCGCGGCAGCGGTGCCGGCGGCGTAGTCAAAAGGCTGACCCGTGCCAATCGCGAAGGACATAGTCGAGCAGGTCAAAGCAGACTTTCCTGCGGCAGATGTTCCATCGGTTCTTGCCCGGCTTGAGTCCGCTTCCCGAATCGAGCGGGTGTTACGGTGCATTGTCTTCGCAGCCCGTGGCCACCCTTGGTATTTCGATTTCTTGTGCCGACTGGCAAAGATAGAGGAGCGCGACGTAATCAGAGCCGCTGAGTATGAGCCCTTGGGCGACAGGCTTTATGACTTCACCATGCCAATTCCAGAAGCCCGACTCACGATAGACCGCTATCCATCTCCAGACGTGCTTCGCAAGGAAGCTGGCTAACCGTCTGGTTGGAGTGACGCGGATGTTTCCGGGTGGAACGGCCAACTTGGCCGTCCTCGGCGGCAACTTGCCGCCGAGCTTCGGCACAGCCACCGCTCGCATCACACGGCGCGTCCTGGGCGCAGCACGAGCGGCGGGCGGGTCGCCCGCCGCAACGGGCCAGTGGCCCGTTCCACCCAATCCAACTGCCTCGCTTATTGCGTGGTCGAAACGTCGCGTTTGCACACACGCGCCTGTGGCCGACAATTTCGTTGCCCGGAAATCCAAACGGTGAATGGTTGAGCCGTGACGCCGCCGCCTTCACCAGCGCAACCCAAGCCGCCCACGCGCGGCGCGCTCACGCAGCCGACGAACCGCTTCGTCGGCACCTCGCGGGAGCGCGACGAGGAGTTTGATCCGGCGGAGGAGCCGCTGCCGCGCACGCAGTTTCTCCCAGACCATTCGCTGACAGCCCTCGCCTGGAACGACAGTCCGGACATCGGCTTCCGCGCGAGCCTCAATCCGTATCGCGGCTGCGAGCACGGCTGCATCTACTGCTACGCGCGGCCCACGCACGAGTATCTCGGTTTCTCCAGCGGCCTCGACTTCGAGACGCGCATCATGGTCAAGGAGCGCGCACCGGAGTTGCTGCGCGCGGAGCTGGCATCGTCGAAGTGGGAACCGCAAACCATCGCGATGAGCGGCGTGACGGACTGCTACCAGCCGGTCGAGCGGAGGCTGGAGCTCACGCGCCGCTGCCTCGCCGTGCTCGCGGAGTTCCGCAACCCGGTCGGCATCGTGACCAAGAACCGGCTCGTCACGCGGGACCTTGACCTCTTGCAGGAACTCGCGCGGCACAATGCCGTTGTGGTCTTCATCTCGCTCACCACGCTGGACACGGAACTACGCCGGGTGATGGAGCCGCGCACGTCGCCGCCCGCCGCGCGGCTCGCGACCATCGCCGACCTTGCGCGCGCCGGAATCCCTGTTGGCGTGCTGACCGCGCCAATGATTCCGGGCCTGAACGACCACGAGCTGCCGCAGCTTCTCAGCGCGGCGGCGGACGCGGGCGCGCAGTTCGCCGGCTACGTCACGCTGCGGCTGCCGTGGCAGAACAAGGCGCTGTTCGAGCAATGGCTCACGGAGCATTTCCCGCTGCGGAAGGAGAAGGTGCTCGCCGGCATCCGCGCCGTGCGGGAGGGCGATTTGAACAACACCGAGTTTGGCACGCGGATGCGCGGCAGCGGCCAGCGGGCGGACCAGATTGAGAAGCTTTTTGAAGTGGGCTGCCGCAAGGCCGGGCTGAACCAGCGGGAATTGCAGTTGTCCACCGCTGCCTTCCGCCGTCCGGGCGGCGTGCAGATGGAATTGATCTAGCGGCGGACGCTGGCCCCACTCAGTCCTGAGTGGGCAGCAGGATGGTGAACTCCGTGAAGCGGTCGGGCTCGCTCGCCACTTTGATCTCGCCCTTGTGTGCCTTGATGATGTCGTAGCAGATCGAGAGGCCAAGGCCCGTGCCGACGCCGGTCGGTTTGGTGGTGAAGAAGGGCGTGAACAGCTTCTTGAGCGTCTCCGCCGACATGCCGGTGCCGTTGTCGCGCACGCGGATTTCAGCGAAGCCCGGCTTCCGGCGCGTGGACACGCGGATGGTGGGCACGAAGCCCGGGCCGGCCTGCTTGCCGCGCTCGATGGCCGCGTAGGAACCGTTGTTGACCATGTTGAGCAGCACCCGCCGCAGGTCCTGCGACACCACTTCCATGGGTGCCAGCGACGCGTCGTAGTCGCGCTCCAGCACGAGGTTGAAGCTCGGGTCGTTGGCCCGGAGCGCCTGGTAGGCGAGGTTCGCGGAGTCTTCCACCAAGTGGTTGAGGATGACTTTCTCCTGCTTGTCCGCGCGACCGCGCGAGGCGGCCATCATGCTTTGCACGATGCCGTCGGCGCGGCGGCCGTGCTCGTTGATCTTGCCGCAGTTGGCGGCGAGGTCGTCGAGGATGTCGTCCACGATCTCGGCCGTGTCCCCGGGCAGGGCCGCGCGGTGCGCGCCGATCTCCTCGCGCAGCTCGTTCACCAGCCGCAGGGAGAGGGCGGAGAAGTTGTTCACAAAGTTGAGCGGGTTCTTGATCTCGTGCGAGATGCCGGCGGTGAGCTGGCCCAGGGAGGCCATCTTCTCCTGGGTGATAAGCTGGTGCTGCATGGCCTTGAGCTTTTCGAGCGTGGTGTGCAGCTCGTCGTTCTTGGCCTTGAGCTCGCTGGTGCGGTCGGCGACGCGTTGCTCCAGCGTGCGGTAGAGGAGCGCGTTCTCCAGCGAGATGGCGGCCTGGGAGGAGAGCAGGTTCAAAACTCTGAGGCGGCTGGCGGTGAAGACGTTGGGGGCCAGCCGGTTTTCGAGGTAGAGGACGCCGGTGAGCTTGCCTTGGTGGACGATGGGCAGGCAGAGGGCGGACTTCACCTTCTGGGCGATGATGTAGGGATCGGCCGTGAAGAGGCCGGCCTCGACGGCGTTGTCCAGCACCACATGTTTGCGGGTGCGGGCGACGTAGTTGACCATGGAGACGGGCAGCCGCGTGGAGGTGGCGACCGGTTCGGCGAGCATGACGCGCTCCTGCGATTCGTCCACTGCGCCCAAGGCCTGGATGAGCAGTGCGCCCTCGTGCTCGAGGATCAGGGCTCCACCCTGCGCGCCGGCGTTTTCCATGAGCAGGCGCATGAGTTTGCGCAGGAGGTTCTCAAGGTTGATTTCACCCAGGATGCTCTGGGAGGCCTTGATGACGGTGGCGAGATCCAACTGGAGTTCGCCGGTGCCGGAGTCGCCGCTGGTGCTCACGCTGGCCGAGGCATCCACGGCAACGCGAGGATGCACCTTGGGAAGCAGCTCGGGGTGCTTGGCTTCGAGATCGAGCACCTTGGTGGCCGCGCCGCTGCGCTCGTAGGCGTGGCGGGCCTCCATGATGTAGGCTTTGGCGATGTTGCGGCGGTTCTGCTGGAGGAAGCAGCGGGCGGCCAGTTCGTTGGCCAGGGCCTCGTCCATGACGAAGCCGTTTTCCCGCGCGTGGTGGATGGCTTGATCGTAGAGGGCTTCGGCCTCCTTGCGCTGGCCCGCGAGCCGGGCGCGCTCGGCCTTGATGAGCAGGCTTTTGTGCAGGTAGTTCTCCGGGCAGTTCTCCGCCCAGATGTCCATCTGCTTCGCATTCGCGGCGAGGGTCTCCTCCAGCTCCTTGCGCTCGCCTTCCGCGGTGCGTTCGATGACGCCGACGAGGATGAGGGAATGGAGGAAGCCAGCCTTGGCCACGTAATAGGTGGCGAAGAGCGCCTGCATCAGGGTGTTGGCCTGCTGGGCGTGGTTCAACGCGGTGTGGTAGTCCTCGAAGAGCAGGTGCAGGTAGGACTTGAGAATGTGGTGCCAGAGGATGCCGATGGCGTAGCCGCGCTGTTTCAGGTTCTCGACGATCTGGTCTTCGTCGAAGGTGTCGTCACTGAGCGAGAGCCGGTTGTGGGTGAGCCCGCGGAGGCCGGCGTAGAACTGATGCGTGAACAGCACCGCGTGATAGCGCAAGGTGTCGCCGGTCCACTTGAGGAAGCCGGCGAACTTCTGGATTTCGCGGCAGACTTCCCGCGCCGGCACGCCGGTGAAGCCGAGATAGTTCGTGTAGTTGAAGGGCATCCACCCGCCGTAGATGACATCGCCGGATTCCAAGCCGGCTTGATAAGCCTCCCGGAGGTGGGGCAAGGCCTGCTTGAGCGGGCGCCGCCAGTGCTGGATGAACACGCCAAAGACGAAGTTGACCTTGCAGCGGATCTCCTCGTTCTTCAGCCGCGCATTGAGCTTGATGCCCAGCTCGCCGTATTCGAGGCCGGTCTTGTAGTCACCAAATGCCGCGCCCAACACCATGCCCCAGAGTGAGTAGGCGTAGGCGGAGACGTCGGCATTGCCGTGCTTGAGCGAGATGTTGACCATCTTGAGCGCCACCATGGTCATCAACTGGCTGTTGCCCAGGTAATAGGCGGGCGGGATGATGCCCATCAGCATCCGCATCACGGCGCTCTTCTCCGCATCCGCCAGCTCGGGCGAGTCGATCAGCGAGGCGATGGTGCGGCCCGCGAGATTCTCCTGCGTGAGCGCCACCTCGGCCATCAGCGCCTCGACCTTGGGGCTGAACTCGATGTCCACGCCAAACAGGCGCAGGCCGGCCAGGCTCATGTTTGCGGACTCGACCAGCTTGCCGAGGTTGGAGTAGGCGGCGGCCTGGATGCCGGTGAGCGCGGCCTGGTCCAAGCGGTTGCGCGTCCGGGCGGTGACGCTCTGCACGAGCTGGTCCGCAACCTCGGGATGGGAGCAAAGGAACTCGCATTCGATGCGGTCCTTGTAGAGGCCGAAGGCCATTTCGTAATCCCGCTCCCAATCGTCAGCCGTGAGCCAGTCGGTGGCCAGTGTCAGATGCCGGAGCGCGGATTCGTAGGCGGCCGACTGCTTGGCCTTGCGGCCGGCGATCAGGTTGAGGCGGACCAGTTGCTCGCGCTCGCCCACCTCGGTGATGAGGTCGCGGCCCGAGTTGAGGTGGCGCGTGATTTCAAAGATCCGGCCCGCCAGCCCGGCCTCTGCGGTGTCCCGGCGCAACAACCGGCCGATGTGCAAGTGCAGCGCGGGGCGTTCCGGCTCCGGGACCAGTGAGTAAGCCGCCTGCTGCACGCGGTCGTGGACGAACTTGCATTGCACCTCCGCCTTCGCGGCTTCCTCGGCCGAGAACTTCGCGAAGTGGCGCAGGTCAATCTGCGGTGTCTGCACCAGCCCCTCGCGCACGGCCTCCCAAAGGGCGGCGGCAGTGTCGCGCGGCGATTGCTCCAGCACCACGGCCAGTTCGTGCAGGTGGAACTGGTTGCCCAGACAGGCGGCGGTCTTGAGGGCGGCGCGCGCCCGTTCGTCCAGCGTCAGGATCTTGTCGGCCATGAACTCCACCACGTTGTCGGTGTAGCCCTTGGCCTCGATTTGGGCTGCGTCCCACCGCCACCGGCCGGCGGCGGGGTCATACTTGAGCAGCCCCTCCCGGTGCAGCGACGCGAGGAAGACATTCGCGAAGAAGGGGTTGCCCGCCGTTTTTGCCATCACGATTTCCGCGAGCGGCCGGGCCTCGGAGGCATCCGTCCGCACCACGCCGGAGACGAGTTCGGTGAGGTGGTCGAGGGTCAGCGGCCCCAAGGTGAGCGTCTCGTGCAGCGTGCCAGACTTGGCCAACTCGCCAAGCATCAGCATCAGCGGGTGAGCGGCGGTGACCTCGTTGTCGCGATACGCGCCGATGATCAGCAAGTAGCTGTTGTCCGGGTCGGACATGATCGTCTGGATCATCTGCAACGACCCGGCGTCGGCCCACTGGAGATCGTCCAGGAACACCACCAACGGATGGCTCGCCTGGGCGAAGACGCTGACGAACTCCTGGAAGACGAGCTTGAAGCGGTTCTGAGATTCCAGCGGTGGGAGGTAGGGAGCCGGTGGCTGCGCACCGATAATTGCCTCCAGCTCGGGAATGACCTCCACCACCACCTGCGCGTTGGGGCCGAGCGCCTTCAGCAGGTCTTTGCGCCAGTCGCCCAGGACGGCCTCGTCCGACGTGAGGATCTGCCGGAGCAGTTCGGTGAACGCCCGGATGAAGGCGCTGTAGGGCACGCCGCGCTCGAACTGGTCGAACTTGCCGGAGGTGAAGTAACCGCGCTCCTCGACGATGGGCTTCTGCACCTCGTTCACCAGCGCGGATTTACCGATGCCCGAGTAGCCGCTGATCAACATCATCCCCGTGCTGCCCTCGGCCACACGCTTGAACAAGCGCAGCAGCTCGGCTCGCTCGGCATCGCGCCCGTAGAGCTGCTGGGGGATTTGAAACTTCTCCGAGCTGTCGTGCTGCGCCGGCACGAAGCCCGCGAGCGAGGCACCACTCCGGATGCGCGTGACGCACTCCTCAAGGTCGCGCCGCAGACCGTAGGCGCTCTGGTAGCGCTCCTCCGCCGTCTTGGCCAGCAGCTTCATGACGATGGCGGAGACCGCCTCGGGCACCGCCGCGTTGCGCACATGCGGCGGCTCGGGCATCCGTGCGATGTGGCAATGCACCCACTCCATCGGATCATGCGCCTCAAACGGCAGCACCCCGGTCAGCGCCTGATACAAAGTCACGCCCAGGGAGTAAAAATCAGTCCGGTAATCAATGGCGCGGTTCATGCGCCCGGTCTGCTCCGGGGACATGTAGGCCAGCGTGCCCTCAATCCGGTCCGGGCTGGTGATGCTCTGACTCTCGCGGTCGAGCACCGAGGCGTGCTCGAAGTCCGTCAACCGGGTCTCCCAGGTCTTGGGATTGACGATGAGATTGTGCGGCTTCACATCCCGGTGAATGATGTTGCGCTGGTGGAGCTGGCCCAGCACCTGGGCCACTTGAAGCGCGATCTGCAACGTGACGACCAAATCCACGCGGCCAAGCTCCAGCAACTCCTTGAGCGATACCCCGCCAATGTCCTCCACCACTAACCAAGCGCGGCTGCCGTCTTGCACCAACTCCAGCACCCGGATCACGCCCGGCAGGTTCAACTGCTGGTTGAAATCGAACTCGTGCTTCAACCGGGCCGTCTCTGCCGGGGTCGGATACTCGTTGGTGTTCGTCTTGAGGATGACCGGTTGATTGTCGGCTAGCCGGTGACCACGGTAAACTTGGGTCCGCTCGGCCTGCACGAGCAACTGTTGAAGCTGAAATCCGGGGACTGTGATCATGGCATGGTGCACCCCCACACTGAACTTGTTTCCGGTGGGACGCGCGAGCGAGGTTTAGTGCATTCGCGAGCCAAAGTCCAACGATGTTAGTCCGGTTCAAAATCCGCCAGCCTCCAGCGGGAGACCCTCCGTGAACTTTGAACTTTGAACTTTGAACTTTGAATTTACGTTGCCCGCCATGACACGGCATTGCTGGAAGTGCGGCTGCGAGTGGACCCTGGCGGTGAACCCCGGGCGGGGTGAGACCTGCGCGAACTGCCGCGCCGATTTGCGGGTGTGCCTGAACTGCACCAGCTATGACCGGACCGCCGCGTATCAGTGCCGCGACCGCCGGGCCGACCCGGTGCTGGACAAGGAGCAGGGAAACTTCTGCGAGTATTTTGAGCTCGTGAAGCGGCGGTTCACCCCCCCCAAGCAGGATGGCACGCGGGAGTCCGCCGCGCGGGACGCATTCAAAAAGCTGTTCGGGGATTAGCGGTGGAACCAGCGGCTTATCTCGGCGAGCAGCACTGATAATACTTTTAAGGGATGATTGACATGAGCGGTGGAGCGTGGTTTTCTCTTTGACGCAGGCAGCACCGGATTTTAACAAACGCTGCAAGTTCTTTTGTAAGCGAAGCAGATTTCGGTTGGAGTGAGCACAGCTCCTTCCGAGTTCCCCATAAGCCTACTGTGTGCTGTTTCTGAAAACTCCCCGGGGCTAGAAGACCTTCCTCAGGTCACTAGCCCCGGTTTTTTTTTACGGGTAATCACCGCAAAGAAAAGGGCCGCCGGATATCCTCCAGCGGCCCTTTTTTGTTTTCCAAAATGGCCGGCCGCCCGGCTGGCGGTTCAGTTGAACGCCTGACCCGAGCAGCAGAGCACGTTGCGCAGCTTGTGGCGCACGAGCTCCTTCACCGCCTTGCGCGCCGGGCCGAGATACTTGCGGGGATCAAACTCCTTCGGCTTGGTGAAGAGCACTTCCCGGATGGCGGCGGTCATCGCCAGGCGCAGGTCCGTGTCAATGTTGACCTTGGTGCAGCCGGTGCGGCGCGCGACCTCGATGTCCGACTCCGGCACGCCAGCGGTGTCCTCGCCCATCGCGCCGCCAAACTGGTTGATCTTCTTCGCCAAGTCCTTGGGCACCGAGCTGGCCCCGTGAAGCACGAGCGGATAATCGCCAAGACCGGCATCCATGAGCGCCTTCTTGATGGCCTTGAGGCGTTCGAGATCGAGGTGCTGCTCGCCCTTGAACTTGTAGGCCCCGTGGCTGTTGCCGATGGCGACGGCCAGCGAGTCCACGCCGGATTGCTTGACGAATTCCACGGCTTCGTCGGGATGGGTGTAGCACCCGCCCTTGGAATAGGAGCCGCCCTCCTCGCCGTCGTCGTGCTGCGCGCCGACGAGCATGCCGAGCTCGCCTTCCACGACGCAGTTATACTTGTGGGCGTAGTCCACGACCTTGCGGCAGACTTCGACGTTCTTCTCGAACGGGTCGTGGGACGCATCAATCATCACGCTGGTGAAGCCCTCATCAATGCACTGCTTGCACAGCTCGAAGCTGTCGCCGTGATCGAGGTGGACGGCGATCGGGATGGTGCTGAGGCTGACGGCGGCCTCGATGAGCTTCTTGAGATAAACCGGGTGGGCGTAGTCGCGCGCTCCCTTGGAGATTTGGAGCATCACGGGAGCTTTTTCCTCCTCGCAGGCCTCAATGATGGCCTGGAGCAGCTCCATGTTGTTCACGTTGAATGCGCCGAGGGCATACTTGCCCTTCAGGGCCTTGGCGAACAGGTCGGTGGTGTGTGTCAGTGGCATAGTTCAGTTCCGGTTGAGGTTGAGCGCGCCGGGGCGCGACGAACAAGCGCGCACAGTAGGTTCACGCCGGGGAAAGGGAATCAAATTTTGCGCGGCACTGGAAGGCCGGCGGGAGCCCGCCTGGCTACCGCTGGTCCAGCACCGGGAAGGGAAATTCCGCGGAAGGCGTGTGCTGGGCGCGCATCAGGTCGGTGAGTTTCGCGACCATGTCAGGATGCTGGGCGGCGACATCGGTGGTTTCAGCCCGGTCCTCGCGCAGGTTGAAGAGCTGGAGGGTGGGGGCCGGGGCCTTCTTCGCGCCGGGCGCGGGCTTCAGGTTCTGGCCGAGGGCTTTCCAATCTCCCATCCGGACGCATTGCTGGCCGCCGTAGCCGGGAAATTCCCGGTAGAGGAAGGCCCGCTCAGGCTGGCGCTGGCCGAGCAAAGTCGGCGCGAAACTGATGCCGTCCGAATCTTTGGGAGCGGCTCCGGATGCGCCGGTGAGTTCCATCAAGGTCGGCACCCAATCCTCGAAGCCGGTCACGCGGTCGCTGGTCTGGCCCGGGGTGATTTTCCCCTTCCAGCGCACGATGCCCGGCACGCGGAAGCCGCCCTCGAACAGCGTGCCCTTGCCGTCGCGCAGCCCGCCGCTGGAGTTGAAGAAGATGGCATCCGTGCCGGCCAGGCCCTCGTGCCGCCCATGCAACGGGCCGTTGTCCGAGGTGAAAACCCAGATCGTGTGCTCGTCGAGGCCCAGATCGGCAACGAGCTTCATCGTCGCGCCGATTTCCTTGTCCATGCGCGTGATCATCGCGGCATAAGCGGCGCGGGGTTTGAAGTGCGGGAGATAGCCCCGGCCGCCGGCGTAGGGCGGGTCGGGAAATTTCCCGACATACTCGCCCAGCGAATCGTCCGGCACCTGCAACGCCAGATGTGGCACCGTCGTGGGCACGTAGCAGAAAAATGGCCGGTCCTTGTTCGCCCGGATGAACGCCCGCGCCTGCTCCGCGATGAGGTCAGCCGCATACTCCTTGCCCGCAAAACGCGCGTAGGACTTCGCGTCTTGCGGGTCTTCGCCGTCACGGAACTTGTCGTGCGCGGGAAACTTCGGGTTGTTCAGCGGCACCTGCTTGTCGTTATCCCAGAGGTAAGTCGGGTAGAAATTGTGCGCCACGGCCTGGCAGTTGTAGCCATACCAGCGGGTGAAGCCCTGCTTGAGCGGTTCGCCCGTCGTGCCCGGTCCGCCCAAGCCCCACTTGCCGAAGCCGCCGGTCGCGTAGCCGCGCTGCTGGAAGAGCTTCGCCAGCGTCACCGAATCAGCAGGGATCGGGAACTGGCCCTCCTCACCCGGTTTGAACTGCCGGTTGTCGCGGATGAACGCGTGGCCCGGATGCCTGCCGGTCATCAGCACACAGCGCGACGGCGCGCACACGGCATTGCCGGAGTAATGCTGCGTGAAGCGCATCCCCTCGGCGGCCAGGCGGTCCAAGTGCGGCGTGCGGATGATCTTCTGCCCGTAACAACCGAGGTCCCCGTAGCCCAGATCATCCGCGAGGATGAAGACGACGTTGGGCGGGCGCGGCGCGGCGGTGGCGGGTGCAACACCGATGCCCAAGCAAGCAACGAGGACACCGAGCAAAAGTGACGGGCGCATGATCCGAAGATTGGCGGGCGCCGCTTTTCCGCGCAAGGCACCAAGTTGACGGGCCGCTACCGCACGCCTAGCCTTCGGCCCAGCCATGAACTGCCCCGCCTGCACCCGCCCGCTGACCGCGTTGTTCGTCGAGGACATCGAAGTGGATGCCTGCCACGGCGGCTGCGGCGGGCTGTGGTTTGACAATTTCGAACTCGCCAAGTTTGACGAGCCGCACGAGCCGGTGGATGACACACTGCTGATCGTGCCGCTGGACCCGGCGGTGCACCCCGACACCGAGGCCAAGCGCAACTGCCCCAAATGCGCCGTGCCGATGATGCGCCACTACTTCAGCCAGCAACGGCGCACGCACATGGATTCCTGCCCGCAATGCGGCGGCAACTGGCTGGATGCCGGCGAGCTGGCCCAAGTTCGCCTCGAGCTGCGCGAGAAGGCCAACCAAGCGACGGCGAAGGGCAGGCTGAACAAGCGCCTGCAGTGGTTCACGGCGTCAGCCTGAGCCTGCGGGACGGGCTTAACCGCCAACCTGCGGCCCCAACTGCGCGGGCGAGATGGCGAGGTGCTGGATCTCCTGCAACTGCGCCTCCAGCGAGAACGACACGCCCATGGCCAGATACACCAGTGAGCCCAGCGCGTTCATGTTCGCATCCTGCTCGGAAGCGGCGTCAATGCGGCCCTTGAAGCAGCGGTTCACCTCCTGCAACTGCTCGTAGAGCAGGTTCAGACCCTTCAGCTCCCAGTCCGGCTCGCCGCCGTTCTTGTGGACGAGGAGCTGCTGGATGAGATACGCGCCCACGGTGCGGAAGATGGTCTCCTCCATGGTCGAGAACGGCAGGTGCGTGCGCGCGAGGCCCTTGAGGCGCGAGAGAATCGGACAGCCGCTCGTGGCCATCACCAGCCCGAACAGCGCGCGCAAACCGGTCTGCGCATCGCAACGCTTGGAATAGGTGCGCTCCGGCGTGCGCACCTCCAAGGTCACCTCCACGTAGGAAAGCATGGCCCGGAAGGTCTCCGTGATCTTCTTGGCGTCCAACGCCGCGGGACAGTGACGGAACTGCTCGCTGGAGAGCGGACAGAGACTGCACTTTTGGAAGTCCAGCTTGGTCCAGAACGGATGCTCCACCTTGTCAAAGCGCGCCTGGTAGTTGCGCTCGGTGTCCACTTGGAAATCAAACTGCTGGCCGTCGTCGAGCCGGAAGACGTAGTCGATGGTCACGGGCGCAGATTAGCGAGGTCAGGTGATTCGCGCGAATTCTTTCCTCTCAAGCCCGTCGGGTGAGCCAACAAAGATTTTGTCTCCGGCCCCCGGATTTGACATGGTTCTCCGGTCCTATGGATTTTGTCGGCATCGTGCTCTTCGCCATCGCGCTTTACGTGCGTCCGCAGGAGTTCATCGGCTTCCTCTCGGCCCTGCGCCCGGCGCAGTTGTCGCTGGCGCTGGCGGGGCTGGGTTTGTTCATTCGCGAGAACGGCGTCTCCGCCAAAGATCTCATCCGCACGCCGATGGACTGGATGGTCACCGCTTACTTCGTTTACATCCTGTTCTGGACACCCGGCAGCTTTGGGGATCTCTGGGGGCAGATTTATCCCTTCGTCGGCTTCTACTTTCTGGTGGTGCTCACGCTCACGAACTTCCGCCGTATCTACCAGTATCTGGCCTGGTGGTGCGGCTGCGTGATGTTCATCGCCATCATGGCCTTGTTGAGCTTGGTGGGCATTGACCCGTTGGATTCCCAGACCACCACGGCCGGCTCGTTGGGCCGCTTGACGCTGAACCTGTCGCTGTTCAGCAACCCCAATGCGCTCGGGCACTCCGTGATGGTGGCCGTGCCGCTGCTGTATTTCTTCATGTTCTGGAAGCGGCCGATCTTTGTGAAGGAGGTCGGCCTGCCGCTGATCTTCCTGCCGATGCTGTGCACCTACTTCACCGAGTCGAAGGGCGCTTTCATCTCCGGTGCCGGGGCCATTGTCGCCACCCTGGCGTTTGGCCGTCCCAAGTGGGTCCAGTTCATCCTGCTCCCCATTCTGGCCGTGATGGCCATCAGCGCCGTCCCCCTGCTGCCGCGCTTCGGTGAGGTGAAATTCGGCGGCGGCCAAGCGCGCAGTGACGAGGCCGTGCTGGGCCGCATTGAAGCCTTCGAGTTTGGCAAGTGGGCCTACGAAAACACGCCCTATGGCGTGGGCTTCGGCAACTTCTACGGTGCCTTCATTCAAAAGGAAGGCGAACTCAAGGCCCGCGCCTCGCACTCCTCCTACAATCAGGTGCAGGCCGAGTTCGGCTTTTGGGGGCTGCTGATTTTCTCCGGCATTCTCTACACCTGCTTCCACTCGCTGATGCGCGCCCGCACGGCAGACGACAACGAAGAGCGGGTCCGACGCATGCTCTTCTGCATGTTGCTGTCCTTCGCCGTGTCCTCGTGGATGATCGACTTCGGTTTCCGCGCGGCCTTCTTCGTCATGGTGGCGATGATCAGCGCGTTTCACCGCATTTTGACTACCCGCACCCCGGACTACGTCCCCGCGTCTCAGGAACAGGAAGATTGGGGCGGCGTCCTCGGGGTGGCGGAGAGCAAACTGGGCTCCGCCCCAGCCTTTGCTGGCGCTCCCGCGATGACCGCGCAGGATTACGTTCTGCAACGAAAGGTCGTCCGTGGTGCGCCGACGCGGGCACGCCAGGCCTTCGCCGCCCAGGTGGGGGTCATGGCGCAAAAGGATCAGCCCCGGACCAACGTCGGATACGTGCCCGCCGTCCGGGACGAAGCCGGCGTGGCGGAAGGCGCGGCTGGCGTGGTCCCGTTCATGCCGTGGAGCCATTTTCGCTGGTATGACCTGGTGGGGGTTTATCTGGCCCTCCAGCTCGTGCTCTACATCCGTGACTACGCCATCAGCTTGTGACCCCCACCTCGCATGAGCCGTGCTGACGGGTGGGAACTTCTGTTTTGGGCCAGTTTCGCCGCGCTGTTCTACACTTTCCTCGGCTACCCGCTGCTCATCGGCACGCTGGCGAAAGTGCTCGGCAAGCCGGTGAAAAAGTCCCCGCCCACGAATCCCCCGGTCGTGTCCGTCGTGCTCGTCGCCTTCAATGAGGAGGATCGCATTGTCCCGCGCGTCGAGAACCTCCTGAAGGCGGACTATCCGGCGGACCGCCTCGAAGTCCTCGTCGTCACCGACGGCTCCACCGATGGCACCGTCGCCAAGCTCCGCGCGCTGGCCGATCCGCGCGTGCGTGTCCTCGCCCGCGAGCAGCGCACCGGCAAATCCACCTGTCTGAACGCCGCCATCCCGCAGGCGCGCGGCGAGCTTGTCGTCCTCTGCGACGCCCGGCAGCGCTTCGCCCCGCACACGATTCCCGGGCTGGTGGCGAACTTCTCCGACCCCGCGCTCGGCGCGGTGAGCGGCTCGCTGGAGATTGACCCGGCGGCGACCGGCGTGGGCGGCGGCGTGGACCTTTATTGGAAGCTGGAGAAATTCATCCGCACGAGCGAAGGGCGGTTCAGCTCCACCATCGGCGCGACCGGGGCGGTCTATGCCATCCGCCGCGAGCTCTTTCAGCCCATCCCGGACGACACGCTGCTCGACGACGTGGTCATCCCAATGCAGATCGCCGTGAACCACGGCCGGCGGGTGAGTTTCGATCCCGCCGCGCCGGCCTTTGACCCGCAGACCACCGACCCCGCGCGGGAGAAGCGTCGCAAAATGCGCACGCTCGCCGGGAATTTCCAGATGCTCGCGCATCATCCCGGCTGGCTGCTGCCGTGGCGCACGCCGCTGTGGTGGCAATTGCTTTCGCACAAGTATTCCCGCATCGTCGCGCCCGTGTTCATGGTGACGATGTTCGCAGCCAACGCCGCACTGGTGGAGCAGCCGCTCTACCGGCTCATCCTGATCGCCCATGGCCTTTTTTACACGCTGGCCCTGACCGGCCTGGCCCTGCCGGCGTTGAAGTGGAAACCCTGCTCCGTTCCCGCCGGCTTCGTGTTTCTGAACCTGATGACCGTCGGTGGCCTCGTGAACTGGCTGCGCGGAGCGTATCGACAGGGCAAGTGGTGAGCCGCCTTATGAGGAGCAGGATAAAGATTAGGATTGCTAGCAGGAGTGGAACGCGCCCGCCGCCTCCTGCTCCTGATCAGGATCGTAATCCTGCTCCATTCTGACCCCATGCTGCGCTTTGAATTTCCCCTCCGCCGCCTGCCGTTCGGCAAGGCCACGCACACATGGTTCGCCGAGCAACCCGATCCCACCGATGCCCGGGGCTTTGCCATTTATTATCAGGCCAAGTCCATCGTGCCCGTGCGCGGCTTCGTGCGCGAACAGAAGCACACCAAGTTCATCAGTCTGGCCGGCACCGAGGACGACATCTTCGAGCAGATCGGGAAGAACACGAAGCCGAAGATCAAGCAGGCGCTCGCCGAGGGCGGACTGCGCTTCTCGCGCCTCGAGGCGGCCGACGAAGTGCGCGAGCTCTACAACGAATTCGCGCGCGGCAAGGGCCGGCCGCCGCTGGACGAACGCACCTTCCGCAGCTACTGGCGCAACATGACCGCCACCAAAATCTCCCTGGATGGCGACCCGCTCGTGATGCACGCCTTCCTCGTGGACGAGGGCCTCAAGCGCGCCAACCACCTCTATTCCGCCTCGCTCTTCCGCAGCACGGATGACGCCGACCGCCGCGCGCGCATCGGCCGCGCCAACCGTGCGCTGCACTATCTGAACATGCTGCACTTCCGCGACCGGGCCATCACCACCTACGACCTCGGCGGCTACGCCTTCGGCACGCAGGATCCCGAGCTGCAGCAGGTCAACGAGTTCAAGGACAGCTTTGGCGGCCAGCTCGTCGAGGAGAGCAACTACATCTCCCTCCCCCTGCATCTGGCGCGGAAGGTCAACCGGCTCCTGCGCGGGAAGAAGCCGGAATAGTCGTGGAGCAGGATTAGGATCAGGATCACGAACCCGAACTAACCTCAGCCTGTCGCTTCCCGCTCTTAACCCTACTCTTAATCCCCTCTCCACCATGCTCACCATCCCCCTCGCCCTCCAGCGCACCAAGGCCGTCCAGGCCGCGCACATCTGGTTCGCCGCGAAGCCCAAGCCCGCCGACGCGCTCAAGCTCACGTATTACTACCACTGCAAGTTCATCGGCCCGGTGAAGGGCTTCGAGCGCCACGCCAAGTTCACCAAGCTCGTCGCCATTGACCGGCCCGACGAGGCGATTCAAAAGGACTTCCGCAAGAACACCCAATACGAAGTCCGTCGTGCGCAAAAAGAGGGTCTGGCCTTCAGCGTGTTGGACAATCCCGAGGTCTTCCGCGAGTTCTACAACGGCTTCGCCGCCACGAAGGACATGGAGCGCATGGACGCGAAGATCCTCCGCGCCTACTGGCCGCACCTCGCCGTCACCCAGATGACCAACGCCGCCGAGGTGCTGGTGATGCACTGCTACGTGATGGACAAGTCCTCCGGCCGCGCGACGCTCTGGCACTCGGCCTCCCAGTTCCGCGGCGCGGACGGCGAGGACGCGCAGCAACGGCGCAACTTGATCGGCCGCGCGAACCGGCTGCTGCACTTCCGCGACATGACCTGGCTGCGCGAGCAGGGCTTCAAGACCTACGACTTCGGCGGCTACGCAGCCGGCACCACCGACCCCGCGCTCCAGCACATCAACGAGTTCAAGGACAGCTTCGGCGGCGAGCTCGTCGAGGAAAGCAACTACGCCTCCGCCGCGATCCTGCTCTTGCGCCGGGTCAAGTCCGCCTTCAAACTCCGGCCCACGAAGCCCAGCCCCCCCGCGCCATGAGCGATTCGAACAAGAATGTTTATCTGGACGACCGGATCGTCACGATCTACGCGAACAAGACCAAGCTCTACGAGCCCGAGGTCACCCTGTTCGCCGCCATCAAGGACGAGGTCGCTGGCCAGCCGATCTTCGACATCGGCATCGGCACCGGGCGCACCACGCCGTTCCTCCGCGAGCTGAGCCAGGACTACCTCGGCTGCGATTACTCCGAGAAGATGACGCGCTACTGCCAGCAGCTCTATCCCGGCGTGAACTTCGCCACGGTGGATGCCCGCAACATGAAGGAGTATCGCGACGGCCAGTTCGCCTTCGTCATCTTCTCCTTCAACGGCATTGACTCCGTCCCGCCCGAAGACCGGCTGGCCATCATCAAGGAATGCCATCGCGTCCTCAAGCCGGGCGGGCTCTTCGCCTTCTCCTCGCACAACATCGAGAAGCCGGTCTATGGCGCGTTTCACCTGTCCAACATCGAGTTCACGCTGCACCCCATCCGCCTCGCGCGCGAGCTTCAGAAATACTTCACCGGCTGGGGCCATCACCTGAAGAACCGGAAGAAGGAAATCTTCACCCCCGACTACACCGTCCGCAACGACAACGCCCACAACTACACGCTGATGCACTACTACATCAGCAAGGCCAACCAGGTGAAGCAGCTCCAGTCCTTCGGCTTCGAGGAAGTGCGCATCATCGACCGCAAGGGGGCGTGGACCGACGCCACGACGCCGGACTCCACTTCCTCCTGGATCTACTACCTCGCGCGCAAGCGGCGCGCGTAAGCGGGGCCGAACGCCGCGCGCCGCGCCGCCCGCCGGAACCCTGCTCGCATGTCCCTCCGCGCCGCCCTCGCTCCGGTCCTGCACCGCCTGGGCCACACCACCGGCCTGTCGCTCTCCCGCGCCCGGGAGTTCCCCGTCGCCCGCATCATCACCTTCCACGCCGTCGGCGTGCCAAGCTGTTCGACCGAGGCCTTCACTGCGCAACTGGAGTATCTGAAGCAGCACTTCCATGTGGTCCCGCTTGCTGAGCTGGTGAAGGCCCTGCGCGACCGCCAGCCGGACATCGCCCATTGGGTGGCACTCACCTTTGATGACGGCACGCGCAACAACGGCACCGTCGCCGCGCCCATCTTGAAGCGCCTCGGCCTGCCCGCCACGTTCTTCATCTGCCCCGGTCTCGTGGGCCGTGGCGTCTGGCTGTGGAATCACGAGGCCCGCGAGCGGCTGCGCTCACTGCCCCTCGCCGAGTTTGCAGCACTCGCCGACAGCTTCGGTCGCACCGGCGAAAACCTCGAAGCCGTCATCAAGTGGATGAAGACGCTGCCGCTTCATTCGCGAACACACATCGAGCGCGTCATCCGCGACGCCACACCCAACTTCCGGCCGGGCGAGGCGCAACGCACGGAATTCGACCTGATGAACTGGGATGAGTTGAAGGCGCTGGATCCGTCGCTCATCACCCTCGGCGCGCACAGCACGAACCACCCGATACTCGCCAACTGCTCGCCCGCCGAGCTCACGGTGGAGGTCGCTGAATGCCGCCTGCTGCTGGAACGCGAGCTGGGCCGCCCCGTCGAGTTCTTCTGCTATCCGAACGGCGACTTCAACCCGCAGGTGGCCGCGCTGGCCCGTGTGAATTACACCGCCGCCGTGAGCACCCAGCCCGGCTTCGTGAAGCCCGGTGCGGACCTCCACCAGCTCCCGCGCCTGAACTGCTGCCACTCGCTGCCGCACTTCGCGTGGCGCCTGCACCGGCCCACGGCTTGAAATGGGAACAACGTCCAACGCCCAACGTCCATCGCTCAACGTCCATCGCCCGGCGGCCCGGACCTGCTTTGAACGTTGGAAGTTGAGCGTTGGACGTTGGAAGTTTTCCTCCCTGGCCCATGTCTGAGCAGCTCCGCACGCTTCCGCTCTGGCTGCCGGGTTACCTCCGGCAAACGCCCACACCACTGCCCGACGGCGTGAAGGACGTAATGCTCTGCGTCTGCGACCACTTCGAGCCGTTGCACCGCGCGGACAAGCCCGAGGCGCTGCGCCGCATGGCTGCGTGGAAGACCGAGTTCCCAAAGAACATCGCCCCGTTCCGCGATGCCGATGGCGTCCGTCCGCGCCACACCTGCTTCTACCCCATCGAGCAATACGATCCCGACCTGCTGAACGATGTCGCCGAGCTGTGCCGCGCGTCCGGAGCCGAGGTGGAGGTGCATCTCCATCACGACCGCGACACCGAGGAGACCTTGCGAGCCAAGCTGGAGAAGGGGATCGCGGATTTCACCCGCCACGGTTTCCTGCCGCGGGACGAGACGGGCCGCACCCGCTGGGGTTTTGTGCATGGCGACTGGGCGTTGGACAACTCGCATCCCGACGGAGCGCAATGCGGCGTGAGCAACGAGCTCTCCCTGCTGCGCGAACTCGGCTGCTATGCGGACTTCACCCTGCCGTCGTGCCCCGACGTGACGCAGACGCGCACTATCAACCGCCTCTACTACGCGCAGGACACGCCCAGCCCGAAGTCCCACGACACCGGCGTGCAAGTGAGAGTGCTCCGTGCCGGCGACTTGCAGTCGCCGTCAGGCGCGTCCCCCCTCACCGGCGGCGACTGCAAGTCGCCGGCACCCAATTTCGGCGACCTGCTCATCGTGCAAGGTCCGCTCGGGCTGAACTGGGAGCGACGCAAGCTCGGTTTCCTCCCGCGCCTCGAAAACTCCGACCTCACGGCCGTGAACCCGCCGCGTCCCGACCGGATGCGCGTCTGGCTTCGGCAACACATCCACGTCCTCGGCCGGCCCGAGTGGATTTTCGTGAAACTGCATTGCCACGGCGGTCCGCCGCCGAACTCCGGCGTCTTTCTCGGCGAGCCTTACCGCAAGTTCCACCAGCACCTCGCCGAAACCTACACGGAGGCGAAGGGTTGGCGGCTGCACTACGTGACCGCGCGGGAGTTGGTGAACATTTTGCACGCGGCTGAGGAAGGTCATTCCGGCAACGCCGGGCTATTCCGCGACCACCGCTATAAGCTGCCGGGCTGAAGCCGGTGCGGCGGGTTGCGCCGCTTACTTCCAGTGCGTGTAGAGCGTGCGCACGTCCCGCGCGCTGGCCCGGTAAATCAGGCCCACCATCGTCCGCTTCTGGCCGCCGATGTCCACGGCCACCTCGATCTCGAAGGTCGCGCTCCGCACGCCCAGGCGCTGGGCCATCGCCTGCACGGCTTGAGGGTTGATGCCGGGCACGCCGCCCAGCTCCGCCGGACTGCGGAACGGCGTGTCATCCTCTGTGCCTTCCTGCCCGTCCAGTCCGGCCCGCCGCGAGACAATCGCCTGGGCGGTGGGGCTGTCCACGCCCAGCGCCACCTGAAGAACCAGGGCGGACGCGGTGTTGAGGTTGATCGTGCGCATCGAGGTGGTGGTGAACATGTCCCGCAGCGCGTTGGTGTAGATGGGGCCGGTGTATTTGTTCACCGCCAGCGCGCGTCCGGTCACGCTGCGGGGCACGTCAATCTGGCTCAAGTCAGTCCCGTAAAACATGTCGGGCGACACGCCGCGGATGAGCATCAGTTCGGTCAGGTCGTCAATGGGCCCGTTCTTCACCTGATACGGCGGATTGAGGCTCAGGTAATAATCCCCCTCCGCGCCGTTGGGCCGGGTCTGCTGGTCGGGATCGATCCAGTCGAGAATGGAATCCGACACCGGCCCGGCCTCCACCGGGTCCACGCCACACGTCTTGAGCGCCTGTCCAAGCAGGATGGGGTCGGCGACGTTGATGTTCAGCTTCCGTTCGCAATCCGTGATTTTCACGTTGAGGACGCCTGAGCCGAGCCGCACATCAGTGAGTGACACCGCGGCCAGCGTTTCGTTGGTGCCCAGCGGACCGCCGGCCCACTTCTGGTTCAGCGCGTCGTAGGGTTCGTTGGGAATGCTCAACTGCTGCCCGACCACGAAGCTCGCCAGCTCGACGCCGGAGCGGCCCAGCCACTCGAACTCCGGATCGTAGGAGGCATTGCGGGCCAGCGTGGTCTCGACCTTGATCGAGTAGGCAAAGCCGCCGGCCAGCACGGCCAGCACCACGACGACCAGCATCACGATGATGAGCGCAACCCCGGAACGGGCGTTTGGCCTCCCGCCACCGAACGCCACCGATGGCGACTGCGAGTCGCCGGCACGGAGCTGGGTTCGGAGCTTCATGGGTGGCAATTACCGGGGCTTGGGCACCGGCATGGTGGGCAGGGCGGGCATGCGGTTGAGTCCCGGCGCGGCACCGGCGTTGCCCTGTAATTCGCGCGGCACGCCCTGGCCACCGGGCGAAATTACGCTGCTGATGAGGATCGCCGGGGCTCCTGCCGACGCCGGACCCGCTCCGAAGCCCAGCGTCACGCGCATCATCCGGGGCACCTGATTGGTCGGCAGCCATTCGACATCCCAGTCCGCGAGGTTCGTGCTCCAAAACTCGAGGCTGAACACGCTCAGGTGCGGCGTGAGCGTGAGCGTGTAAGATTCCTCGATGGGCGAGTTCGTGGGCGTGAGGATGGACGACTGCCGCAGCAGCAGCGACGGCGTGCCGGAGTTGCCGCCCGCCTGCACGGCAAAGGTGACGCGCCGGAGCGGTTGGTTGGGGAACATGCCGCTGCCGGGGAAATCCTCGGGCAGATGGGCCACGAAACTCAGGAGGGCGAATTTTTCATCCGTCGTGTCCGCGATGAACGAATAGTGCCGGGCGTTGCCGGCATACAACACGGCGGCGGCGAGGGATTGCTCCAGCGCCTGTCGCGCGATGCGCATGCGCTGCACCTCGTCCGCGGCTGTGTTGCCCACCTTGGCGGCGCGCAACACCGCGGTCCAAGTGGAGTAGATCGCCGTCACCACGCCGCCCAGGATGGCCATGGCCACCAGCAGTTCGATGAGCGTGAAGGCGCGGGAAAGGTGACGGGTGACAAGTGGCAGGTGACAAGGAGCCGCAGACCCACGGCGCGCGCCGCTTGTCACCTGCCGCTTGTCACCTGCCACTTTCAAAAGCGCCCCCCAACCGTTGCCCCCATCAGGGATTGGGGCCGATACAGGAAAATGGACAACCGGCTCTCCGCCGGGAACCGCCCGCCCGCCGCCCGGTCCTGCACAATGAAGTCCACTTGGAACAGTCCGTTGGTGGCGACCATCGTGATGTTCCGCGACCAGGAGACGCCGGGATACAGGTTGCCGAAATCGCCCGCGTCGCTGCCCTCCTCCAGCTTGTTGGTCAGCGACAGCTCGGAGGCGAGGCTGCCAATGTCCACGGCGGGTTTCTGGAGCCGCTGCACGTTCTTCAAGTTTTGTGAGACCAGCTCCATCACGGAGAACGCGCACATGAAGAAAATGGCCACGGCGATCATGACCTCCAGCAGCGTGAAGGCGGTGACGGGTGACACGTGGCGGGTGACAGGTGAACCACGGCGCGTTTCAACCGCAGGCTCGACACCAGCCACCAGCCACCTGTCACCTTTCCGTCTCGTCCTCATCGCATCACCTCGAAGTCAGCGCGGGCGGTGACGGGGTCGAGCGTGATCTTGCGCAGCTCGCCGTGCAGCGAGCGCAGGACCACGGTGAATTCATCGCTGGTGCCGTTGGGGCGGAAGCGCACCGCGACGGCCTCGGCGTCCTTGAGCAGTTGGAAGTTGATCGCCAGCTCCTCGATGCCCACCTCGGTCGGCAGTTTGAGGGAGAAGACGCCGTGCCCTTCGCCAGCCTTGGGCTCCGGCCGCGCCGCGCCGCCACCGGAACCACCGCCCGCGCCCGTCGGAGCCACGTCGAAGGTGTAATCTTGCGGACGGATGCGCAGCTCCACGATGGCCCCGCGCAGGATTGCCTGCGCCCGCGCCGTGGCGCAGGCCTCCAGAAGACCCTGGAGTGCGACGCGCATCGGCTGCTTGTTTTGCGCGGAGACAAACGCGGGGATGGCGGCGCTCATCGCGATGGCAATGAGCCCGACGACGATCATGATCTCGATGAGCGTGAAGGCCCGGAGCGCTCTGCCCGACAACCGGGCGCGGACGCAACTTGGCACGCGCACCACGGCAGGCGAGCCCCCTCGCCCTGCGAGGCACGAGCGGGGAGAGGGCTGGGGAGAGGGGCGCTTCGAACAACGCACCTCCTCTCCCCGGCCCTCTCCTCCACTCCATGGAGGAGAGGGGGTAGTCCGCCGCTTATGATCCGCCGTCTTCATCGTCCCATGCTGTTGCCGATGTTCGAGGTGATGGAGAACATGGCCTGCAAGACGCTCAACAGCAGGAAGCCCACGCCCAGCGCGATGCCGAGAATCATCACCGGCTCGATCAAGTTGGTCATGACGCGCAGGCCGATGTTCAACTCGTTCTCGTAGGTGTCGGCCACGTTGCGGAGCGCGCCGGGGACGTCGCCGGTGTCCTCGCCGATCTTGATCAGGTCGATCATGAGCTGGGGGAAGACTTTGCTGCGGGCCAGCGGCTGCGCGATGGTCTTGCCGTCGGTGACGGCCTCGCGGGTGGCGGCGATGGCCTGCTTGAGCACGACGTTGGGCACGACCTGCTCGGTGATCTTCAGGGCGGTGAGCACAGACACGCCGTTTTGCATCAGCGTGGAGAGCGTGCGCGCGAACTGGCCGAACAGGTGCAGCCGCACCACGCGGCCCACGACCGGCGCGTTGAGCTTCCAGCGGTCCAGCGTGTGCCGGCCGAGATCGCTGGCCCGGAAGCGCAGGAAGACGATGGCCACCGCCACCAGCACCACACCCATGGTTAGCAGATACACGGGGTCGCTGAAGAAGTTGCTGATGCCGATGAGCAGCCGGGTGGAGGCGGGCAGGTCCACCTTCATGTCCGCGAAGATGCTGAGGAATTTCGGCAGCATGTAGGTCATGAAAAAGAAGATGATCACCAAGCCGGTGAGCATCACGAACGCCGGATAAATCAGGGCCGAGCTGAACTTCTGCTGCACCTCCGCGAACCGCTCGTAATGCTCCGCCAGCCGGCGCAGCACCTCCTGCAACGAGCCGCTCTGCTCGCCGGCGCGGACCATGTTCACATACATGTCGGAGAAGACGACGGGCTGCTTGGCCATCGCGTCGGACAAGCTGCGCCCCTCGGTGACGTCGTTGCGGAGCTGCTTGCTGACGGAGGACGGGATGCCCTTGGTCTCCAAGTGCGTCATGCTGTTCAAGGCGGTCGTCAACGGCATGCCGGACTTGAGCAGGTTGGAGAACTGCTGCGTGAAGGTGGCCAGTTCCTGCAACTTGGGTTTGCGCGGACGCATGCGTCCGCGCAAACCCAAGT
>Ga0255188_1000077_pt1 | contig 40735 bp, 29 predicted proteins | sample Miss_Cont_RepB_8_FD_188427 | JGI IMG/M metagenome (GOLD analysis project Ga0255188, IMG submission 188427) | Freshwater microbial communities from Mississippi River, Louisiana, United States - Miss_Cont_RepB_8h | ecosystem: Environmental > Aquatic > Freshwater > River | place: USA: Louisiana... | reverse complement strand
CGATGGCGGCGGTCGCATACCACGCGGCCTCGATGTAGCTGTCCTTGAGCAAGGTCGTGTATTCGAGGAGCTGCACGGGCGTGCCGGTCACGTTTGGGTCCACCGAGCGAAGTTCCTTCACAAACGCCTCCTGCGGCGCGCGCTGCCACACGTCGGCCCGGGGGAAGACTTGCAGCAGATATTTCCCCGTCGCCCCGATGAAACGATTGCGCAATGGTGCGGGCAAATCCTCCGTCCGCAACGCGCTGGCCTGTTGACTAGCGAGCGTTGCAAAGGTGTCTGCCAAGTCATCCAGCAGAGCCTGCTGGTAAAATGCCGTTTGTCGTGCCGCGTGCTCCGGGGGCGCAGCTACCAGCGCATTGCGCCACGCTTGCACGGAGTCTTTGAGCGATTTGAACTGCTGCGCGAGCTTCTCGTCGCCTTCTTTGCGCACCACCACCTCGGCCGCGCCGACGAAGCCTTGGAACGAGAACAGCACCTGGAGAAGCTCGGGCACCTTGGCCGGCTGCAAGTCGAGCGGCGCGAACTTCACGGTGCTCGCTTCCGCCTTCACCTGCTGGATGAGCGCGAGCTTGGGCGTCGCGTCCTCGGCGAGGAACTGGCTCATGGACCGCACGTTCGCCACCGTCGTGAGGTTCGTCAGCTTCTGTTCGAGCCGGGCGGCCTGCTCCAGGTTCTCCGCCACCACCGCGCCGAAGAGCACGGAGTTTGACGCCGTGTTGATGAGCTTGTGCTCGAACACCACGGCGGGCAGCCCCGCCGACTGCATGTTCAGCAGGTTGTAGTCGAAGTGAACCTTCCCGAACCGCGCCACGCTTAACCCGCACAACACCGCCGTCACCACCAGCACGGCGACGGGCCGGTTCAGCCAGATGCGCTCGATGCGCTCCCGGCGGTCCACCGGCGGCGCGATGTGGTCAATGACGTTTTGCTTCCCACGCAGCAACAGCACCGGCAGCAGGGTCATCATCGGCACGAGGCATACGAGCAGTCCGCCGCCCGCGATGATGCCCATCTCCTGAATGCCCTTGAAGTTCGTGATGCCCATCGCGAAGAACGCCGCCGCCGTCGTGGCCGCGCCGGTGAAGATGCCCTGGCCCGTGTTGACCATCGCCAGCGTGATGGCCTCGCGCTCGGACTTGCCGTGCCGCAACTCCTCCTCGAACCGCGCGACGAGGTGCGCGCCGAAATCAATCGCCAAGCCAATCAGCATCGGCGCGAACGTGATGGTCAGGATGTTCAGGTGCCCGACCGTCAGCGTCGTGTAGCCCATCGTATAGACCAGCCCGACCACCAGCACCGCGTTGGCCTTGAGCGGCCGGCCGGTCTCCGCGTAGCCGTAGATGAAGATGATGAGCACCAGCACCAGCGACACGATGGTCGCCACCGTGGTGTCCACCTGCGACTGCGCCATCTCATCGAACTCCAGCACCGGCTCGCCCGTGACACCCACGCTCACGCCCGGCACCTCGCGCTTCGTCTCCTCCACCAGCACCCGCAACCGCTCCACCGCGTCGCCGCTCAAGTCCTCGCGCTTCGCGTGTGCGGTCACCAGATACATCCGGCCGTTGCCGAAGGTGATATACATCTCGCGCTCCGCCTCCGGCCCGCCGCCGAAGAGCGCGCTCACGCCCGGCGACGGTGGCTTGCCTGGCCGCTGCAAGCTCTCCCGCGCCTCGCCCACGATGCGCTCCAGCGCCGGCAGCGCGCCCAGCATGGACTCGTTCTCCGCGTTCGTCTCCTGCTTCGCCGTGCGGAACTGGCGGTTCAGGATGGTGAACAGCGAGACGAGATTCGTCGCCTGCGAGAAGTTTTTGATGAACGGCTGGTAGTCCTTCACCTTCTTCTGCAACTCCACGAGATCGTCCTGCGGCACGAAGAGCAGCGCCTTGCTGCCCATCAGCTTGAGGTCGCCCTTGTAGAAAACGTCGGTGAAGAGGTTCGTCTCCGCCTCCAGCTTCGCGCCGAGCCGCTCGACAAACTGCCGGTTCTTGTCCTGCCGGTCGCTCTCGACGATGACCACGAGATCGTCCTGGCCGGGGAACTCCTTTTTGAACGCGAGGAAGTTCTGGTGATACTTCTTGTCCGAGCCGACAAGGTCATTGCGGCTCGTGCTGAACTCCAGGTGCCGCACCGTGTAGAGCAGGCACACGGCGAACAGCGCCACCTGCGGATAGAAGAACGCGCGCGGATGCAAATACACCGCGTCCGCCAGCCGGGTGAGGAGGCGTTGGATCAGCGATGGGTTGGACGGTTCAGCGGCCACAGTGTGCGTCAGCGTTAAACGCGGCCGATTATGCAACGAAGTGCGCGCGAGTGTCCAACGCGCGGAGAGCCTGAGTTGTCGGAGACGACGTGAGGAATCTCACTTGTGTCGGGAAGAAAGTTAGCGACTCCTCACGCCGTATCCCACGAAGGTCAGAATTTCACTTCGCACTCCAGCTCCACCAACCCGCGGAAGTGGGCGGCATAGGGGGCCAGTTCGCCTTCCCTCGTCGCGGCGCTCACGGTCAGCGACGCGAGGTCGTGGTAGTCGCTGTAATACTCCGAGCAGTTCATGAAGAGGCCCACGCGGTAGTCGCCCTCGACGAGCGGGAAGCTCTTGATGCGGCCCGTGCAGCGGAACGGCTGGTCCGGCGCGATGGTGAACTGGCCGCTGGCCGTGCGCAGGTCCAGGATCGCCACGCGCTGGCCATAGACGCTGTAAATCAGGATGGCGCAGTCAATGAGCTGCGTGCGCTGCTTCGCGCCGAGCTCGAGCGTGAACTCCAGCGTCTGTCCGCTGACTATGGGGTTGGGGGTGAACTCCAGTTGCCGGCACTCGATGATCTTGCCCAGCGGCACGGCAATGCCGGTGTGGGGCTTCTTGACCTCGCCGAGATACGCGCCGATCTGCGTGTCAGGGTCGCCGTCCCCCAGCACGCGGCCGCCGCCCATGTGGATGATGCGCCCGCAGAGGGCCTGCACGGCAGCCATGTTGTGGCTGACGAAGAGGACGGTGCGCCCGCGGTTCTTCGCCACGTCCTGCATCTTGCCGAGGCACTTGTTCTGGAACGCGGCATCGCCAACGGCGAGCACCTCGTCCACCACAAGAATTTCCGGCTCCAAGTGCGCGGCGACGGCGAAGGCCAGGCGCACATACATGCCGGAGGAATAGCGCTTCACCGGCGTGTCGAGGAACTTGCCGACCTCGGCGAACTCGACGATCTCGTCGAACTTCGCGCGCACCTCGGCCTGCGTCATGCCGAGGATGACGCCGTTGAGGAAGATGTTTTCACGGCCCGTGAGTTCCTGATGGAAGCCGGTGCCGACCTCGAGCAGCGACGCCAGCCGCCCGCGCAGGTAAATTTCTCCCTCGGTCGGCTCAGTGATCTGGCTGAGAACTTTGAGCAGGGTGGACTTGCCCGCGCCGTTGCGCCCGATGACACCGATGACCTCGCCGGGCTTTACATCGAAGCACACGTCGCGCAACGCCCAGAAGGACTCGCTCGCATCCGCCTGCTCCTTGCCGAGATTCTTGACCCAGTGCGTGAGCTGATCGCGCAGGGTGTCCTGCGACTTGGCCGCGCCGAGCCGATACTGCTTGGAGATGCCGCGAACGCTGATGATGGGCTTGGACATGGGCCGCGAAGATGATTAGCCGCAAAAGAGCGCAAAGGAGCGCAAAGAAAAATAGTCCAAGATGGCCACCGGCGCTCGACCTATCGTTGGCGTGAGTGAAAGTAGATTTTTCATTTCTGTGCTCTTTGCGCCCTTTTGCGGCTAAATCACATCCGCAAACGTCTTCTCCGCGCGGCGGAAGTAGAGCGCGCCGCTGACCAGCAGAGCGGCGATGACCGCGATACTCACCCAGAAGCCCGGCCAATACGGCTCGAACGCCGCGCCCAGCACGCACCAGCGGAAGCCGTCGATCACCCCGACCATCGGGTTCAGGCTGAACAGGAAGAACACCGTGTCGCCGAACTTCTCGCGCACGAGGCTGGACGGGAAAGCCACCGGACTGGCGTAGAGGCCCATCTGCACGATGAACGGCACGATGTATTTCACGTCGCGATACCGCACGTTCAGCGCCGAGAGCCACAGGCCGATGGCAAATGCGGCGGCGAACGCCACGAGGAAGAACACCGGCAGCAGGAGCAAGTGCAGTTGCCAGCTCACGCCCGCCCAAATCATCACGCCGAACAAAATCACCAGCCCGATGGCGAAGTCCACCGCGCCGCTGATGACTGCGCTGGCCGGGATGATGAGGCGCGGGAAGTAGATTTTGGAAATCATGTTCGACGAGCCGACGAGCGAGTTGCTGCTCTCGGCCATCGCGTTGGCAAAGAATTGCCAAGGGAGCAGCCCGGCCAGCGTCAGCACCGCGTAGGTCTCGAAGTTCATCCCCTTCCGCTCCGAGAAGCCCGCGAGCTTCCCGAAGACGATGGTGAAGACGACCATCGTGAGAAACGGTTTGAGCACCGCCCACGCGACGCCGAGCACGGCTTGCTTGTAGCGCACGAGGATGTCGCGCCAGGCGAGGAACCAAAACAGCTCGCGATAGCCCCACAGCTCGTCGAAGTCCACGGCCACGAGGCCCTTCTTGGGCCGGATGACGCGCTCGTAGTCGGCGAGTTCGTTGATGTGCGGCTGGGAGGGGTTCATGAGAAAAACACCGTCGGCCATCAGTTAGCCCACATTCGCCACATACCAGTCCAGCGCGAGCTCGAGGCCTTGCGGCATCGTGTGCGTGGGCGCGTAGCCGAGGAGCCGGCGGGCCTTGTCCACGTTCGCCAGCGAGTGACGCACGTCGCCGACGCGGAAGTCGCGATAAGTGGGCTTTTGCTCGGGCAATGCCGGATTGCGCCGACGCAGGCCGTCGTGGATGGCGCGGTAGAGGTCGTTGAGCGTGGTGCGATCGCCCACGGCGATGTTGTAGGCTTGGTTTGCTGCGTCCTCGTTGGTCGTGGTGGCGGCGAGCAGGTTGGCCTGCACGACGTTTTCCACGTAGCAGAAGTCGCGGCTGGTCTCGCCGTCGCCGTTGATGAAGACGGGTTCCTGCTTCAGCAGCGACGCGACCCACTTGGGAATGACGGCGGCGTAGGCGCCGTCGGGGTCCTGGCGCGGGCCGAAGACATTGAAGTAGCGCAGGCCGATGGCTTTGAAGCCGTAGGTGCGCGCGAATACGTCGGCGTAAATCTCGTTGAACTTCTTGGTCGCGGCGTAGGGCGAGAGGACGTTACCGACCTTGTCCTCGACCTTCGGCAAGTCCGGGTGGTCGCCATAGACGCTGCTGCTGGAGGCGTAAACGAGGCGCTTCACCTTCGCGTCGCGCGCGGCGAGCATGATGTTGAGGAAGCCGAGGACGTTGGCCTCGTTGCTGGTCACGGGGTCCGCCACGGAGCGCGGCACGGAGCCGAGGGCACCTTGGTGGAGGACGTAATCCACGCCGGTGCAGGCCTCGTGACAGAGATGGCTCACGCGGAGATCGGCGTCCAGAAAGCGGAAGCGTTCCCACTGGCTGGCGGTGACGAGGTCCTTGAGCTGGTTGAGGTTCTTGCGGTGGCCGGTGGCGAAGTTGTCGAGGCCGACGACGCGCTGGTCGAGTTTGAGCAGGTGCTCGACGAGGTTGGAGCCGATGAAGCCGGCGGCCCCGGTGACGAGCCAGGTGCGGGGCGATTGTTTCAGGTCGGCGCGGAGTGATTCGTAGGCGGACATATGCAATTACGGATGAAGAGTTCGCAATCTATACCCAGTCGCCGACGCAGGCACACCGCGCCAGATGGTGCCAAGGCCTAGGCCTTCCACACTTTCCCAGTCTTCACCTTCACATCCGCCATGGCGTTGCGGGTGTCCACCACGAGCTGCGCCCAATCGGCGAGATCCTGATTGTTGGTCTTCTTGTGGTTCGTGGAGATGACCACGGCGTCATAGCTGCCGATGCTCTTCTTGGTCCACGGAACGGACTTCGTGCCGGCCCAGTGGCCATGCTCGCGGCTGGGACGAATGACGGGCACATGCGGATCGTAGTAGGCGACCTTCGCGCCACGTTCCTTGAAGAGGTCCAGCAGCACGTAGCTAGGCGACTCGCGGTCGTCGTCCACGTTCGCCTTGTAGGCCAGGCCGACGATGAGAACCTTGCTGCCGTTGAGGGATTTTTTCTTGGAGTTAAGCGCCTCTTGCAGGCGATGCACCACATACATCGGCATGGCGGTGTTCACCTCGCCGGCCAGCTCGATGAACTTGGTGTTCTGGCCATACTCGCGGGCCTTCCACGTGAGGTAGAACGGGTCAATCGGGATGCAATGCCCGCCGAGGCCGGGGCCAGGGTAGAAGGCCATGTAGCCAAAGGGTTTGGTCTTGGCCGCATTGATGACCTCCCACACGTCAATGCCCATCGCGGCGTAAACTTGCTTGAGTTCGTTGACCAGCGCGATGTTCACGCCGCGGAAGATGTTCTCCAGCAGCTTGGTCGCCTCGGCCGCGCGGCAGGAGGAGACGGGCACGATGGTCTTGATGGCTTTGCCGTAGAGCTCGACGGCGCGTTGCAAGCACGCGGGCGTGAGGCCGCCGACGACCTTGGGAATCTGCGCGACGATGCTGTTCGGGTTGCCCGGATCTTCGCGCTCCGGGGAGAAGGCGAGGTTGAAGTCCACGCCCGCCTTCATGCCGCTGCGCTCCAGCACGGCGCGCAAGTCCTCGTCCGTCGTGCCGGGGTAGGTGGTGGATTCCAGCACGACGAGCAGGCCCTTGTGGACGTGCGGCAGGATGGCCTCGCCGGATTTGATGATGTAGCTGATGTCCGGCTCGCGGTTCTTGTTCAGCGGGGTCGGCACGCAGATGATGACGGCGTCCAGTTGCTTGATGGCGGAGAAGTCCGCCGTCGCCCGGAAGCGCCCGGCGTTGACCTGCTCCTGAATGGCCGTCGCCGGGATGTGTTCGATGTAGCTGCGCCCGGCCATGAGCGCGCTGACTTTTTTGTCATCCACATCCAGGCCCGTGACATCCACGCCGGAGCGCGCGAATTGCAGGGAAAGTGGGAGTCCGACGTAGCCAAGTCCGATGATGCCGATTTTCATGCGATGGTTCGACAGTCAGGCACCCAACCGTGTGCTGGCTCCGCAAAATGCGGTCTTTGTCGCGCGTGACTTCGGCGGGGTTTGTATCTGTCGTGCCCGGTGATGGAAAGAAAAACCTGCCCGCAGGTCGCTGATCCGGCGAGCAGGGCAGCCTTGTAAAACAACCTCCGGAAGCGACGCAGGAGGGGAATACTGGACAAAGAAAGCTGACCGCTGCAATTTGCACCCATGAGCGACGAAGCGATGAGCAATTTCACCCCGCGCGCCCAGCAGGTCCTGGCCCTGGCGCGGAAGGAAGCCGACCGTTTTAACCATAATTTCGTCGGCACCGAGCACTTGCTGCTGGGCCTCATCAAGCTCGGCCAGGGCGTCGCCGTGAACGTCCTCCAGAAGATGGGACTCGATCTCGAAACCGTCCGCATGGAGGTGGAGAAACAGGTCGGCACCGGCCCGGACCAGAAGCAAGTGGGCAACATCCCTTACACGCCCCGGGTGAAAAAGGTGCTCTCCCTCGCTTCCAAGGAGGCCAAGGCGCTCAACCACACCTACGTCGGCACCGAGCACATCCTGCTCGGGCTGTTGCGCGAGGGCGATGGCGTCGCCGCCAAGGTGCTCAAGAGCCTGGACATCGACATCGAGCTGGTCCGGCAGGAAATCCTCAAGGAGCTTGATCCCAACTTCCAGAATCAGGGTGAGGAGACCGCCGGCGGTGGCGAAGGCGAGAAGAAGGAAGGCGAGAAGAAGGGTGAGAACAAGACCCCTGCTTTGAAGGCCTTCGGACGTGACCTCACCGAAATTGCCCGCAAGGGCGACATGGACCCGGTGATCGGGCGCAAGACCGAGATCGAGCGCGTGATCCAGATTCTCTGCCGCCGCACCAAGAACAACCCCGTGCTGCTTGGCGAGGCGGGCGTGGGCAAGACGGCCATCGTCGAAGGCCTCGCTCAGGAGGTTGTCAAAGGCAACGTGCCGGAAATTCTCCGCGACAAGCGGGTCATCGTGCTGGACCTGGCGCTGATGGTCGCGGGCACCAAGTATCGCGGCCAGTTCGAGGAACGCATCAAGGCCGTGATGGACGAGATCCGGAAAAACAAGAACATCATCCTCTTCATCGACGAGATGCACACCATCGTCGGAGCCGGCAGCGCCGAGGGCACGATGGATGCCAGCAACATCATCAAGCCCGCCCTCTCGCGCGGCGAGATGCAGTGCATCGGTGCGACCACCCTCAACGAGTATCGTAAATACATCGAGAAGGACGGGGCCTTGGAACGCCGCTTCCAGTCCGTGAAGGTGGAGCCGCCTTCCATCGAGGACGCCATCACCATCCTCAAGGGGCTGCGCACCAAGTATGAGGAGCACCATCGCGCCGAGATCACCGACGCCGCCGTCGAGGCTTCCGTGAAGCTCTCCGACCGCTATATCACCGGCCGGTTCCTGCCGGACAAGGCCATTGACGTGATGGACGAGGCGGGTTCCCGGGCTCGCATCGGAGCCATGACCCGCCCGCCGGACTTGAAGGATCTCGAGGCCGCCATCGAAGAGCTGAAGAACCGCAAGGAGCGCGCCATCAAGGATCAAGACTTCGAGGGGGCCGCCTCCTTCCGCGATCAGGAAAAGCAGGCGAAGGAAAAGCTCGAAGCCACGCTCAAGACCTGGCGCGAGTCCAAGGAAGAAAAGCGCGTCAAAGTGGACGAGGACGAAATCCTCCATGTCGTGTCCAAGTGGACGGGCATCCCGCTCAAGCGGATGGAAAAGGACGAAACCGCGCGCCTGCTCGAAGTCGAGAACGTGCTCGCCAAGGTGGTCATCGGCCAGACCGACGCCGTGCTGGCCATGGCCAAGGCACTGCGCCGCTCCCGCGCGGACTTGAAGGATCCGAAGCGCCCCATTGGCACGTTTGCGCTTCTGGGCCCGACGGGCGTGGGCAAGACGCTTCTCGCCAAAACCCTAGCCGAGCAGATGTTCGGCGACTCCAAGTCGCTCATCCAGCTCGACATGAGCGAATACATGGAGAAGCACGCCGTCTCGCGGCTCATCGGTGCGCCTCCGGGCTACGTGGGCTACGAGGAAGGCGGCCAGCTCACCGAGCAGGTGCGGCGCAAACCCTATTGCGTCGTCCTCTTCGACGAGATTGAGAAGGCGCACCCCGACGCAATGAACATGCTTCTTCAGATTTTGGAAGAGGGCAAACTCACCGACAACACCGGCCGTGTGGTGGACTTCCGCAACACCATCATCCTGCTCACGTCAAATGTCGGTTCAGAGACGTTGAAGAAGAACAACGTCATCGGCTTCGGCGCGGCGAAGGACGACACGAACTACGAGAAGATGCGTGAAAAGACGCTCGACGAGGCCAAGAAGACGTTCCGCCCCGAGTTCCTCAACCGTCTCGATGACGTCATCGTCTTCCGCCAGCTCGCCAAGCCTGACCTCATCACCATTCTCGGCCTCGAGGTCAAAAAGGTCATGGAACGCCTCAAGCACAAGAACATCCAACTGGTGCTCGATGACAAGGCCACCGACTTCCTCGTGGAGAAGGGCTTTGATCCGCAATACGGGGCGCGTCCCATGCGCCGCAGCGTCGAGAAGCATCTCGAAGATCCGCTGGCCGAGGAGCTCCTGCGCGGCAACCTGAACCCCGGCGAACCCGTCCAAGTCTCAGCCGCCGACGGCAAGCTGACCTTCACCCAGAGCGCCCCGAACTCCACCGAGGGCGCCGTGGCTGCCAGCTAACCCATCCTCCGCTCACAGCCGACGCCATCCGCACACCGGATGGCGTTGTGCGTTTTAAGGTGGCCGCGCCGCCCTTTCCATGAGCCCGTGCCGGCGACTTGCAGTCGCCGTCCGCGAGGTGCAGTAGTTCGGGACTCACCCGAGCCATCCACCCGCAACGCGGCGACTGCAAGTTGCCGGCACGGGTTCAGGGACTGAAATCGCGGGAACTCAGGCCGTCGGTTCTCTTCCGCGCCACAGCGTGGCTTCAACGGCAGCGGGCGTTTCCCGCGCAGGAACTTTCCCCGAATCACCATTGCCTCGTGCATTCGGCTGCGCTGTAATCGCCGGGTTCCTCGAAAACCCAACTCCAACGCATGATCCCGCTGCCCGGACTGAGCCCGCAAACCACGCTCCTCACCTGCGCCGCGCTGGCCGTGGGGCTGCTCATCTTTCTGGTGGCGCGGTGGAAGGTGAACGCCTTCATCGCGCTGGTGCTGGCCTCCCTCTTCGTCGGCCTGTGCTCCGGCGTGCGCCTGCTCGAAATCGCCAAGGCCTTTCAAGAAGGCGTGGGCGGCACCTTGGGCTTCATCGCCGTGGTGGTCGGACTCGGCACCATGCTGGGCAAGCTGCTGGCGGAGTCTGGTGGCGCGGAAGTCGTGGCCAAGACCTTCATCGCTGCCTTCGGCGAAAAGCGCCTGCATTGGACCCTCATGTTCGTCTCGTTCATCGTCGGGCTGCCGGTGTTCTTTGGGGTGGGCGTGGTCTTGCTGATTCCGATTGTCTTCACGCTGGCGCGGGAGACCAAGCTGCCGCTGCTCTACTTGGGCATTCCCGTCATCGCCGGCCTCGCCACTTCCCACGGGCTGGTGCCGCCGCATCCGGGGCCGATGGTGGCCATTGAGAAAGTGGGTGCGGACGTGGGCAAGACCATCCTCTGGTCGCTCGTCATCGGCCTGCCGTGCGCCGCGGTGGCGGGACCAATTTTTGCCAAGCTGATCGCCCACCGCATGCAGGTGCCGCTCGGCGGCATCGGGGAGAAGCTGTGCCAGGAGAACTCCACTCGGTCGCAGCGGCCCGGTTTCGCCATCACCCTGTTCACCATCACCCTGCCGGTGCTGCTGATGCTCGGGGCGACCATTGCGGACGTGACGCTGCCCAAGGGGGATGCCTTTCGCGAATGGGCCGACTTCCTCGGCTCGCCGCTGGTGGCGATGCTCCTCGCGGTGCTGCTGGCCTTGTGGTCGTTTGGCTCGCAATGCGGCTTCAACCGGACCCAGCTCCTCAAGTTCACGGATGATTGCGTGGGGCCTTGCGCGACCATCTTCCTCGTGGTCGGCGCGGGTGGCGGCTTTGGCAAGGTGCTGGACGTGAGCGGCGTGGACGATGCCATTTCCGACCTGGCCAAGACCATGCAGCTTTCCCCGTTGCTGCTGGGCTGGCTGGTCGCGGCAGGCATCCGCATAGCCGTCGGTTCGGCGACGGTGGCCATTACGTTGGCCAGCGCCATCATGGCCCCCATCGCGGCCAGCTCGCCGGTGAACAAGGAACTGCTGGTCGTGGCGATGGGTGCGGGCTCGGTCATCCTCTCCCACCTCAACGACGGTGGATTCTGGTTCGTGAAGGAATACTTCAACCTCACGGTCGAGCAGACACTCAAGACCTGGACCGTGCTGGAAACCATCGTCTCCGTGCTGGGATTGGTGCTGGTGCTGATCGCCAGTCGCCTCGTGGGGTAGGCCGGGAGAGCGAACGTGGCGTGAGGCTGAGAGGCGACCGAGGCGACTTAGTTCCAATATCACCCTTCCCCCGTGCGTCGGACTGGCGTCTGGCAACTCGCAAACCAAAAACCGTGCCCACTCGCCCATCACTTCTGCCCCGTCTGGCCGCGTTGCTGTTGCTTCCCTTGACCTGCGCGGCCGCGACGCTTTCCTCGGAAATTGACCGCCACATCGGCCAAAAGGCGGGCGGCCCGCTGGCACCCCTGGCCTCGGACGGGGAATTTCTGCGCCGTGCCTGGCTGGACTTCACCGGCACCATCCCGCCCCCGGCCGAGACACGCGCCTTTCTGGCGGACAAGAACCCGCAGAAGCGCGCCCAGCTCATCGACCGGCTGCTCGCCAGCCCGCAATTTCCCCAGCGCATGGAGGACTCGATCACCGTGATGCTGCTGGAGCGGCGCGGCGGCGGCAAAGTGCCCGAAGCCAAGTGGCGCGAGTGGCTCCGCGCCCAGTTCGCCGCCAACCGCCCGTGGAACGCGCTCGTCCACGATCTCATTCTCCTCGAAGGCGACCCCAAGGTCACACCCGCCGCCAAGTTTCTGGCGGACGCCGAAAAGTTCGACCAGGAGAAGGCCACCCACGATATTGCGCGCCTCTTCCTAGGCATGAACCTCGGGTGCGCCCAGTGCCACGACCACCCGACGGTCGATGACTTCACGCAAAGCAGTTTCTACGGCATCTACGCGTTTCTCGCCCAGAGCTCGTTAAAAGAGGACAAGGTCGCCAAAGTCACCCTGCTGGCGGAAGGGGTGGCCACCAACCGCGTCGAGTTCAAGTCCGTGTTCCGGAAGACCAATGAAGTCACCGGCCCGCGCCTGCCTGGCGGCAAGGAAATCCCCGTGCCCACCTTCCCCAAGGGCGAGGAATACGAAGTGATGCCTGCGAAGAACGGCAACCCCGGCGTGCCCAAGTTCCGCAGCCGCCCGCTGCTCGCCAAGGAACTGGCCTCGGAAGCCAACGAACGCTTCGCCCAGACCAGCGTCAACCGCTTCTGGTTCCAGCTCATGGGCCGCGGCCTCGTCCACCCGCTGGACATGATGCACAAGGAAAACCCGCCCTCGCACCCCGAGCTGCTGGGCCAGCTCGCCCGGGAGTTCATCGCCCACAAGTTCGACGTGAAATGGCTCCTCCGTGAGATCGCCCTGAGCGAGACCTATCAGCGCGCCAGTCGCGCGCCGAAGGGCACAGACCTCACCCAGCTCAAGCCCGAGAGCTATCGCATCGCCAACCTGAAATTCCTCTCCGCCGAACAGGTGGCCCGCGCCACGATGCTGGCCACGGGCGCGGCAGACTGGCTTCCCAAGACCCCGAGCGAGACGCCCGCTCCGGCGACCCCGGCAGCTGCTGATGACACCGAGGAAGACGGCGGCAAGCCCACCAAGGGCTTCAACGTGAAGGCCTACTTGAATGGCAAGCAGAAGCAGCCTCCCGGCAACGCGGTGGACGCGCTCGCGCTGTTCGTCGCCACGTTTGCGAACCCGCCGGGCGAACCGGAAGTCGAGTTCGCCCCCAGCATGTCCCACTCGCTCTTCTTGATGAACGAGCGCCTCGTGCTGGACTGGCTCAAGCCGCGCGACAACAACCTCACCGCCCGGCTGGCCAAACTCAAAACCCCGGCGGCGATTGCCGACGAGCTGTATCTCACCGTGCTCACGCGTCCGCCCGAGCCGCCGGAAACAGCCGAGGTGGAAAAATTCCTGACCAAGAACACCTCCCGTCCCGAAGCCGCGCTGGCCGAGCTGGCTTGGGCATTGCTCGCCTCGGCGGAGTTCCGGCTGAACCATTGAACCGAAACTCCCCTTTCCCCACTGACACCATGGAGATGAATGGAATTAAGAATATGAGTAAGATTACGAGGGAAAACCGGCGGGTGCTTATTCTTAATCCTACTCTTACTCTTAATCCCAATCCCCTCTCATGAAACGCTGGTATGAATGCGGTTCCGCCGACCACGCCCTCTCCCGGCGGCAAATGCTGGGCACCCTGGCCGGCACCGCCGCCGTCGGCGCGTGCGGGCTTTCCAGCCTGATGCAGCAAACGGTCGCGGCGGAAATGAAGAAGCAAAACCGGCAGGTGATTTTCATCTGGCTGGATGGCGGCATGAGCCAGTTCGAGAGCTGGGACCCCAAGCCGGATTCCGAGTTCGGCGGGCCGTTCCGCACGATTCCCACCAGCGTGCCGGGCGTCCACATCAGCGAGTTGATGCCGCATAGCGCCAAGCTCATGCACCACCTCACGGTCGTGCGCTCGATGAGCACGAAAGACCCGAATCACTCCACCGGTGTGGCCCGCATCCAGCGCGGCGACCCCGCCAATCGCGGCGTGAACTATCCCTATCTTGGTGCGGCGGTCACGAAGTTGCTGGGCGCACCCGCCAACGGCCTGCCGCCCTACATCTGGATCAAGCCCGGCTCCGGCGGCTTCATCTACCAGGAAGCAGGTTTCCTCGGAGCCAAATACGGCGCGCTCGCGTTGGGCGAGGGTAAGCCACCCATCCACATCCAGCGGCCCGACACCATCTCGGACGCCGATGACGCGGCCCGCAACGAGCTGCGCCGCCTTGCCAACGCCCGTTTCCGCCTCGACCGCCGCGAATCCGAGGTGGACGCCTACGAGCAGTCCTACGACATGGCGATGCAGTTGATGAAGCGCAAGGAGCTGTTCGACAACTCCCGGCTGCCCGCCAAGGACATCGCCCGCTACGGCACGCATCCGCTCGGACGGCACTTGCTGCAAGCGCGCGTGCTGTTGGAAGCCGGCGTGCAGTTCATCAAGGTCACCAGCTACCACTGGGACACGCACGGCGACAACTTCAACATGTCGCAGCAGCTTGTGCCGCAGATTGACCAGCCGTTCGCCGCGCTGATCCAGGATCTCGCCGACCGCTCCATGCTCGACAACGTGCTGGTCGTGCTCATGTCCGAGTTCGGCCGCACACCCACCATCAACTCCCGCCTCGGCCGTGACCACTGGCCGGACGCTTGGTCGCTGGCACTGGCGGGTGCGGGCATCCGACGCGGCAACATCGTGGGCCAGACCACAAAGAACGGGGCGTGGGTGGAGGGCGAAGGCTACGACGTGGGCCACCTCTTCCACACCATCTTCAGCGCGCTGGGCATCAACTCGAAGAAGATCGAATACAAGAACAACGGCCAGCCCCTGCCCATCGCTCGCGACGACTACGAGCCGATCAAGCTGGCCTTGGCCTGAACCACTTTCTTCCCATGCCCACCTTGCTCGCTGCCAAAGACCCGACCGACGTGCTGGACGATCTCAAGCCCGCCGGCCCCAAGGCCACGGTCCTAGATCCCGCCAAGGCCCACCTCGGCAAGACCATCAAGAACGAGCGCCAGTTGATCCGCGCGCGCTTCAGTCCGGACGGCGTGCATCTGGCCGCCGCCGGCTTGGACAAGATCATTCACGTCTGGGAAGTGGAGACCGAGAAGAAGCACACGCTGCCCGGCCACGTCACCTGGGTCTCGGCTTTGGTCTTCAACCCGAAAGGAAAACAGCTCTTCACGGCTGACTTCCACGGCAACATCCGCGCCTGGGATTACGCGAAGCCGGATTCTCAACCGCTCTTCACCATCACCGGCGCGGACCGCCAGATCACCCGCGCCCTCGCAGTCACGACGGATGGCGCGCTACTCCTGAGCGGCGGTGATGACGGCGTGGTGCGCGCCTGGAGCACCAAGGACGGCAAGCCGGCGAAGGAGTTCGGCACCGCCCTGACCACCCCGGTCTGGCAACGGGTTTTCAAGGCTGGCGAGGCCGGCCACTGCGGCGGCATTTATGCGCTGGCGGTGCATCCCGATGGCAAGAGCTTCGTCAGCGGGGATCAGTTCGGAGTGGTGAAGCACTGGGAAATCGCCTCCGGCAAACTGGTGCGCGACCTCGATGCGCGCCTGCTTTACACCCGCAAGGAGGACTTCATCGCCGACGTGGGTGGGGTTCGCTGCTTCGCCTTCGACGCGAAAGGCGAGCGCCTCGCAACGGGCGGCTTGAGCAAGGCGGAGAGCAACGCGTTCTGTCCGGGCACACCGGCCGTGCTGGTGTTCGACTGGGGCACCGGCAAGTCCCTCACCGAGCTGAAACTGACCGTCAAGTCCGACGGCCCGATCAACGGGCTTCGCTACCTGAGTGATGGCACGCTCGCCGGCTTTGGCGAACACCAGAGCGCGGCCACCGTGTGCGCGTTCTGGAAGCCGGCCGACAAGCCCGAGCCTTTCCACACCGTGTCAGCGCAGTCCGCCACCGACCTCGATCTGCACCCGGATGGCCAGCGATTGGTCGCGCCGCTCTTCGTGGCCAACGGCAGCGGCGGCAACGGCGCGCGGGAAAAGTTCAAAGACAAATACGTCCAGAACTCCAGCCAGATCGCCGTCATCAACCTCTTCGCCAAGGTGGACACCAAGCCGGTGAAGAAGGCGTGATACCAGCTACGTGAAGGCCTTGGTGGCATCACTCGGGTGAACTTGCAGTTGCGCTCGCCTTACCTCTGAGCCCGTGCCGGCGACTTGCAGTCGCCGTCCGTGGGGCGCTGTAATTCGGGGCTGCCCCGAGCCATCCACCCGCAATGCGGCGACTGCAAGTCGCCGGCACGGGCTCAGGATCCCGATGTGGGCTTCGGTCCGTGGTGGTCACCCATGAACCGGAATTGGGTCAGAAAGATTCGGGTCAGAAAAATGGTGTGGAAGATCTTCCTGCCCATAATTTTCCTGCCCGTTCCCTTTCCGGGTTCAGGTGCCGAAATCGTGACCGTGGGCAAGCCGTGGATTCTCTCCCAGTGGGATGGCCGGGGTGAGGGGGAACGCCTCAGAGTTCCACTGTGTTCGTTCTACCGAACTCCTCCCGCAGGGCATGAGGCGACCACAGGGGCGCAGTCAGAAGCCGGGGTCACTGCACTTCCACGTCGAAGATCAAGCTGGTGCGTGAGTCGGTCTGCTCGTTGCGGATTTCCATTTCCTTCAGCCGCCACTGGCCGTTGACCTTCTGGAAGCGCTTGGGTTCAAACACCTTCATCAGTTGTCCCCGCGTGTCGTAGGCCTCCGCACACACGATGCCCAGCGTGTCCTGATCCAGCCACGTCACCACGCGGGAATAGCCTCCGGGAGCCGGACGCACGGTGGCGCTCTCCAGCACGAAGCAGGCTTCGCCCCGGCGTTGCTCCTTCTTCAGCAGCCGCTGCTCCGGCCAGTGGAAAAAATCCAGGCCGAGGTCCACGAGCCAGAAGTCCGAACCGGCGAAGGGCACGAGCAGGTTGATCGCGGGCTGCGGTGCGGCTCCATTGACGCGCCCGGTCTGGTATTGGCTGGGCGCGTGGGGCGAACGAAGCACACGGTAGAGCAGCCCGTCTCCGCTGACGTAGTCCGTGTGCCACAAGCCGTTCCCGACGGTGGTGCGGATGGACACGGGGATTTCCGCGCGCACCCCGCGATGGTCGCGCACCTTGAGCACGGCGGCGTTGGTGCTGCTGGTCTTGGGCGCGAGCGAGCGGGCCTCGGCGGCAATGCGCTGGCCTTCGGCGCGCTGGGTTTCGACATCGGCCGCGAAGAGTGACGGAAGAAAAGCGACGCAGGCGAGCGTGGCAGCAAAATAGCCCGGTAGGAGACGACGTGAGGAGTCTCTGACTTTCCTCCCGAAAAAAATGAGACTCCTCACGTCGTCTCCTACTTGGGGAAGGTGCGGGCTCACTTGATGCCGCCTTTTTTGGGCTTTCGCACCGTTGCCTCAACCAACGCCAGGGGCAGGAGTTCGCTGATGCGGCTGACGAAGTGGACGGTGATCTTGGCACGCACTTCCGGCGGCACTTCCGACCAGTCCTTGCGATTGTGCTCGGGCAGGAGGATTTGCTTGATGCCGGCGCGCGCGGCCGCGAGCACCTTTTCCTTGATGCCCCCGACGGGCAGGACGCGGCCGCGCAGGCTGATCTCACCCGTCATCGCCAGACCGGAGCGGACGCGCCGATGGGTGAGCAGCGAGGCCAGCGCCACAATCATGGTGACCCCGGCGCTGGGCCCGTCCTTGGGCGTTGCGCCGGCGGGGACATGCACGTGGATGTCGTGTTTGTCGAAGTCCTTGTCGCTGATGCCCAGGGAATCGGCCTGCGCGCGTAGATAGCTCTGGGCCGCCTGCACGCTCTCCTTCATCACGTCGCCCAGCGAGCCAGTCAGGATCAGCTTGCCTGTGCCAGTCATGCGCGTCGCCTCGATGAAGAGAATGTCACCGCCCACCGGGGTCCACGCGAGGCCGACGGCGATGCCGCACTCGGCGATGTTCTCGGCCGATTCGAAGATGAACTTGGGCTGGCCGAGAAATTCCTCGAGTGACTTGGGCGTGATGTTGACGGGACTGGCCTTGCCCCTGACGGAGGCGATCTTGCGCGCAGCCTTGCGGACGACGGCGGCGAGCTCGCGATCCAACTGACGACAGCCAGCCTCGCGGGTGTAGTCGTGAGCCAGCTTGCGCAAGGTGGAGTCAGGGATTTTGACCTGCTTTGCCTTGACCCCATGCTCTGCGAGCTGGCGCGGCAGGAGATGACGACGGGCGATGTGGACCTTTTCCTCCAGCGTGTAGCTGGGCAGCTCGATGACTTCGAGCCGGTCGCGCAGCGCGGGGAGGATGGGGTCCAGCCAGTTGGCGGTGGTGAAGAAGAGCACGTGCGACAGATCAAACGGCACGTCCAGATAATGATCCATGAACGTGCTGTTCTGCTCGGGGTCGAGCACTTCGAGCAACGCGGCCGAGGGGTCGCCGCGGAAGTCCGCGCCGACCTTGTCAATCTCGTCCAGCAGGATGACCGGGTTGTGGCTCTCGACGCGGCGCATGGTCTGGATGATGCGGCCTGGCATGGCTCCGACGTAAGTGCGGCGGTGCCCGCGAATCTCCGCCTCGTCACGCATGCCACCCAGGGAAATGCGGGCGAACTTGCGCCCGAGGGCATCGGCGACGCTCTTGCCCAGCGAGGTCTTGCCCACGCCCGGCGGACCGACGAGGCAAAGGATGGGGCCTTTGAGCTGGTGCCGGAGCTTGATCACGGCGAGGAACTCGATCAGCCGGTCCTTCACCTTCTTGAGGCCGAAGTGCTGCTGGTCGAGCAGCCGGGCGGCTTCTTCGAGGTCGAGCTTGTCCGCCGTGGACTTGCTCCATGGGAGGTTGGCCAGCCAGTCGAGGTAGTTGCGGGTGATGCTGTATTCGGCGACGGCCGGGGGCGTCTGCTGCAAACGCTCCAGTTCCTTGTCGGCCACCTTGCGGACCTCGGGCGGGAGCCCGGCCTTGTCCAGCGCCTCGCGCAGGTTGTTCGCATCGGCGGTGGCGGTGTCGGTCTCGCCCAACTCGCGCTGGATGGCGCGGATTTGCTCGCGGAGGAAGAAGTCCCGCTGGCTCTTCGACATCGCGGTGGTGACTTCTTTCTGGATCTTGGTGCCGAGGGTGAGCACTTCCAGCTCGCGGTTCATCAGGGGCAGGAGCCGGCCGAGGCGTTCTTTGACCGAGGTGATTTCGAGCAGGCGCTGGCGCTCCTGGAGGTCGAGGTTCAAGTTTTGCGCGATCAGGTCGGCGAGGCGGCTCGGCGATTCCTGAGCCAGGGAGTTGACCTTCACCTGATCGGACAAGGCGGGCGAGAGACTGACGATCTGCTGGAACTGCTCGTGGGCGCTGCGGGTGAGGGCGGTGACTTCGACCGAATCCTCAGCCAGATCGGTGAGCAGCTCGACCCGCGCGCGCAGGTAGGGCTCCTGCCCCACGAACTCCTTGAGCTGAAAGCGCCGCAGCCCCTCGACGAGGACGCGCACGGTGTTGTCGGGGAACTTGAGCATCTTGAGCACCCGGGCCGCGCAGCCGTGGGACCAAAGCTCATCGGGCTTGGGCTCCTGCACTTCGGGCTTGGTCTGCAAGACGAGGCCGACAAAACGGTCTCCGGCCACCACGTCATCCACGAGCTTGGTGCTCTGCGCGGACTCGACCAGCAGGGGAGCGACCATGCCGGGAAAGATCACGATGTCCGAGAGGCCGAGGATCGGGAGGACGTCAGGAAGGGGCTTGGCCCCGGCCCGCAGGAAAGCGGTGTCCCCGCCGGTGCCGACGTTGAAGATGTTGATCAGTTCGGTGTCAGGAGAGCTCATTAGGAGGCCGGCCTCGCAGTTGGATGGGGCGAAGGCCGGGAACGTTCAGCGGTATTGTCAGGAAGTTTCCTTGGCAGGTGGCACGTCCACGCGGAGAAAGCCGTTCTGGTAGGATGCCCGGGCTTGGGCGAGGTCGAAGCCCGCCGGCAGCTCCACGACGCTTTCAAACGCCCCGTAGTGGATCTCCATCACCTGGAAGCTGCATTTGCCCGTGCGACACTGATCGCGACGCACGCCGCTGATGGTCAACCGCGGGCCCTCCACCTTGAGTTCCAAGTCCTCCCGGCTGATCCCTGCCAGCTCCACTTTGATGACTGCGCCAGCAGCGTGGACATACACATCCGTGTTCGGCGTCCAGACGAGATCGCCATTCGCTCCGCCGGGCGGGCGGGCGGAGGCGCTGTCGGAGAACTGCCGGGTCAGGTTGGCTTTGGACATGGAAGGGAAGGGGGCTCGGAGCGAAATCAATTCATCCGCAAGATGACCTGCGGACGTTCTCCTTTGCGCGAACGGACGATGATGGAGGCTTTGCTGCCCCCGGCACCGACGGCGCTGCAGCCGCAGGGATTGGCCGGGGAGCGGAGCGGAGCAGGAGGACGGAGGAGCGGGCGAAGGAGGAGAAACGCAGCCGAGCCCACGACTCCCAGCGCCACGATTTCCTGCCAGTTCATATGTTGCCCGGAAGCTAGTTCATGCGCTGTGTCCGGTAAAACGATTTCTCCCATCGGAGTCCGGGAAAGGCGGGCGCGGCAACCGGTCCGCCGCCAGCACCCTCAGCATCAGGGGAACCCTCAGGGTTCAATCAGAGTCCCCGCCTGATACCGCGCGAGCGCAACGCGGCTAATCTGCCGACATGAAAAACGCATTGAGCTCACCCGGTGGCAGCCAGGAAGCCGTGCGTGGCGACCAACAGCAGACACAGCCCGCATCTATGAACACCAAGCCCTCCTTAAGCTCCACGCAGACCATCAAAGTCAGCTTCCCCCAGAAGCCGGTGGTGTTCCTCGATGTGGTCGTCAAGCGCTTCACCCGGGGCGGGGCGCGCCGCCCGAGCCTGTTGAGCCGGCTCAACCGTCCCGCCCACGGCGTCTTCGCCCTCCTGACCGGGCTGCTGCTCGCCACGGTCAGCCGTCCGACGCAGGCGGCCCTCGCCGGGGCCTCCACGGACCTGGCGGTTTTGGTGGTCACTGCGACGACGAACGACGCCGCGCTGCCCGCCATCCGCCAGGCGCTCGATTTCCTCGGCACCCCTTACACGATGCACGTCGCCACCGCCCAACCCGGCGCGCTCACCGCCGACAAGCTCGCCACCGGCACCCGCGGCTTCTACTCCTCCGTCATGCTCACCGACGCGGCCCTGGCCTACAGCCCCGATGGCTCCACCTGGACCTCCGCCTTGAGCCCCGCCGAGTGGACGGCGCTCAACCAATACGAGGTGGACTTCGCCGTCCGCCGCCTCAACTGGAGCGGCTATCCCAACCCCGACACCGGCTTCAACTGGCCCACCGCCGCCTATGACTCCACCGGCAACGCGGCTGTCGGCACCTGGACCGCCGCCGCCCGGACGAGCTTCCCCTACCTCGTGACCACCAACGCCTTCGCCGTCTCCAATGTCTGGACCTACCTCGCCACCCCGCTCGATACCAACACGACGGTCTGGCTCGCGGATGCGCAAGGCCACGCGCTCATCGCGGTGCAGAAGCTCGGGGGCCGCGAGGTGCTCTCGCTGACCTTCGACAACGCGCCCTGGCTCATCCACAGCACGGTGCTGGCGCACGGGCTGGTCACTTGGGCGAACAAAGGACTGTTCCTCGGCGAGCGGCACACCTACCTCAGCGCGCAGGTGGACGATGTTTTCCTCGCTGACGAGATGTGGCCCGCCGGCGAGTTCCGCCAGAGCGCCAAGGACTGGCAGGCGACCATCAACTGGCAGAACAAGTTCAACACCCGCACGCTGGGCCGGAACTTCCGTTACGACATGGCCTTCAACGGCCTGGGCACGGTGCCCGGCGAATACGAGAACGATGACCTGACCCCCTTCGTGCGGACCAACAAGAGCATGTTCAAGTGGATCAGCCACACCTTCACCCACACGAACCTCAACACCGTGGATTACGCCACCGCGCTCTCCGAAATCACCAAGAACAACCAGACCGCGGGCAACCTAGGCCTGCCCAACTACAGCCGGATCAACATGGTCACGCCGCAAATCTCCGGTCTGCAAAACCCCCAGTTCATCAAGGCCGCCTACGATGCCGGCATCCGCTACCTGGTCAGCGACACCTCCATCCCCAGCCACCGCGCGGCCAGCCCCAACACCGGCCTGCCCAACTGGGTGGAGCCCCGCATCCTGATGATTCCCCGGCACGCCAACAACCTGTTCTACAACGTCTCGACCCCCGAGGAGTGGGTGAGCGAATACAACTACATCTACAGCGCCTACTGGGGCCGTGACTTGAACTACGCGGAGATTCTGGACAATCAGGCGGACCTGCTCCTGGGCTTCCTGCTCAAGGGCGACATCAGCCCGCTGATGTTCCACCAGCCGAACCTGCGGGACTACAACGGTCAGGGCAACACGCTCTTGGGCGACCTGCTCGACGCCGTGGCGAACAAGTATGAGCAGCTCTACAACTTCCCGGCCCTCTCCCCCACGATGAACAACCTGGCCCTCCGGTTGCAGCAGCGGACGGCCTACAACGACAGCGGCGTGGTGGCCACGCGCAACGCGGACAACACCGTCACCCTCACGGTGGCCAACGCCGCCCGCATCCCGGTGACGGGGCTGGTCAATGGTGGGGTGGTCAGCTTCACCGGCACCACCGCCCCGGTCATCAGCGCCGAGGCCTACGCCGGCCAGCGCATCACCTACGTGAACCTCGCCGCCGGCCAGAGCGTGACCATCAAGCGCAACTAAGCCGGGTCGCGACGCACGCTGCAAACGGCCACTCCCTCCGCGCCATGAGAAAGGAACTAAAATGAACCCATCAGGCCTCCGCCGGCTGTCACCGGCGGAAGCCCCGCGAAGCGCAGTGCGCTTCTGACCCTTCGCCCAACTGCTGGTTTGCATGGCTGTGGACTGGTGGCGAGCGGAGCTAACGACCAAAAACATTGCGGCGCGGAAACTGCCTTTTCCGCGCCGCGGTGCTTTTCGGAGCCGGCACGCGAGCGGCCAGCATTGAACGCCCGGCCGCTGCTTGCGTCAGACAGGGCGTTCGTATCCTGTTGCCATGAAGTTTTGCGCCCTGCTCCTGCTCTGCCTGCACGCCGTCTCCCTCGCTGGGCGGGCGGGGGATTATCAAGATTTCGACCAGCCTCCCCACGACTACTGGAAGCGCGCACCGCAGGACCGCTTCAGCCGTTGGATGAACGATGTGAAAGCTGGCCGGGTCCAGCTCGACTACTCTGGAGAAAAGGCCTTCATCGCCAGTGTCCTCAAGTCGCTCGACATCCCGGCCTCGTCGCAAATGCTGTCGTTCTCCACCACCAGCCTGCAACTGAGCCTCATCTCCCCGCGAACCCCGCGCGCCCTCTATTTCAACGAGGATGTCTATGTGGGTTATGTGGTCGGCGGCAAGGTGGAGGTGGTGGCCGTGGACCCGGAGTTGGGCGGGATTTTCTACATCTTTGACATCCCTCGCAATGGCCAGCCGCCGCGCCCGGAGCGGGCCACCCGCTGCATGAACTGCCACGCCCGGGAGGACACCGGCTATGTGCCGGGCCTGGTGGTGAAGTCCGTCATTCCGGGGCCGACCGGCGGCAGTTTGGAATCCTTCCGCCAGGCCCTGTCCGGCCACGGCGTGCCGTTGAACCAGCGGTTTGGTGGCTGGTATCTGACCGGGGTGGGCGGCCTCACCAACCATCTGGCCAACTTCTACGGTCGCTCCACCCCGCAGGGCATTGTGCGCAACCCCATTCCGCCGGGCACGATGTTCAGCTACGACCGCTATCTCGTCGCCCACAGTGATTTGCTGCCGCAGCTTCTGCATGAGCACCAGATCGGTTTCGTGAACCGGGCCGTCGAAGCGACCTACCGGACCCGGACTTATCTGGACGCCGGCCAGGGCAAACTCAGCCCGGAGCACGCCAAAATTCTGGACGAGCAAGCCAAAGGGCTGACCCGCTACCTGCTATTCGCCGATGAAGTGCCCCTGCCGGTGGGCGGCGTCGCCGGGGACGAAGCGTTTAAGACGGACTTCCTAAGCCAGCGGCACATTGGTCCGGGCGGCGCTGCGCTCAAGGATTTTGAGCTGCGCACCCGGCTCTTTCAGAACCGCTGTAGCTACATGATCTACAGCGCCGCCTTTCGCGGGCTGCCGGCGGAGATGAAACAACGGGTGTTCGCCCGGCTGGCCCAGGCCCTCGATCCGGGCAAACCGAACCCGGAGTTCGCTTACCTGCCGGCGGCGGAAAAGCAGAAGATTCGCGGCATCCTCCGGGAAACCGTGGTCGGCCTGCCGCCGGGCTGGTAACAAAAAAGCGCCCCGAGCGTGAGCCCGGGGCGCTGGGAGAATCAGAGCCTAAGCTTAGTTGGCCTTCTCGGTCTTCTCACCGGCGGCCACCCAACCGGAGATGCCGGCGGAGAGGTGCTTGATGTTCTTGTAACCGAGCTTCTCAGCCGCGTTGGCGGCGGCCTGGTAGGCCTTGCAGCTCGGGCCACCGCAGTAGGCGACGACGAGGGCGTTCTTGTCAGCCGGGAGGGCCTTGGCGAAGTCGGCCTTCACGGCGGCGAAGTCAATCGCGCCGGGGACATGCTTGGCCTTGTAGGAATTGGAACCCATCACGTCAACGACGGTGACCTTCTTGTCAGCGATGGCCTTCTTCAGGTCGGCGATGCTGATGTCCGGGAACTCACCGGCGAAGGCGGAACCCGCGATGAGGGTGGCGGCGAACAGGGCGAACAGTTTCTTCATGATGCTGCTAGGTTTTTTTGTTGTTGGTTTATCTGCCGCATTAGCGGCGTGCGCATTATGACGCAGAGGTGAGTGAAACATTCAAGCCCCGGAACCGGTGCCGGCGGCTTGGCTTCCAGCCGCCGAGCTGCGGGTGGGTTGCACGAAGCGCCCTCGAACTGCGGTTGCCCACGGACGGCGGCTGGAAGCCGCCGGCACGGGCTTCGGGGAAGGGCGGCTCACTGGCGCACCCAGCGGCGGGACTTCATCTCGTATCGAGGCAGACTTCCCGGTGGAGCCAGCGCCACGGGGACGCGCAGGGCCAGCCCCGTTTCAAAAGCGCGAGCGACTCGCTCTGCCAGGGCCGCGCCGTCCGTCACCTCCGGGGTCGGCTCAATGGTTACGCTGAGTTCCGCCAGTGCCTGCTGCCGGCTGATAGTTACCTGATACTCTGCCACCCCGCCCACGCGCCGGAGGATCGCCTCGACCGCGCCGGGATAGACGTTCACCCCGCGCACCACCACCATGTCGTCCACCCGACCGAGGATGCCGCCCTCCAGCGCAAGGTCTGCGGAGCCACACGCGCACAGGCCGCCTTCCGCAGTCCGCAGTCCGCATTTGACCAGATCCCCCGTGCGATAACGCAGGAGCGGAGAGCCCAAGCGGCCCAAGTTGGTCAAAATCAGTTCCCCCTGCTCGCCCGGCCCGACGAGTTGACCACTGGCAGGATCGACTACCTCCGCGATGAAGGCGCGTTCGATGACATGCAGCACCCCGGGCCGGGCCGGACATTCGTAGCTCACCGGTCCCACCTCCGTCATGCCGTGGTGATCATAGACCCGCGCTCCGGGCCAAAGTTCCTGCAAGCGGGCACGGGTGGCGGGGATGCTTCCACCCGGTTCGCCGGCCACACTGAGGGTCCGCACGGTGCCGGTCCGCAGGTCAATGCCCTCCTTCGCGGCCACTTCCGCGAGATGGATGGCATACGTGGGCGTGCAGCAAAGGATCGTCGCCCGCAACTCAATCATGGCCCGCAACCTGGCCGCGCTGTTCATCCCGCCGCCGGGCACGACGAGGCAGCCCAACCGCTGGGCCGACTCAAACGCGGTCCAAAAGCCCAGGAACGGGCCGAAACTGAAAGCAAAGAAGATGCGATCTGCCGCCGTGGTGCCGGCCCGCCGATGCACGATCTCCCAGTTGTCGAGCATCCAGCTCCAGCTCTCCGGCGTGTCCAGCCAGCGCAGCGGACTGCCCGTGCTGCCGCTGGTCTGATGGCAGCGCGTGTAGCGTTCCAGCGGAAACGTCAGGTTTGTGCCAAAAGGAGCGGCCGCCACCTGATCCGCGACCAGCTCTGACTTCGTGGTGAACGGACAACGGGCGCTGAACTCCGCAAGGCTCGCGACGCCGTCCAGCAAGCCGGTGCCCGCAAGCTTTCGGGCATAAAAAGGATTTGTCCGCAGCGCGGCCAGCAGCCCTCGCAGTAAATTTAGTTGGCTGGTTTCAGGGGACATGCTGCAGCCATGAAAAGCGCAAAAGGCGCAGAAAGGAAAACCTTTTGCGCCCTTTGTGCCGGTTCTTCGGCGAAAATTTCTTGCGATTCACTTCACCGGCGGTTGCGCAGCCGGGGCAGCGGCAGCCGCGGGCTTTTGCGGCGGTGCGGGTGCGGGCTTGTAAAAAGTCACGAGCGTCCCACCCAGCGCGGCGAGCAGAATGCCCACCCAAAACAACGGCTTGATGCTTCCCCAGCCCCCCGCTGGCGGATGCGTCACCAGGGAGTAAATCGCGTTCACCACCGGGGCTCCGGCAAAGACAATCGACATGACCACTGCGGGCGTGCCCTTCGCTCCAAAGGCCAGCAGCACTCCCAGCGCGCCCACCGCGCCCACCGTCCCGGCGATGAGCGACCACCAAAGCCCCTTGGCCGGAAAGGCCCACGAAGCGCCGTTCAGCGCCAGAATGGCCAGCGGTGCCAGCACGGCGGTGAGGAAGTAGGCCACGCCCACGAACAGAAAGGCCTTGATGCGGCCGTTGGCGGGGTCCGCCATGCCCAGCGCACCCGTGTGCAGAAAGACGCCATACACCCCCCAAGAAACCACCGTCAGCATTGCCCAGCCCAGCCACGCCATGCCCGGTCCCGCAGAATTTTCAGTGCCCATAATAGGCCCCGACTTTAGGTGGCGGGGGAACCGAGTTCAATGGGTTTGTCCAGACCAACGCGAGAAACGCGCCGTGCGACGTCACGTCACTGCGCGTGGTGCCGCATGAACTCGCGGAAATCCGCCGGCTGGCCGGAAGCTGTCTTGGGCACGGTCGGCAGATACTTCTGCTTCACCATGGTTTCCCAATCATTGGGGAAGCGGCCCTCCGTCTGGTAATACTTCATCACGGCGGCCTTGATGGGCGCGGGATTGGCCACCTGTGCGCTCGCGGGGAGCGGCGCAGTTGGGGCGGCTGGATTGCCGCCGGGAGTGGCTGCGACTGGTGGCGCTTTGGGCACGCCCGGCACACTCGCGGGAGGCGGTGTGGGGTTTGCCTTCGCCGGGCGTTCCCGGCAACTCGTCGCCAGCAGCAGGCAAATCAACGCGGGCAGGAACCGGTGGATTGGCATCATTCTCTTCATGGCGGTGCGCTAATTGGCCGTGGCGTAGTTGGTCAAGGTGCGCCAGTCCTGGTTCACCGTGGGCGTGTTGGGAATGTTCCCCGCCGTCCAGTTGCGCGTCCGGGAATCCAGCAGCTTGATCATGTCCGTATGGCCGTCCGAAAAATTCATGGCGTAGGCCCCGGAATGGTGGGCGGTGGGGATGTCGTTCATCGTCGCCGCCGTCGGGCTCATGTTCACGGCGAAAAACCCGTCATTCATGCTGCCCTCGTGCTCATCAATGAAAACGAAGCGGTCCGAGGGCCGGTCAATCTCCGCGCCGCGAAAGAAAACCTGTCCGCCACCGCCGAAAATGTCCCGGCCAGCCATGAAACTGTTGGCTGAGTAGCTGCGAACCTTGGGAGCCCCGTTCCACATGGATTTGTCCGCCGGGCAACGGTAGAGCTTCACATCGTTGACGTAGCGGTAATAAGCGGTCCGCGTCAGGCCGACGAGATTGGTTGGGTAGCCCATCGTGGCGGCGTCTCCAGGCATGTAATAGAAAGTGCTGTCCGCGTTGCTGACGTCGCCAATCACCCAGGCGTTGGTGTTCTTGATGTTAACGCCGCCGAAGGCCGACAACGGGTTCCACCACAAGTGGACCTGCACCAACCGGTCATCCGAATCATCCGCGTAGAGCCGCCACGCCACGCCGTGCTGCTTGAGGCTGTTTAGGGTGAACGTGGCTGACGCGCGCAGCTTTGCCTTGCCCAGCACGGGGAGCAACATCCCCGCCAGCAGCGCGATGATGGCGATGACCACCAACAGCTCGATGAGTGTGAAGGCGGCGCTTCGGATGAGGACGCGAAGCGACAGGGGCCGGCGAAACAATTCAGGCAAGCGCATAGGCGGACGCGTGTTGAAGGGCTTTGAGCGACCGTAAACAATACCGACCGCTTGGCAAGCGCCAGTTTTGCAGACCGAATTCTTTTATCGGCGGCTAACCCGCCGGTCCGCCGCTGCGTCTGGTCCGGGGCAAACCGTCACTCCATGAACCTCCTCCGCCACCTGCCACGCCTGCTTGCCTCGGTTGCCACCTGCGCCAGTCTGCACGCCGCTCCGGCCAAACCCAACGTGCTCTTCATCGCCGTGGACGACCTCAATCACTGGGTCGGCCACCTCGGGCGCAATCCGCAGACGCGGACGCCGAACATTGACCGGCTCGCGAAGCTGGGCGTCACGTTCACCCGCGCCTATTGCGCCGCGCCAGTCTGCAATCCCTCGCGCGCCGCGCTCATGTCCGGCCGCCGCCCCGGCGAGACGGGCGTTTATGACAACGGCCAAGACTGGAAGACCGCCATCACAAAGGAGCAGACGCTCACGACGCAGTTCCTCAAGGCCGGCTACAACGTCTTTGGTGCGGGAAAGATTTACCACTCCAGCGACCATCGCGACGGCGAGTGGACGGACTACTTCACCCGCGAAGGCGGGGGCGGCGGGTTGAAACTGCATCCCAGCGCGAAGGACGACGGCGTGGGTGGCATCAAGTTCGGCCCGCTCGCAAATCCCGACGAGGACATGCCGGACTACAAGGTCGCCAGCTACGGCATCCAGCAGCTCGGCAAGCGACACGATAAACCCTTCTTCCTCGCCATCGGTTTCGTGAAGCCGCACCTGCCCTTCAGCGTGCCGAAGAAATACTTCGACCTGTTCCCCCTCGAGACCATCCAGCTCCCGCCGCATCGCGCGGACGACTTGAACGACGTGCCGCCTGCCGGCATCAAGATGGCCAAGCCCGACGGCGACCACGCGGCCATCCTCGCGTCCGGCCGCTGGAAGGAAGCCGTGCAAGCCTACCTCGCCAGCATCGCGTTCATGGACGCGCAGTTGGGCCGCCTCCTCGACGGCTTGGAGAAGTCCGCCCATCGCGACAACACCATCATCTGCTTCTGGGGCGACCACGGCTGGCACCTCGGCGAGAAGCAGCACTGGCGCAAGTTCGCGCTGTGGGAGGAAGCCACGCGCGCGCCGTTCATCTGGGTCGCGCCCGGCGTGACCAAGCCCGGCGGCCGCAGCGACCGCACGGTGGATTTCATAAGCGTCTTCCCCACGCTCTGCGACCTCGCGGGCCTGCCCACGCCCGCGCACGCGAAGGGTCCGAGCCTGCGCCCGCTTCTCACGAACCCACAGGCCAAGTGGGACTTGCCTGGCATCACCACGTTCCACCTCAATAATCACGGCGTCCGCACCGAGCAGTTCCGCTACATCCGCTACGCCGACGGCGGCGAGGAATTCTACGACCACGCCAAGGATCAATACGAATGGACCAACCTCGCCAAAGACCCCGCCTACGCCGCGCAGAAGGCCGACGTGGCAAAGCTCCTGCCGACCGACAATGTCGCCGAGCGTCCCAACGGTGGCGACGGCGAAGGGAAGAAGAAGGCCAAGAAAAAGTAGCCAGTGCTACTTCAACGCGCGCTTCCACCGGGCGATCTGCCGCGCCACTTCCTTGGTCCCCGGCGCACCAGTCAGATTGCGGCGAGCCATGGCCTTGGCGAGGTTGAAGCACTCTTTCGCTTCCGGGCCAAACGCGGCGTTCACGGACTTCAATTCCGCCGCCGTCAACTCCCCTAGCGGCTTGCCCAGCTTTTCCGCCAGTGCCACCGCCGCCCCCACGGCGTGGTGTGCATGGCGGAAGGGCATTCCCTGCCGCACCAGATAGTCCGCCAAGTCCGTCGCCAGCAGCGCCGAGTCCGATGCGGCAGCGGCGCAAACCGCCTCGTTCACGCTGGTGTGCCGCAGCATCGCGGCCGTGAGCCGGGCGCAGGCACGCACCGTGTCCACCGTGTCGAAGAGCCGCTCCTTGTCCTCCTGCAAGTCCCGGTTGTAGGTCATCGGCAGCCCCTTCAACAGCGTGAGGAGCGCCATCAAATTGCCATAGACCCGGGCGGTCTTGCCTCGGGTGAGTTCCGCGATGTCAGGATTCTTCTTCTGTGGCATCAACGACGATCCCGTCGTGTAGGCATCGGCGATCTTGATGAAGTTGAACTCCGTGCTCGCCCACAGGATCACATCCTCCGCCAGCCGGGACAGATGCAGCGCCACCAGCGCGGACAAGGCGCAAAACTCGACGGCGAAGTCGCGGTCGCACACCGCATCCATCGAGTTCTGCGTGACCTGCGCCTGGCCACGCGCGTCCACGAAACCGAGCTGGCGGGCGACAAACTCACGATCCAGCGGGAGCGTGGAACCAGCGATGGCCCCGCTGCCCAGCGGGCACACGTTCAACCGGTTGAAGCAGTCCTGCAGCCGGCCGAAATCCCGGTCCAGCATCTCCACATAGGCCAGCAGGTGATGCGCCAGATAAACCGGCTGGGCGCGTTGCAGGTGCGTGTAGCCGGGAATGATCACCGATGCGTGGCGTTCCCCCAGCTCCACCAAGGCGCGCTGCAGATCCCGCAACTCCCCGGAGAAATCAATGACTTCGTCCCGCAGCCACATGCGCACATCCAGCGCCACCTGATCGTTGCGCGAACGGGCGGTGTGCAGCTTGGCTCCGGCCGGGACACGGCGGGTCAGCTCCGCCTCGATGTTCATGTGGACATCTTCCAGCTCGGGCTTCCAGGTGAACTTCCCGGCCTCGATTTCCTTGGCGATGGCCACCAGACCTTTCTCAATCGCCTTGAGTTCCGCCCGGCTCAACACGCCGATGCGCTGCAACATGGCGGCGTGGGCCAGGCTGCCGTGGATGTCATGCCGCCAGAGCCGCCAGTCAAACGAGATGGATTCGGTGAAGCGGGCCACATCCTCGCCAGGACCGCCGGTGAAGCGACCACTGCGGGAGACGGGAGTAGAAGGCTGTTGACTCATACGCGCGGCAAACACTGTTGACCGCCCCGGCGAATGTCACGCGGGAAACCGGTCGGGCTACGGCTTGACCACGAGCTTGCCGAGCACCTTGCGGCTGCGCAGCAACTCGAGCGCGTTGCTGACTCCGGGCAGCGGGATGAGCTGGTGGATCACGGGCTTGAGCCGGCCATCCGCCGCCCACTCCAACGTGGCTTTCAAGTCGCCCCGATTGCGGCCATAACTGCCGATGAGCCGGTGCTGCTTCACGAAGAAAGGCCACAACTGCATCGGCACCTCACGCCCGCCCGTGGCTCCGCAGGTGACGACCGTGCCGCCCCGTGCCAGGCAGTGAAAGACCGACTGCAGCACCACCCCGCCCACGTGCTCGATCACCAAATCAACGCCTCGTTTGTTCGTCACCTTGCGGACTTCCGCCGGCCAGTCGGCCTTGGAGGAATCCACGACGAACTCCGCGCCCAGCCGGGTGGCCAGTTCACGCTTCGCCGGCGTGGAAGCCGTCGCCACCACGCGGCCGCCGAGGTGCTTGGCGATTTGGATCGCCGCCGAACCCACGCCGCTGGCCGCGCCCACCACCAGCACCCAGTCGCCGGGCCGGACCTCTGCCCGGTCCGTGAGCATGTGCATCGCCGTGCTCCCGGCCAGCGTGAGCGCGGCGGAAGCCTCAAAACTCAGGTTCTCGGGGAGCGCCACCACACAGCGCGTCGGCACCGTCACCATTTCCGCAAACCCGCCATCGCACTGGATGCCCAGCAGCTTGGCGTTCAGGCAAATCGAGTCTTCGCCCCGCAGGCAGAATTCGCAGGTGCCACAGTAGAGATTGGACTGCACTGCGACGCGCTCCCCCACGCGCCACTGGTCCACATCCTCGCCCAGCGCGAGAATCTCCCCCGCCACCTCCGAGCCAGCGATCCGGGGCAACGCAATCGGCATCGGCAAATCGCCCTGCTCCAGCCAGATGTCCAGATGGTTGACCCCGCAGGCGCGCACCCGCACCAGCACTTCATCACTGGCGGGCACCGGGTCACGAACCTCGCCGAACTGGAATTGGCCCGGCGTTCCGTGAGTGAGGAGTTGAACCGCTTTCATGCGGCGGATTGAACTCCCGCAGCCAACGTCATTTCAAGCGTGGAAAAGCCCGGGCGGTCGCCAGCCGGCAATTCGCCCGCACAACGCGGACACCCGAAGAAAAGTTGTTGTCGGTCACGGCCGGCTGAATTCCAATCGCCCCCCGATTCTCACCATGAAAACCACCTTGCTCCATGCGTGCGGTTGCGCCTTCCTGCTGTTGCCTCTCTGCCTGGCCCAGCCCGGCGCGAGCGCGGAGGCGCCGCGTCTCGAACGCCTCAAATACAACCACCCCGGCCTCGTCGTGGACCTCGGCGTCGGGCTGTGGGCGTGGCCGCTGCCGATGGACTTCGATGGCGATGGCGACCTCGACCTCGTCGTGAACTGCCCGGACAAGCCTTACAACGGCGTTTACTTCTTCGAGAACGTCACGGGCGACACGGCGAAGAACAAGATGCCCGTGTTCAAGCCGGGCCGGCGCATCAGCAAGGGCCTGCAAAACGTGCAGGTCAGCTACGTCGGCGGGAAGCCGGTCGTGCTCACGCCGGGCCACGCACATCCCGACTTTCTCAAGTCCGGCCTCGACCAGGCGGTGAAGCTCCCGCTGCCCGCGAACGTGCATCCGAACAAGGTCCGCGCGAACATGTGGCGCTCCGTGGATTACGACGGCGACGGGAAACAGGACCTGCTGATCGGCGTCGGCGACTGGACGGAATACGTGTGGGACAACGCCTACGACGCGAGCGGCAAGTGGACCAACGGGCCGTTGCGCGGCTTTGTGTATTTCGCACGCGGGCAATCCGGTAGCCGCCGAGGTCAGGAGGCGGATGCGCCCGGCAAACCGAAGAGTCCGCCTCCTCACCTCGGCGGCTACGAGGTGAGCGGCTACGAGAAGCCGGTGAAAATCATGGCCGGTGACAAGCCGCTGGAGACTTTCGGCTGGCCTTCGCCTAACTGCGCGGACTTCGACGGCGATGGCGACCTCGACTTGCTCTGCGGCGAGTTTCTCGACGGGTTTACTTACTTCGAGAACGTCGGCACGCGCACCGCGCCGAAGTATGCGCCGGGGCGGAGGCTCACCCTTCCTCCCGTAGGAGACGACGTGAGGAGTCTCACTTCTTATCCCGCCGCGTGGCTCGCGGAGAAGGAGAGTCAGAGACTCGTCACCTCGTCTCCTACGGCGAAGGCGAGCCCGCTCACGATGGACTTGCAGATGATTACGCCGACGGCGATTGACTGGGACAAGGACGGCGATCTGGACCTCATCGTCGGTGACGAGGACGGGCGCGTGGCGTTCATCGAGAACACGGGCAAGTTCACCGCGGACCGCACGCCGCAGTTCCTTCCGCCGCGCTACTTCCAGCAGGAGGCCGACGACGTGAAGTTCGGCGCGCTCGCCACGCCCGTCGGCTTCGACTGGGATGGCGACGGCGACACGGACATCCTCTGCGGCAACACGGCCGGCTACATCGCGTTCTTCGAAAACCTCTCCGGCCCGCGCGTGGAGAAACCCAAGTGGGCCGCGCCGAAGTTGCTCGAAGCCGGTGGCAAAGTGATTCGCCCAATGGCCGGCTACAACGGCAGCATCCAAGGCCCATGCGAGGCGAAGTGGGGCTACACGACGCAGACCGTGGCGGATTGGGACGGCGATGGGCTGCCCGACCTCGTGGTGAATTCCATCCTCGGCAAAGTGGAGTGGTATCGGAACATCGGCACGCGCCGCGCACCGAAGCTCGCCGCCGCACAGCCCATCGAGGTCGAATGGGTCGGCATGCAACCGACGCTCGCCTACGGCTGGCTGCGGCCCGAAGGCAAAGCGCTCCTCACGCAGTGGCGCACCACACCCGTGGCCGTGGATTGGAACAAGGACGGACTGATGGACCTCGTGATGCTGGACCAAGCTGGCTACCTCGCGTTCTTCGAGCGGGCGAAGCGTGAGGGCAAACTCATGTTGCTCCCGCCGCAACGCGTCTTGGGCAACGAAAAGGGCGAGCCCTTGCTCCTGAGCAAAGGCCCCGCCGGCAAGAGCGGCCGGCGCAAACTCAGCGTCGTGGACTGGGACGGCGACGGCCGCCTCGACCTGCTTTTGAACTCCGCGAACGCAAACCTGCTCCGACAGGTGGCGTCGCGTGACGGCAAATGGCTTTTCAAGGACGAAGGCGCGCTGGTGCAGCAGAACATCGAAGGCCATGACGTGAGCCCGACCACGGTGGACTTCAACGGCGACGGCGTGCCCGATTTCCTTGGTGGTGCTGAGGACGGCCGGTTTTACTACCTCCGCAACCCGCGGACGCGCTGAAACCAAGTTTGACCACACCAACCCCCGCCCCTACGGTATGTCCTATGAAACCGGCAATCTATCTGACGGACCCGAAGGAGATGCTCCGAGTGCGCTTGAATCAGCCGCGCGCCACCTCCGAGCAACTCCGCCGCCAGCGGGAAGCTCTCCGCTCCGCAGCCGAGAAGTTTTTCGCCGACGCCAAGAGCGCGACCTCCTCGCCTGGGCGGAGCAAAGTCGCCGCCTGATTGCGCCGTCCGATTACCTCTCTCTGATTTGCGATGCCGGGGAGGAGCACCGCGTCTGGGTGCCCGGCGACCAATCCCGACACTTCAAAGTCACCCACCCGGGGCGGTGTGGATTCGCCGTCGTAAGCGGAGCGGAGACGGGCTTTGAAGCGGAACTTACCGGTGCCCTGCCACTGGAATATCTCGAACGGCTATTGCCTCAGAACTCTCTCTTCGGAGACCGGATGGCTTTGGAAGGCGTGGCCGAAGAAGGTGGAAAACTGGTCGTCATCACGTCGCAGCCCACCATGCTCGGTGGCCCGGTTACGCAGGCCGAAATGCTCACCTTCATGCGGAAGCTTTGGTTTCAGCCGCTCACCGGCCTCACTCTTGGCCGCCCCGGCGCGCTGTCGTTCTACCGCGACCTCGATGAAGTTGCCGCGTTCGACGCGCACCCCGGCAACTTCGTGAAGGACGAGGACGGTTACGTCCTGCCCATTGATTTGCTTCTCGTCCGCGCTGACGAGCCCTTACAAAAGGCGCTGCAAGCTCACACCTAGATGATAAACCTCCTCTCATTAGCACCGGGCTTAAGCCCGGTGTCTGCCGCGGGACGCACGCTGAAACCGTTTCAACGGTTTCGCTCCGGACGGGAAGCCGTTGAAACGGCTGGTCTTGGGCAATTGGTTGCCTACACCCGGCTGAAGCCGGGTGCTGATGAGAGCCGGACTTTCCGTCCCCAAACCGAATCATGAAACTCCTCCTCACCCTCCTTTGCTTCGTCACGCTCGCGTGCGCTCAGTCTATCCCCGGCGGCTACAGTCCGGTTGCAACCACGGACGCGGACGCACTCGCCGCCGCCAAGTTCGCGGTGGCCAAACACGACGCGAAACTCTCCTTCCAAGCTCTTGAAAAGGCCGCGCACCAAGTCGTCGCCGGGATGAATTACCGCCTCACCCTGCGCGTGCTCGACGCCGGCAAAGCCCGCTCCGCCGAGGCGGTTGTGTGGCGCAAGCTCGGCGACGCGGGCCATGAATTGACTTCGTGGAAGTGGCTCGATGCCCCGCCGCCCGCCGCCGTGCTCAAGACCGAGTTCATCTACGAGACCGCGCCGTTTCCGTCGTGCCACGCGTCCACTATTGCCGAGCTGCCGGCCGGTGGCCTCGTCACGGCGTGGTTCGGCGGCACGCGCGAGAAGCATCCTGACGTGGGCATCTGGGTTTCGCGGCAGGACGGCGGGAGATGGACCCCGCCCGTCGAGGTCGCCAACGGCGTGCAGGCTAACCCCAAACCAAGCGAGCCCGCACGCCACCCGTGCTGGAACCCCGTGCTCTTCCAGCCCAAGACCGGTCCGTTGTTGCTCTTCTACAAAGTCGGCCCCTCGCCGCAAACGTGGTGGGGCGAGCTGCGTTCCTCCGCCGACGGCGGCAAGACTTGGTCCGCCGCGCGCCGCCTGCCCGAGGGCATTCTCGGGCCCATCAAGAACAAGCCGGTGCAGCTCGCGAACGGCGACCTCCTCAGCCCGTCGAGCAGCGAACATGACGGCTGGCGCGCCCACTTCGAGCGTTCGCGCGATCTCGGCCAGACTTGGGAAATGATTGGTCCGGTCAACGACGGCAAGGCCATCAGCGCGATCCAGCCGAGCATTCTCTTCCTCGGCGGCGACCAACTCCTCGCGCTGGGCCGCTCGCGACAAGATCGCGTGTTTGAGATTCGCTCCGGTGATGGCGGCAAGACGTGGGGCGAGCTGAAGCTTGGCACGTTGCCCAACAACAATTCAGGCACCGACGCCCTCACGCTCAAGGACGGTCGCCATCTCATAGTTTACAACCACATTGGCGGCACCCCCGGCAAATGGGGCGGCAAACGCACGCCGCTCAACCTTGCCGTTTCCACCGATGCCAGAACCTGGCAGGCTGCGCTCGTGCTCGAGAGCGAGCCCGGCGAATACAGTTATCCCGCCATCATCCAGACCAAAGATGGCCTCGTTCACATCACTTACACTTGGAAGCGCGAACGCGTGAAGCACGCGGTCATTGACCCGGCCAAGATTGTGCCGCGCGACCTGGTCAATGGGGAGTGGCCGAAGCCGTGAGGCACGGGCCCGGGCGGGCCGCGCGTTCAGCCCTTCTTCTTGTAAAGCTCGCCCACCTGCGCGGCGTAGCCGTTGAGCGGCAGGGTGCGGATGCGGTCGCCCGTGTCCACCTGGCGCTCCGTCGCCTGCGACCAGCGCGGGTGGGGGACGGCGGGATCGACGTTTGACTCGAAGGGATACTCCTCAGGCGACAAGGTTTCCCACAAGGTCTTGGGCTGCTTGTCCGTCAGCTCGATTTCCACCAGCGACTTGCCGCTCTTGTAACCGTATTTCCACGGCACGACGAGACGGATGGGCGCGCCGTTTTGCTTGGGCAGCGGTTTGCCATAGACGCCCGTGGCGAGGATCGTGAGCGGGTGCATGGCCTCCTCCAGGCGCAACCCCTCGGTATAAGGCCACGGGTAGCCGCGCAGACGGGCGAGGCCCGGCATCTGGTCAGGCTTCATCGCGGTGACGAACTTCACGAACTTCGCGCCGGCCTTGGGCTGCACGCGCTCGAGCAGCTTGCGTAGTTCGAACCCGGTCCACGGCACGACCGCGCCCCAGGCCTCCACGCAGCGGAAACGATAGACGCGCTCCTCGAGGGGAAACTCCGCCGCCAGCTCCTGGGCGTCGAGGGTCAGGGGCTTCTCGCACAGCCCGTGAATCTTCACCGGCCAGGGCGCGGTGATGAACTTGTCCACGCGTTCCACCACGGTCTCCTTGTTGGTGCTGAACTCGTAGAAGTTGTTGTAGGTCGTGAAGACGCGTTCATCGCTCAGTTTCAGGTCCGCCGGACTAAAGGCGATGTTGCGCTGGGCGGGGTAAAGCTTCTTCGCCTCCGCCGCCAGCGCGTCCGGGCGCAGCAGGGCAGCTCCCGCCAGCAAACCTCCGCCCGCGTAGCCAAACTCGCGCAGGAACTGGCGGCGGTTGCGATAGGCGCGCTCCGGGGTGACCCGGCGCTCAGGCAGGTGCCATGCGGGACGAAGGATGATGTTGGACATGACGGGAAAGTGACGCAGGCCCGGAGGGCTTGCATCAAAAATGTTCAGCGTGGCCGGCCGTGGCAGGGCGGCAAAACTCATTCATCTCCAGACTTTACGCACCGGGGTGCGCGAGTAGATTTGTCGGCATATGCCCCAACCGGAAGAGAAGCGCTTTGCCGGGCTGCTGCAAGAAGAGCTGCACGCGCTCCAGCACACCGCGAAGCTGCGCCGATTTCTCGCCGGACAAACCATCTTCCGCGCGGGCGATCCGGGGGATGGTTTTTATTTGGTGGAATCCGGCCGGGTGATCATCTCCGCCGCCATCGGCAACAGCGAGTCCCGCCCGCTCGCCACGGTGGGACCGGGTGAGTTTTTCGGGGAGATGGCGCTGCTGGATGAGGCCCCGCGCTCCGCCACGGCCACCGCCGAGTTGGAGACCACCACCTACTGCATCGGCCGGGAGGAGCTGCTGGCCCTGCTCGAGCTGCGGCCCCAACTGGCCCTGCACCTGATCCGCGAGTTCAGCCAGCGGGTCCGCGCACTGAACCGCAAATACATTGATGAAGTCCTGCAGGCGGAACGCCTGGCCATGGTGGGCCGGTTCGCACGCACGATTGTGCACGACTTCAAAAACCCCCTCAACGTCATCGGCCTGGCCGCCGAGCTGGCGGGCATGGACGGGGCCACGCCCGAGATGCGGAGCCACGCGCAGATCCGCATTGCCCGGCAGGTGGACCGCATGACCAACATGCTCAACGAGCTGCTGGACTTCACCCGGAACACCAGCCAGAAGCTGGTGCTGGCCAACGTCAACTATGGGGAATACTTGTCCGCGCTCTGCGAGGAGCTCGCGACGGAAATCAAGGAGCGGCGCATGCGGCTGAACGTGGAACAACCGCTGCCGGCGGTGATGGTGCAAGTCGAGCCCCAACGCCTCTCCCGTCTCATCTACAACCTCGTCAACAACGCTGTGGAAGAGATGCCGCCCGGTGGCACTGTCACGATTCGGGCGCGGGTGGAGAACGGCAGCCTGGTCAACGAAGTCGAGGACACCGGTCCGGGCATCGCGCCGGAGATCGCTGCCCGCCTGTTCGAACCTTTTGCCACCCATGGGAAGCAGAACGGCACCGGGCTGGGCCTGTCCATCTGCAAGAAGATTGTGGAGGATCATGAGGGCAAGATTTTTGCCCGGAGCGAGCCGGGGCGTGGGGCCACGTTCGTCTTCACCCTGCCCCTGACCCAGGCCGGCAGTTAATCTGCGGCCGACCCCGCCGCTCATTTTCCGCCGATGCACCAGAGCGACTTGTGCGTGCGGATGAACAACTGCCCATCCGCAGGGACGATGGAGCTGTTCGAGCGTTCTCCCAGCGGATTCGTCGCCAGCAGCTCGAAGGTCGGGCTGGCCTTGAAGACAAAGCAGTCGCCGCCTTGTGTGATCGTGTAGCACTTGCCATCGGCCAGCAGCACGCTGCTCCAGTTCTGGCCGCTGGCGGACTCGCCCTTCAGCCGCTCGGACCAGACTTCCTTGCCGGTTTCCAAGTTGAGGCACATGGCCGTGCCGGGATCGTTGTGGATGTAGATGTGCCCCTCATGAATCACACCGGAGCCGATGCGCTGCGGCGAACGAGGATGGTGCCAGAGCCGCTTTGAATCCGTCACATCACCCGCGCCCCCGGTGCGCACGGCCAGCGCCATCCCACCGAAGCCACCCATCCCGACCACGATGCCATCCCGATGCAGGGGAGAGGTGTAAACCAGCGGGTTCAAACCCCGGCATGTCCAGCGCTCCTTGCCAGTGGCAGGATCGAGCGAGCACACCCGGCCGGGCCAGGACATGAGCAGCGACTCTTGTCCGCCTTCCTGGATGATCACCGGAGTGCTCCAGGAGCCCACCCACTTGCCGCGTGGCGCAGCCTTTTTGTCGGCCGGAGCGTCCTTGGGCGGAGGCGGAGTGATGCCCGAATCACCACCCGCCTCCTCTTTCTTCCAGATGGTTTTGCCGGTCTGTTTGTCCACCGCAAGCAGGTAGGTGATTTCTCCGGGGCCGAAATTGAGGAAGCACAGGTTGCCATGAATCACTGGTGAAGCCGCGTTGCCCCAAATGTGAATTTGCCGCCCCAAGTCCGTGCGCCGCCACAGCTCCTTGCCGCTGAAGTCGTAACAAAACAGTCCATCCGAGGCGAAGGACACGATGACCCGTTCTCCGTCGGTCGCCGGAGAGGCCGAGCAAAACGGGTTGGTCCCGTGCGTGGGCTCCTTCTCCTGCGTGGTGACACCGGCCTGCCAAAGCTGCTTGCCGTCAGCGCGGTTGAAGCACAGCAACGTGCGCCGGTCTCCCACGGGCTGGGTCACGAACACGCGCTCACCCCAGACGACAGGCGTGGAGTTTCCCGCCTCCGGCAGCGGCACCCGCCAGCGCACGTTCTCGGTCTTGCTCCACTTCAACGGGAGATTTTTCTCCGTGGCGATGCCATCGCCCGCCGGACCGCGCCACGCCGGCCAGTTGGCGGCGGCGGCGGGCAAACTGGCAATCAGGACGGCGGTCAGAATGGGACTGAGAGAGGGGAGTGACGCGTTCATGGCAACAGTGAGGCAGACGCGAGGGGTGTTGGTGGGTTTCAGGGAATTGTTGTCGCGCAGCCGGCGACGACCGCGCTTTCGGTTACGAGTTGAGTTTCGGGACCAGCAAGAATCTGCCCCGCATCCCTCTCTGTTCATCGCGTCTCGGTGGTCTCTGCCGCAGATTCATCTGCATCGTTTCCGGCTAGGGCGGGGCTTCATCGCGCCGGTAACTCACGGGGCGCAGCTCAGATTCTTGCAGAGGCCGGAGAGAACTCTCATTAGCACCCGGCTTCAGCCGGGTGTGGCAGGGCGGACAGGGCGCAAACCGTTTCAACGGTTTGTGCCCGAACGGCCAGCAGGAAGCCGTTGAAACGGCTCCTGCCTCACCGGGCCATTTCACCGGGCTGAAGCCCGGTGCTAATGATACCATTTCCCATTAGGTTCCGGTAGAATGAGTCAAGCAGTAGCGTTTGCTTGATCGTGGAGCCAGTGGTGCACGAGCGACAAGGCCCGCGCCGGGGTTTCC
>Ga0255188_1000076_pt1 | contig 40903 bp, 31 predicted proteins | sample Miss_Cont_RepB_8_FD_188427 | JGI IMG/M metagenome (GOLD analysis project Ga0255188, IMG submission 188427) | Freshwater microbial communities from Mississippi River, Louisiana, United States - Miss_Cont_RepB_8h | ecosystem: Environmental > Aquatic > Freshwater > River | place: USA: Louisiana... | reverse complement strand
TTAAGTCTCAGGCAGAAACACCGGGGTGTCGAGTTTCAGTTCTGCGGAAATCTTCCCCCGCGTTTGCACAGGCTTGTGTTCGAAGCATGGCGGCGGTTAATCCTTGGCTACCTCGCTCGCCATGACACCAGCCGAGACTCTGCAACAGCTTGCGGCCGCCGGGACGGCGCAGACCCGCAAGACCTACGCCCGCCACGGCATCGGACCGAACATGTTCGGGGTCAGCTACGCCACGCTTGGAAAATTGACGCGTGCCATCAAGCGCGACCATGCGCCGGCGCTGGGCTTGTGGGCCTCGGGCAATCATGACGCGCGTGTGCTGGCCACGATGATCGCGGACCCGGCGCAGGCCACGGCCGCGTAGCTCCATGGCTGGGCGGCGGCCTGCGAAAACTGTGCCCTCGCCGGGGCGGTGGCGACGTTCACGGCGACCGCTCCGGGGGGCGCGGAGCTGGCGGCGGAATGGTGCGCCGACCATCGCGAGTTTGTCGCCGTGGCGGGCTGGGATGTGGTGGCCAAACTCGCACTGGCTTCCAGCTTGCCGGATGCGCAGTTCGCGGCCTGGCTCAAGACCATCGAACGGGAAATCCATGCCGCGCCCAACTATGTGCGTCATGTGATGAACCGTGCGGTGATCGCGATCGGGGTCCGGAATTCCAAGCTGGAGCGACTCGCCGTCGCAGCGGCCAAGCGCATCGGCAAGGTGGAGGTGGACCACGGCGACACGAACTGCAAGACACCGGACGCGGTGGCCTACATCGCCAAGACAAAGGCGCACCGTGCGAAGCGGGGGAAGCAGTAATCAGTGTTCAGTAACCGGTGCGTGTCGAGCTCCCGGTGTCTGACTGAATACTGGCCGCTGAAAACTGGCTTACTTGAGCGACCCCAGGAACTCCACCAGGTCGCGGATGTCGCGCTTGGAGAGCACTTGGATCATCGTGTCCGGCATGGCGGACTGGCCTTTTTGAACCTTGGCGATTTCGCTCCGCCTGAACTTCAGGATGCCGTCCTCCGGCGAGTTGATGACCAGTTCGGTGGCGGTGTCGGACTTCACCACCCCGGCAAAATTGCGGTCGTCCTTCAGCACCACCAGCAACGTCTCGAAGCCGGGCGCAATCTTTGCGTTCGGCGCGACGAGCGACTCCAGCAGATATTCCCGGGTCTGCTTGGTGGCGATCTCGTCCAGCACCGGGCCAACCTCGCCGCCGTCCGCGCCCACCTTGTGGCAGCGCGCGCAGGAGGCTTCCACGCGTTCGAGGAAGATTTTCCGGCCCGACTCCTGATTGCCGCCCGCGAGGGCGACGCGGTAGTTCCACAGCGTGTCCTCGGGTTTGCGGGTGGCCTTGCGGCGTTCGAGGGCGGCTTTCACCCCGGCGTCATTGCTCTGCTCCGCTGCTTCCAAGGTCTCCAAGTGCAGCTCGGGCGCGAGCTTGCCGGCTGTCATTTGGTCCACGAGCGAGGCAATGGCGGCGGCGGCTTCCGCTCCGGGAGTGGTGCCCAGAGTGACGATGGCATTCTGTTTTTCGCCGACGGAACCCTTGGCGAGGATGGCGAGGAGCGGGGCAACGGTGCCGCTCTTGGTGTTCTTGGACTGGATGGTGGTGGCGGCGATGCGCAGCGCCTCGGCCTTGTCCTTCGCGGCCAGTTCCACGGCAGCAGTCAGGTTCGCGTCCTTGGTCGCCGCGAGGCGGTTCAAGGCCCCGACGCGGACGCCGGCATCGGCCTTGGCATCGGACACCAGCTCGAACAACACGGGGTTCAGGGTGGTGACATCGAGCTGGGCCACGGCCTTGACGGCGGCGAGGCGGACCGGGGTGGCACCCGTGCGGAGCGCATTGGCCAGCACGGGTTGCGCGGCGGTCGCGGCCAGCTTCGCATCGCGGGTCGGGAGCGGACGCCACAGGCCGGTGATGCGGTCGCGGCTGGAGGGCTTGGCCCATTCGGCGAGCAGGTCGAGGGCTTCGGCACGCGCGGCGTCGGGGATGTTGGGATTGGCCGCGAGGCCGGCCAGGCGCTGGGCGGAGGCGGTGTCACCGAGGCGGTAGTTCGCGCTCAGGATGCGGCGGGCCAGCGCGGGCCGCTGCTCGGTGGCGAACTTGCCGAAGTCCGGCTGCAACGCGGCGAGCGCCGGCAGCGCTTGGGCGATGGGCACTTCACTGATCGCCCGGGCGGCGGCGAGCACCACGGCGGGATCACTGTCGGCAAGAAACTCGGCGACTTCCGCACGTTCCAGGCGACGCAGCGCCACGACCGCTCCCACGCGCACGGCGGGCGAGGTGTGAGACTTGAGGCTCGCGAGGCCTTTGGCATCAGCGCAGCCGACCAGCCCCATCACCGCCGAGTGGCGCAGCACGGCGTCTTTTCCGGCGTTGTCGGCCAGCACCGTCAGGAGGGCGGACACGGCACCGGGCACGCGAATTTTGCCAACGGCAATCGCCGCCAAGTGGCGGACGCGCGGGCTGGCGTCAGCGAGCAGTGTGGTGATGGCCGAGCCAGCTCCGCCATCGCGAGCGTCGCCGAGCACTTTGGCGGTTTGCGCGCGGACCTCGGCATCCGCGTCGGTCAGCAGCGGACGCAACGCCGCCAGGCTTTGAGCTTTGAACTTTGTCCCTTGAACTTTTCCACCAGCGAGCTGCCCCAGGCCCCAGATGGCGTGCAGGCGCGCGTGCAGTGACTGGTTCTTCGCGGCGGCATCGGTGAGGACGCGCAAGCCTTCGGCACCTTTCTCCACAAGCGTGAACTGGGCCTCCTGCCGCACGCGCATGTCGCGGTGCGCGAGCAGTCCTTTCAGCTCGTCCACCGAGCGCTTCGTGAAGTCGCCGGCGAAGAGGGCTTTCACCTCGTCCGCATTCTTCACCGTGGCGGGATCTGAAATGCGGTAGATGCGGCCCTTGCCCGGCATGGCCCAGCCTTCGAGCCAGTCGGAGAAATACACGTGGCCGTCGTAGCCGAAGTCCACATCCGTCGCGAGGGCGTTCCAGATAAACTGCTCCTTGTCCACCAGCTCGAAGCTCGCGCCCTTGGGCTTCATCTTGAAGGACCAGATGCCGCTGGCGGAGCTGCCGCCCTTGAAGTCGGCGAGCAGGAAGCTGCCGTCATATTTGGCCGCCAGTCCGGTGCCGGGATAATAGGCGAGGCCGGACGGGCCGTTGGCGATGTTGGCGATGGGCGGCAGCGTGTGCGCCGCGCGATCCTCGGGGAAGCACATGCGTTCGCCGAGCCACGGGCCGCGTCGCGTGGTCCACGCCGCGCTCTCGATGAATTGCCAGCCGATGCGCCACCCGGTGTCACCGCCTTCGACCGCGTAAACCCAGCGCGCCGGATCGCCACCGTCGGAGTTGTTGTCGCCGGTGAAGAGATTGCCGAACTCGTCGAAGGCCAGTTCCTGCGGATTGCGCAGGCCGAAGTGGAAAATCTCAAGGTCGCTCCCGTCCTGGTTGCAGCGGTAAATCGCGCCCATCTCCGGGTTGGCCACGGTCTTGCCTTCGAGCGACTTCACGCTCGCGCCGCGGTCGCCGATGCTGAAGTAGAGCTTCCCGTCCGGTCCGATGCGGAGGCCGTGCAGGTCGTGGCCGAGGAAGCCCACGCGCACGCCGAAGCCGGTGAGGACGGGCTGGCGCAGATCCTTCGCGCCGTCGGTCTTGCCGTCGCCGTCGTTGTCGCGGAGCAGCCAGAGATTGGGAATGTTGGCGAACCAGACATTGCCGCGATAGGCCAGCACCCCGGAGGCGATGCCGTCCACCGTCGAGTTGAAAATGCCGTCGGCGAAGTTGCTGTAGTGCGTGGCCACCCCGCTGCCGGTGCGGTCCTCGATCAGCGTGATGCGCTCGGAGACGTTCGTCTTGCCGTCGTATTTGTGCCGGATGAACAACTGCCGCATGTCGTCGGTGGTCTTGGCGGCGAGCTCTTCGTCGAGCCAGTTCATGTGGCCGCGGATGTCGGTGACGCCCTGGTGCAGCCGGTGCGTCTCGGAGACGTAGATGCGCCCGCGCTCGTCAATGCAGAAGGCCACGGGGTTCGCGAGCATCGGCTCGGCGGCCCAGAGGTTCACCTTCAGGCCGGGGGCGAGCTTGAACTTCTTCGCCGCCGTCTCCGCCTCGCGGATGGCTTCGACTGGATTGATGGCGTCCCGGGCGGCCCCGGTTGAGAGCTTCTTCGGGATTTCCGCACCAAATCCAGTGGCGGCGGCCAGCCAGAGCACCATCAGCGACCGGATGAAAGTCACGTTTTTCATAAGGGGCGGAAAACTAGACTGTCGCCGCCGGGGAAAGCAAGTGGACCGGAGCTGGCGGTCGCACCTGTGGAGCGGAATTGGGTCAGAAAGACTTGGGTCAGGAAAAGGTTCCCCGCTGTTTTCGGTGGAATCGAAGCGGGGATTCCCGGAGGTGGGCGTTCGCCGACAGCGGCACCGCCTCACGGCCAACCCAAGCCTTCGCTTGCACGATGCCAGGCACCTGATTCGGTGAAATCCGATGGGGCTCGGCTGCGGGCCGGGGCGGCGGTGCCAACTGCGGGGCGGCCACTGGCCGTAGGGGCTCATGGAGGGCGAAGCCAGAAAGATGGGGGACAGAAAAATCAACGCCGGATTTTTCTGTCCCCGATGTTTCTGTCGTCATCGGTCGGCGGGGAGTCCGCCGACCTCGACTACAGTCGTCCGCTGGCGCAGCGCGGAACCGTGTTTCAGCCAACCGGGCGAACGTCATTCGACCGAAAACAGCGGAGAACCGGAAAAGTGGCATGGAGAATCTTCCTGCCCTCTGCTCATCCGGTTCAGGGTCCCCGAGCAGGTCCAATCGGATCGCGGGACTGCCCATGGTCGGCCTGTGTGGGTTTTTCGGAACACGCGGCTTTGCGTTCTGGCGTCCTTGCGCTAAAACCCTCCCATGCAAATTCAAGTCGGCATCATCACGATTTCAGACCGCGCCTCGAAGGGGCTTTACGACGACCTCGGCGGGCCGGCGCTGAGGAAGGCGGCGGAAGGCCATGGTTGGAAGGTTCTGGCCGACGCGCTCGTGCCCGATGAGAAGCGGGACATCCAGCGCGCCATCCGCGAGCACATCGCGCGCGGTTGCTCGCTGGTGCTCACCACTGGCGGCACGGGCGTGGCGCTGCGCGACGTGACGCCCGAGGCGGTCCGGGAAATCGCCCTCCGTGAGCTGCCGGGCTTCGGCGAAGTGATGCGGATGGAGTCCATGAAGATCACGAAGAACGCCATCCTGTCTCGCAACCTGGCGGCGGTCGTGGACCGGGCGCTGGTCATCTGCCTGCCGGGCAAGCCCAGCGGCGCGGTGGAATGCCTGGGCTTCGTGGTGGGCGCGATTCCGCACTGCGTGGAAGTATTGCAGGAAGTGCCGACGAGTTGTTGAGCCGACTCTACTTTGACACGACCGTTTTTCCCGGCTTGTTCCAACCGAGGAGTTTGTTACCGTCCGCGCCCCTGTGGATATCACGACTGAAATCCAGCGCCGGCGCACGTTCGCCATCATCTCGCATCCCGATGCGGGCAAGACCACCCTCACGGAGAAGCTCCTGCTCTACGGCGGCGCGGTGCAGCTCGCCGGCTCGGTGACGGCGCGGAAGAACCAGCGCGCCACGACCTCGGACTGGATGGAGCTGGAAAAGAAGCGCGGCATCTCGATCAGCTCGACCGTCCTTCAATTCGACTACGACGGCCATCGCATCAACCTGCTCGACACGCCCGGCCACAAGGATTTCTCCGAGGACACGTATCGCGTGCTAACCGCCGTGGACTCGGTGGTCATGGTGATTGACTCGGCCAAGGGCATCGAGCCGCAGACTCGCAAGCTCTTCGAGGTGTGCCGGCAGCGCGGCGTGCCCATCTTCACCTTCATGAACAAGTGCGATCGGCCCATGAAGGAGCCGCTCGAACTGCTGGACGAGCTTGAGCGCGTGCTGGGCATCGGCGCGTTCCCGGTGAACTGGCCGATTGGTCGGGGCTTTGATTTCAAGGGCGTTTACGACCGGCGGGCGAAGCAGTTCCACCTCTTCGAGCGGACCGTCGGTGGAAAGTTCCGCGCCCCGGTGGAGGTCGGCGGCGTGGACGATCCCGCCATCCGTGCGCGCATGGATGACGAGACTTATCTGAAGACGGTGGAGGAACTGGAGATGCTGGAACTGGCCGGGGAGGAGTTTGACGAGGCGGCGGTCTTGGCGGGGCAGACCACGCCGGTTTTCTTCGGCAGCGGCGTGAACAACTTCGGCGTGCAACTGCTGCTGGACGGCTTTCTCCGGCATGCGCCGCCGCCCAAGGCGCGGGTCATGGCCGGCACGGTCATCGCGCCGGAGCACCCGGCCTTCTCCGGCTTCATCTTCAAGATTCAGGCGAACATGGATCCGCGTCACCGCGACCGGATTGCGTTTCTGCGGGTCTGCTCGGGCAAGTTTGAGCGCGACATGACCGTGAGCCACTCGCGCACGGGGAAGAAGGTGCGGCTCTCCAGCTCGCACAAGCTGCTGGGCAACGAGCGCGAAACCGTGGACGAAGCCTACCCGGGCGACGTGATCGGTCTGGTGGGCCACGATGGTTTCGGCATCGGGGACACGCTGACCACGGACTCCAGCATTGTGTATCGCGAGATTCCGCGCTTCACCCCGGAGGCGTTTGCCTTCCTGCACAATCCCAACACGGCCAAGTTCAAGCAGTTCCGTCAGGGGCTGGACCAGTTGCTACAGGAAGGCGTCATCCAGGCGCTGAACATCCGGCACTCCGGGGCCAAGGTGCCGTTGCTGGCCGCCGTCGGCCCGCTCCAGTTTGAAGTCGTGCAGTTCCGGCTGGAGAGCGAATACGGGGCCACCTCGCGGTTGGAACCGGGGCCGTGGTCGGTGATTCGCTGGCTGCCGCCCGGCCTGACCGAGGACCAGTTGGACGCCATCGCGCTGCCCACCGGCGCGAAGCTGGCTTACGACTTGGGCAACAACGCGGTCATTCTCTTCCCCAACGAGTGGTCGGCGAATTACTTCGCCCAGTCGAACGCGGGCACTCCGCTTTCCAGCCTGCCGCTGGGAGCCTCGGGGCTCTGAGGTTCGGAGGCCGGCTGCCTCGGGCCGCGTTTTGCATACAGGCTTTCCCTCGCTTGCCATGCGGGGCAGGGGTGCTCTAGCATCAGTTCCGAATGCACGGAACCGCTCTTGGCCAAGCCATCCGCCTGCCCACTTGGATCGTGGTGGGCACGATGATTTTCCTCCACCTCCTCGCCGCGCCCCTCGCGATGGCTGCGGACTTGGCGGCGACGCTGCTGCTGCCCGAGGGCGGGCAGGCGAGGCCGTTTGAGGTCGCCTTGGACGAGGTGAGTGTTCGCGCGCCGGGCAGTGCTTCGCGGCTGTCAGAAGTGCCGGCCCTGGCCTCGGCCGAGGCAATTCGGTTGCATGCGGAATTGCTGGCCCGGACCACAGGCAATGAGGTGGAACTGGTGCTCTACGAAGCTGGCCAGCCCCGGCATCAGTTCACACGTCGCATTCTTACCCGTCAGGTGCTGGCTCATCTGGCCCCCGGCATGGATCCGGCGCTCTTGGCTGCCGCCCATGGCGTGGTGTCCAAAGGTGGCCTGTCCTTCTCACCGGGTTTCTACATCTTTGAGGTTCCGACCGTGGGCGGGGCGGTGGCGGTGGCGGCGGCGATGCAAGGCCAGCCGGGTGTTCATTCAGCGGAGCCGTTGCTCGCCCGGCAGTTTGCCAAGTTTGCGGTGCCCAATGACCCGCTTTTCACCAACCAGTGGCACTTGCTGAACACCGGGCAGAACGGCTCGTTAGCCGGCGTGGACATCAACGTCACGAATGTGTGGGATCGCTTTCGTGGCGCTGGCGTGACCATCGGCATCGTGGACGATGGCTTGCAGGGTTCGCATCCCGACCTGACCAACAATTACAACTTTGCGCTCGGGTTGGACGTGAACGATGGGGACTTTGACCCCAGTCCGGTCCTCACCGCCGATTTCCATGGCACGGCGGTGGCCGGGGTGGCGGCTGCGCGGGGCGACAATTTGCTCGGCGTGGCCGGGGTCGCGTATGAAGCGACTCTCGCGGGCATCAGGTTCCTAGGCGGGCCAGCCACATCGGCAGAGATCGCACAATGTCTGACCCACTCCAACCAAGTCATCAGCGTTTACAATAACAGTTGGGGTTTCGCAATCGGGGGCCAGGGCTTGGGCATTATCCCTCTGGTGATGTCTAATGCGATTGTCAACGGCGTCCAAACCGGTCGGGGCGGGCGCGGGAGCATCTTCGTCTTTGCCGCCGGTAATTCCGGTGCCCAAGGTGACGACGCCAACTACAGTCAGCTGGTCAACTCCATCTACACCATTGGCGTCGGCGCGCTCAATGACCGATATGCCCGGGCCAGCTACGGCAATCCGGGAGCTGCGCTGCTGATCAGTGCTCCGGCCGGCAACGATGCGACCCGGCCGCAAGGCACCTCCACCACCGATCTGGTGGGCACCGATGGCTACAATGACGGGGCCAGCACCAACCCGCTGGAATACACCGATGGAGACTACACCTCGACTTTCAATGGAACCTCTTCCGCCTCGCCGGTGGTCAGCGGGGTGGTGGCGTTGATGTTGCAGGCCAATCCCGCGCTCGGTTGGCGCGATGTGCAGGAAATCCTCATCCGCTCGGCCACGGTCAACCAGCCCAACGATCCCGGCTGGGTGACGAACCGTGCGGGGCTGCATTTCAACCATGAATTTGGCGCGGGCTTGGTGAACGCTGGTGGAGCCGTGACCTTGGCCACCAACTGGACGAACCTCGGCACGCAAACCCGCTTTGTGGCTCAGCAGACGAACCTGAGCATCGCCATTCCTGACAATACGACCAACGGGGCCGTGCTCACCATCCCTGTGGTGAACTCGAATCTGCGGATCGAGCATGTCCGCTTGCAGGTGGACATTCAGCACTTCCGGCGCGGGGATTTGGAGATCAGCCTGACTTCACCTTCCGGTATCACCAGCCAGCTTGCTCGGCCGCACGCCGACCCCAACCCCAACTATTCCGGCTACACCTTCATGACTGTCCACAACTGGGGCGAGGTGGGCGAAGGCGACTGGGTGGTGCGCATCAATGATCGGTCCCCAAGCAACTTGGGTATCTTGAACAGCGTGCAGCTCGAATTGCTCGGCACGTTTACGAATCTGAATGTTACCGCCACCAACCCCCCGGTCGTCGTCAGCCAGCCGCGCAGCCGCACCGTCACGCAGGGTTCGACGCTGAACTTTGGCGTGGGTCTAGCCTCCAGCACCACGCCGCCGGTCAGCTACCAATGGCGCTTCAACGGAGTGGACATTCTTGGTGCCATCGATCCGCTGTTGATCTTGACCAACGTCAGCACCACCGCGAGCGGGCTCTACTCCGTGCGCGTGAGCAATCCGTTTGGCACGAACATCAGCGCGGATGCAGGCCTTTTCGTGAACGCCCCGCCGGTCATCCTCATCCACCCCCAAAGCCAGTCCGGCACTCTCGGGTCGAATGTGACGTTTGAAGTCCTCGCCAGCGGCAGCGGGCCGTTCACCTATCAGTGGCGGCGCAACGGCGCGCCGATCCCGGGGGCCACGACGGCCAGCCTCGCTCTCACGAACATCGCCTTCACCAATGCGGCCAGCTACGATGTTCTGGTGGCCAATGCGCTGGCCTCGGTCTTCAGTTCCAATGCCGTCCTGACCGTGCTGCCGCCTTTCCTCGTCAGCCCCCACCCGCAGAGCCAGGCAGTCGTCGTGGGCGGCAACGCCACGCTGACGGCGGGCGCGGTAGGTCTCGGTGCCTTCACGGGACCGTTCACCTACCAATGGACCTTCAACGGGGTGAACTTGCCCGGGGCGACGACCACCAATCTCGCCTTGACGAACCTCCAAGTGACGAATTCCGGCAACTACGCCTGCGTGGTTTCCACATCGGTGGGCAGTCTCACCAGCGCCGACGCCCGGTTGACGGTTTACAGTCCGTTCAACTTGGGCGGTGCCACCTTCCAGCTTGGTGGCCTGGTGCAAATCGTGGCCTCAGGCGACAATGGGCGTTCCTACCGGCTGGAGGCATCCACCAACTTGGTGAACTGGGAGCCGGTGGTGACCAATACGATCTTGGGCGGGAGCGCCACTTTCACCGACAGCGGAGCCGGCACCAACACCCGCCGTTTCTACCGAATCGTCCTGTTGCCATAAGCAGGCTCGGATGGGACTCACTTCCCGGGGCCGGCTTTGAACACATGAGCCTCCCCAACCATGCCGTCGGCCAGGTGATCTTCATCCGCACCGACAGCTTCGACTACGAGGAGATTCCCGTGGCTTTCCAGACCTTGGAGGAACTCGTGCGGATTTGTTCCGAGCCCAGGGCCGGGATGAGTCTGGAGCGGGTGGTGGTCTTCCAGATTCAGAACGGCCAGCCGGTCGCCGTCACGTTGGGCTTCATCTCCGCGAGCAAAGGTCTGCGGCAGGAAGCCTGGCCGCCGGAGTTCCGGACCCAGGGGTGAGGCTCAAAGCCGGATGTCCGTGAAGATCCGGGTGTCGGGACGCTGACGCAGCACCCGCGCCAACGGCGTTTGCCCTCCCTCTGCCAGTGAGGACCGCAACGCGGCTTCCTTCCCCGCTCCTGATGCCAGCACCCAGATGTTTCGCGCCACAGTGATGGCGGCGTAGCCGAGCGTGATACGCCGGGGCGGCGGCTTGCTGGCGGTCACCGCCCGATACACAGCGGGGGAATTCATCACGTCCTCCGTTTCGCCTGGAAACAGCGAGGCGACATGGCCGTCCTCGCCCATTCCCAGCAGCATCAAATCGAGCACTGGCTCGCCGGCGGCGTTCTTTGAGGTGAACCGGCGCAGCTCCGCCTCCGCTTCACATGCGGCCTTGTCCGGCTCCTCCTCGCCGCGAATCCGGTGGATGTTCTGTGGCGGCAAACCAAGCGGCGCGAAGAGCAGTTCGGCCGCGCTGCGGTAATTGCTCTCCGGATGATCAGGCGGCACGCACCGCTCGTCGGCCCAGAAGAAGTGGATGTGCGCGAGCGACTGTCCGCGCTCCTGTGCCTGCCGGGCGAGCGCACTGAAGAAATCCTTGGCAATGCGACCGCCGGAGAGGGCAAATGTCGGGGCCTTTGCCGCCGTCGCGAGCAGGTGGTCGAGGGTTTTCGTGGCGACCGCTGTTGCGAGCGTGGCCGGGCTTGGGAACGAGGAAAGTTCTGGCATGGGATCAGTGGCGTTGCACCGCGCGTGGGAGATCACGGGCTCCGTGCAGCAACCGCACGAGCCGCAACTGTGGCCCCTTGATGCGGTAGAAAATGAGCCAGTTGGAAAATCCCTCCACTCGCCAGGAGTGCAGGCCAGGCTTCACGTCCGGCCGCTGCCGCCCCAGTTCAGGATGCTCCAGGAGGTTCCGCACCGTTTCGTCCACCGCTCGTAGGAACCGGACCCCGGCGTCAGGTCGCTCCATTCGCAAGGCGATCCGGGCCGTGTCCCGCAGTAAGGGACTGGAAGGCCGGGCGGTCATGCCGCTTTGCGCCGGCCGCCATTTTTCATCCGCGTCTCCAACTCGGCCCGGACAGCGGCGAAATCTCGCGCGGGATTCCAGTCCGAATAATCGCTTGCGTCACCCTCATCAATCAGCTCCCGCAGTGTGGCTGTGCCCGCGCCGTCGTGCAGATCGGCGATGCGGAGGGCCTCGTGGTCTTCCAGCATCCGCAGTCCTGCCCGCACCACTTCGCCCTCGGTTTCATAGCGGCCAGTGGCGATGAGTTGGCTCACCAGTTTGCGATACGGACGGGGCAGGGCGTTGCTCATGGCAGCAGGTTAAGAGCGTGGGCACTGGTTGACAAGCTACTCACTTCGCCGGCTGCGGGTCGCGCCAGGTGTGGCCTGAGGCGGCGATCAAATCTTCCGCCGCCACCGGTCCCCAAGTGCCTGCCGAGTAAAACTCCCGGTTCGTCAGCGGCTTTTCGCCCCAGCCCGCACGAATCGGATCCACGATGCCCCACGCCGTCTCCACTTCATCGCGGCGGATGAAGAGCGTCGCGTCGCCCGCCACCGCTTCGAGCAGCAACCGCTCGTAGGCTTCCGGCGTGTAGGCGCCGAACTCGGAATCGTAGCTGAAGTGCATCCGCACCGGGCGCACTTGGAGGCTCGCACCGGGCACCTTGCCGTTGAAGCGCAGGGTGATGCCTTCGTTTGGCTGGAGGCGCAAGGTGATGGCGTTGGGGTCCAGCTTGAGCCCGCACTTCGCGGCGAAGAGCACGTTCGGGGTGGGCTTGAACTGGATGCGCACCTCGCTCGCGGAAAGCGGCATGGACTTGCCGGTGCGCAGGAAGAACGGCACGCCGCTCCAGCGCCAGTTGTCGATGAAGAGCTTCAGCGCGAGGTAGGTCTCGACGTTGGAATCAGTCTTCACTTTCTCCTCCTGCCGGTAGCCGTTGCGCAGCTTGCCGTCCACCATGCCGGCGAAGTATTGCCCGCGCACGACCTGCTTGCTCACGTCGCGCACGGGGCGGATGGACCTGAGCAGTTTCACCTTTTCGTCGCGCACCGACTCGGCTTCGAGCGACACCGGAGGCTCCATCGCGATGAGCGAGAGCACTTGCAGCAAATGGTTTTGCACCATGTCGCGCATTGCGCCGGACTCTTCGTAATACCCGCCGCGTCCGCCCACGCCGACCTTCTCGGACACGGTGATCTGCACGTGGTCCACGGACGTGCGGTTCCAAAGCTGCTCGAAGATGGCGTTCGAGAAGCGGAACATCAAAATGTTCTGCACCGTCTCCTTGCCGAGATAGTGGTCGATGCGAAAAATCTGTTTCTCGTGCGCGAACCGGGTCAGTTCGTTGTTGAGCTTGAGCGCGCTGGGGAGGTCGGTGCCGAAGGGCTTTTCCACGACCACGCGCTGCCATTCGCCGGGCGTCTCGTCGCGCTTGAGCAGGTTCGCGTGGCAAAGTTGCTCCACCACCGCGCCGAACTGGCTCGGGGAAATGGCGAGGTAGAACAGCAGGTTGTTCCGCAGTTCGGGCACGGCGAAACTCACTAATCTTTCGGTAAGACGCTTGTAGGCCGCCGGGTCCGTCAGGTCGCCCTGGCAGTAGGAGACGTTGGCGGCGAACTCCGTCCAGACCGCCTCATCCACCTGCTTGCTACGGCTGAATTGCGCCACCCCGGCCTTCAGTTCCTCGCGCCACGCGGCATCGTCTTTCTCGCGCCGGGCGAAGCCGACGATGCGCACCGGGCTGGGCAGGGCTTTCTCACAGAAGAGGTGATACAGCGCAGGGATGAGCTTGCGGATGGTGAGGTCGCCGCTGGCGCCGAAGATGACGATGGTGCAGGGCGTGACGGCCTTGCGCCCGTCGTCGAGGCGGCACGCCATGAGTTCGTCGAGTTGGTTCAGATCATCCATACGGCGCGAGGGTGAACGCGCACGGGGAAATTTCAATCCTTCTCCGTCTCCCTCCGAATGAACTCCGCAGGCTCGCCGGGTGTTGACAAACCAAAGTGAAATCTTAATTGTTCCGGCCCTTGGTTGCCTCGGTAGCTCAGTTGGTAGAGCAGTTGACTCTTAATCAATTGGTCGTAGGTTCGAGTCCTACCCGGGGCACCACTCCTTCCGGGCTGCTGGAGCAGCGTTTCCTTGCTTGCTTGCTGCGCTCTCCCTAGCCTGTCTCCCAACGGCGCATGATTCGTTCCTTTGCCTTCACCACCCAGGGCCGCCTGCACACTCAGGACATCGACTTGTTCCTGATGCCCACGCTGCTCGCCGACACGAACTTGTTTCTCTGGGTGGACTTGGAGGCTTCCACCCCCGAGGAGTCCAAGACCGTCCTTGAAGGCATCTTCCACTTCCACCAGCTCTCCATCGAGGACTGCATCACGACCAGCCCCAATCCCAAGATTGAGGAGTATTCGCCCAAGGATGAAGACCGGTTCTCGCCTTACCTGTTCATGGTCATCCATGCGGTGGACTACAGCCGCAAGGACGGGGTCTTCGCCACCAGCGAGTTGAACTTCTTTCTGGGGAAGAACTTCCTCGTGACCTACCACGACGTGCCGCTCAAGAGCGTCTCCAACACCGCCGAGCGGGCCACCAAGAGCACCATGCACATCGCCCGCGCGCCCGACCGCGTGGCGCACACGCTGCTCGATGCCATCGTGGACAATTACAAACCCGCCCTCGAAGAGCTGTCGCTGGAAATTGCCGAGCTGGAGAACGACGTGGTGGAAAACCCGACGCAGCGGACCCTCAACAAGATCATCGGCATCAAGCGCGAGGTGCTCCATCTGCGCCAGATCATCGGCCCGCAACAAGAGGTGCTCAAGCGCTTCGCCCAAGGGGAGTTCAAACTCATCCGCGCGCACCTGGTCCCCTACTTCCGCGACATCTACGACCGCCTCTTCCACATCGCCACGCTGGCCCAGAACTTCACAGACTCGCTTACAGGGATCCTGCACATCCACCTGAGCATGACCTCGAACAAGACTGGCGAGACGGTCAAGGCGCTGACGCTCATCACCATCGTCACCACGCCCGCGATGCTGCTCGGCACCTGGTATGGGATGAATTTCGAGGGAATGCCCGAACTGAAGTGGATGCACGGCTACTCGTTTGTCTTCGGTCTCACCGCCGTCACCACCCTGGCGACGTGGTGGTATGTGAAGAAGCGGAAATGGTTCTGAGCCCGGCCCGCAGCGCTGATGCCCCCGCAGAAATCCAGTTTTCTCGACAAGGTGCTCGGCCGCATCGGACGGCTGGACACCCAGGGCTTGCAGACCGTCATCGAACGGCTCGCTCGGGAGCGCAGCTTTCTCGAGACGCTCTTCGACGTGATCGAGGACGGCGTGCTGGTGGTGGATGAGCAGGGCCGGATCCTCTACTTCAACGAGGCGGTCACCACCCTGCTGGGCCTGGCCCACGACTCCTCCGAGGGGCAGCCCATCACCCGCTTCCTCCCCGGTCTGGATGTGAAAAGCCTGCTTCGCTCCCATGCCGCCGGTGGGAGGCAGGTGGTCCGGCACGAGTTCGAAGTCGAATGGCCGCGCCCGCGCTTCCTCCGGCTCTACGCCGCGCCGCTCGACGGCGAGGCGACCGGCGCATCCGGCGTCGCGCTCATTCTCCACGACGCCACCGAAGCGCGGCAGAAGACGTTTGAAGCCATCGAAAGCGAACGCATGCAGGCGCTCACGCTCCTCGCCGCCAGCGTCGCCCACGAAATCGGCAACCCGCTCAACGCCCTTCACATCCACCTTCAGCTCATGGAGCGTGAGTTGAAGAAACTCCGGGTGCCCGACGCCGGCCCCAAGCCCACGCGCCTCACGCGCTACCGCCAGTCGCGCCGGGCCGACGCCGACACCGTGGCGGTCGCGGACAAGTTGCAAGGCTACCTCGATGTTGCGAAAGGCGAGTTCACCCGCCTTGACTACATCGTCTCGCAATTCCTCCAAGCCATCCGCCCCTCGCCGCCCAAGCTTCAGCCAGCTTCCTTGAACGAAGTCATACGCGAGTCGCTGGCTCTGCTCGGCCCCGAGCTGAAGAACCGCCGCCTGCACGTCGAGCAGAAGCTGGCCGCCAGCCTGCCCCTTGCGCCGATGGACAGTGTGCAAATCCAGCAGGTGCTCGTGAACCTCATCAAGAACGCCATGCAGGCCATGACCAAAGGAGGCACCCTCACGCTCACCACGGGTGAGGGCGCGGACGGCGTCTGGTTCAGCATCAATGACACCGGCGGCGGCATCCCGCAGGATCAGATCAACCGCATCTTCGAGCCGTTCTATACCACCAAGGCCAAGGGCACCGGGCTGGGCCTGATGATTGTGCAGCGGATTGTGCGCGACCACGGCGGACGGATTGAACTGGAAAGCCGCGTGGATGAAGGCACGCAGTTCCGCGTCTGGCTTCCGCTCCGTGACCGCAAGCCGAAGTTGCTGGCGGCACGCCTACAAGAGTGAGCCGTCCGGGGCCGTCGCCGAAGCGTCAGCCAAATCGCGCAACTACCGGCCCGCCGCACCCAACGTTGCGTGCAGCACCGTGGCCAGCCTTTGGGCGGCTGACTTCGAGCGTTGGCCGAGTGCCATGAGCGCGGGGATTTTCTGCGGCTGCCTGAGCACTGCGCCCAGGAGTTTGCCAAAGTGCAGCGTGCCGTCCGGCTTCATCAGGGCATTGAAGTCCAGGGGAAGCGCCTCATCCGCCGTGTCTGAAACCACCCGCACCGTGGCACTGGGCACCCCGTGCTCACTGCAAAGCCGGCGGATGACGCCCGATTCCATTTCCACCGCATCCGCACCGGTGCGAGCCCGCAGCGCGGATTTCTCCGCCGGGGTCACAGCCACCCGGTCCGCGCAATGGAATCGGGCCGGAGCCGCACCGGCGTTGCGCAACGCTTGAACCAGCGGGAAATCCTCATCTGCGTCGAACACGACCGTCTCCGGTTGCAACGCGGGATTGAGTCCGCCGGCGAAACCGCAGGTGAAGACAAAATCCCACTTCCGCGCGGCGAGCCGAGGCAGCGTCGCGCGTTCTGCCGCGGCGGCCCCCATGCCCGTGACCAAGGTTTCAACGCCAACAGGAAGCTGGCGGAGAAACGGTGCGGCCTCTTCCTTGACCGCGAAGCAAACGAGGATGGAACGGCTCACCGGGACACGGCTGCGGACAATTGGCCGGAGCCCGAAACGGAACCCACCGCGCGATGGCCGCTGGACTTCGCCAACTTCGTATCCAGCACTTGCTGGTAGGTCGCCAGGGCCAGCAACGGCCAGGCGTTCCGATACATGTCGTATTTGAGATAGAAGACCTTCGGGAAGCCCGTGCCGGTGATCTCGTCCTCGGACCAGGAGCCGTCCGGATTCTGTGTGCGGCAGAGGTATTCAATGCCCCGCTGAAGCGCCGGCAGATCCGGATCGCCAAAGGTGCACAGGCCCATGATGGCCCACGCGGTCTGCGAGGCCGTGCTGGGGCCCCGGCCCTTGTGGACCGGGTCATCGTAAGTGTTGCAGCGCTCGCCCCAGCCGCCATCGTCGTGCTGCACGGAGATGAGCCAGTCTCGTCCGCGCAGCAGCCACGGCTCAGTCATGTCGTAGTCGAGCGCCTTCAAGCCGCGCAAGACCTGCCAGGTGCCGTAAACATAATTCACGCCCCAGCGACCGTAGAAGGAGCCGTCTTCCTCCTGGGACTTTTTGATGAACGCCAGCCCGCGCCGCACCTGCGGATTGTCCTGGCGCACACCTTCGAGGCCCATGACTTCCAGAATGCGCGCGGTGATGTCCACGCACTCGGGGTCAAGCATCGCGTTGTGGTCGGCGAAGGGAACCTTCTCCAAAATGCTCTTGGTGCAATCCTTGTCGAACGCCGCCCAGCCGCCGTCCTTGCACTGAAACGCGAGCATCCAGTTGTAGCCCCGCCGGAAACACTCGTCGCGCCGCTTCCCGTCGGCCGTGGGGATCAGCCGCAGCGCGAGCAGCACCATCGCGGTGTCATCCACGTCCGGGTTCCACTTGTTGTTGAACTCGAAGACCCAGCCGCTCGGCTCCACGTCCACGGGGTTCTTGTGATACCAGTCCCCGCGGAAGCGAATCTCGCGGTCAATGAGCCAGTGGGCGGCCCGCTGAACCTTGGGATGTTCCGCCGGCACGCCGGATTCGCGCAGACAGATGCTGACGATGGCCGTGTCCCACACCGGCGAGAAGCACGGCTCGATGCGCATGGAATCGGCTGTGTGATGTTCCAGCCGCTTCAACTCCCGGTATTCCCGGGCGAAGATCGGGTGTTCCCTCGGATACCCGAGCGCTTCGAGCGCGATGACGCTGTTGAGCATCGCGGGGAAGATGGCGGCCAGACCGTCGCTGCCCTCGTAACGTTCCAGCATCCACTGCTCGCACTTCTTGAGCGCCCGCTTGCGGAATGGATGAACACTCTTGCGCGCCACCCACTCGGCGAGCTTGTGCAACCGATCCAGCCACAGAAACGCATTGCGCAGGCCGAAATCGAAGTAACGCGGGCGCAGCGCCTCCTCCAACTCGCGCTTTCCGTCGGGATACAGCTCGTCGAGGTTGACCCCGTTCTTCAGCGGCCGGGTGGGGCGGAAATGGTTGATGATGGCCAGCGGCACGAGCATGGCCCGCGACCAGTTGGACATGTCCCAGAAGTTGACGTGAAACCATTTGCCGATCAGCAGCACCTCGCAGGGGATGGAGGGGACATGGTTCCAGCCGACCAGGCCGAGGAGGGCGAGATACAGCTTGGAGAACGTGTTCATGCGCGGCACGCCGCCGAGGTTGCGGGCCAGCTCCCGGGCCTTGAGCATGCGCGGGTCCGTGACCGGGATGCCCGCCAGCTTGAGCGCCAGATACGCCTTCACCGTCGCGTTCACCTCCGCCGGCCCGTGCGGATAAATGTTCCAGCCGCCATCTTCAAGCTGCCGCTCGAAAATGTGGTTCACCGCCCGCCGCTGCCACTCGGGGTCCAAGGTGTTGGACCAGTGATGATACGCCACCATGTCCGAGACGAGCGTCGAGTCCACGAGCAGTTCGCCCACCCAGTAGCCCTCGGGATTCTGAACGCCCAGGAGGTAGTCCTGCGACCGCCGGGTGGCGGCCGTAAGCGCAGCCTGGGAAAACTGGCCGACAGGGGCGGATGCGGGAGTGACCGGCGTGGTGCCGCGACCGGATTGCGTAACAACTGACATCGGACGGCGAATCTGGAAAACAGCACGCAGGGAGTAAAGAATTATTCGGCGGCACATGAGACTTGCCAGCCCGGAAGGCGTCCGGCTTACTTCGCCGGAATTTTTTCGCGCCATGCCGCTCTCCGCTGAACTACTCGCCAAAGCCAAGTCGCTCGGTTTTTCCGACCGCCAGATCGCCCATCTCACCGGCTCCACCGAGGATGCCGTGCGCGCCGAGCGCAAGGCCATCGGCCTCGTGCCCAGCTATCGCCTCGTGGACACCTGCGCCGCCGAGTTCGAGGCTTACACGCCGTATTATTACTCCACCTACGACCGCGGCGACGACGAGGTGAAGGGCAACGTGGCGAAGAAGGTGATGATTCTCGGCGGCGGCCCGAATCGCATCGGGCAGGGCATCGAGTTCGACTACTGCTGCGTCCATGCGGCCTTCGCGCTGAAGGAGGACGGCTTCGAGACCATCATGGTGAACTCGAACCCGGAGACGGTTTCCACCGACTACGACACGAGCGACAAACTCTTCTTCGAGCCGCTCACGCTCGAGGACGTGCTGCACATCTACGAACGGGAGAAGTGCTGGGGGGCCATCGCGCAGTTCGGCGGGCAGACGCCGCTCAACCTCGCGCTCGGCCTCCAGAAAAACGGCGTCAACATCATCGGCACCAGCCCGCAGAGCATCGAAGTCGCGGAGGACCGCCGGCTCTTCGCGGCGATGCTGGACAAGCTCAAGATTCCGCAGCCGCCCAACGGCACGGCCACAACCGTCGAGGAAGCGCTCGTCATCGCCAAGCGCCTGACCTATCCGGTGTTGGTGCGGCCGTCGTTCGTCCTCGGCGGGCGCGCGATGCAAATCGTCTTCTCCGAGCAGGAGTTGCGCGACTACTTCCACCACAACGCCGCGCTGGAAATCTCCGCCGGACGCCCCGTGCTGGTGGACAAGTTCCTCGAAGACGCGACCGAGGTGGATGTGGATTGCATCACGGATTGCGGCCAGTTCCAGAACCCAAACAACGGCACCATCGTCATCGGCGGGATGCTCGAGCACATCGAGTTCGCCGGCGTCCACTCCGGCGACGCCGCGATGGTCCTGCCGCCGCACACGCTCTCCGAGTCCGTCATCGCGACCATCCGCCAATACACACACGCGATGGCGCGCGAGCTGCGGGTCATCGGCCTGATGAACGTGCAATACGCCGTCAAGGGCGAGACGGTCTATGTGCTCGAAGTGAACCCCCGCGCCAGCCGCACGGTGCCCTTCGTCAGCAAGGCCATTGGCCGCCCGCTCGCCAAACTCGCCGCGAAGGTGATGGCCGGGAAGACCTTGAAGGAGCTCGGCTTCACCGAGGAAATCTGGACGAAGTATTGGGCGGTGAAGGAATCCGTGTTTCCTTTCAACAAGTTCCACGGACAGGACATTCTCCTCTCGCCCGAGATGCGTTCGACTGGCGAAGTCATGGGCCTAGACGCGGATCTCGGCGTGGCTTACGCGAAGTCGCAGATGGCGGCGAACTCGCCGCTGCCGCTCAAAGGCAAGGTGTTCATGAGCGTGAGCGACGCGCACAAGGCGGATGTCGCGGCGGTGGCGAAGCAATTTTCCGATTTGGGTTTTGAACTGATTGCCACCGGCGGCACCGCCACGGTGCTGGAAAAGGCCGGGCTGAAGGTGCAGCGCATCTACAAGCTGGCCGAAGGCCGGCCCAACGCGATTGACCTGCTCAAGAACAAGGAAATCCAGCTCGTCATCAACACGCCCGCCGGCCAGACGCCGCGCGCCGATGAAATCAAGATTCGCACCACGGCGGTCTATACCGGCACGCCCATCATGACCACGCTCTCCGGTGCGCGCGCCGCTGCGCTCGGCATCGCCGCGCTGCAAAAGAGCGGCTACGCCGTCCGCACGGTGCAGGAGTATCACTGACCCCGTGCCGGCGGCTTTCCGCCGCCGTCCGTTGGGCAACAGCACGAGTCCGGCGTCCGGCGTTCACGCCGCTTCCACGTCAGAACCCCACGGACCCCGCGAAATGTCCCATCGCCCGGCCGCGAACCAGCCTGAAGCCCCGCCGAAACAGGATGCGCCCGGTGCCTGGCGCAGGTTGGGAAACTCCTTGCAACGCGCGGGGCGGCAAAGAACATCCGCCCGACCATGAATGCCGCCCTTCCGCTCCCGAATGATTCGGCGGAAGGATTGTTGCTTCTGCTCCTCATCGCCATAGCCACGTTGCTCGGGGCCATCGTGTATCAGCTCCTGACGCTGCGGCACGAGCGTCGCGCGCAACGGGCGGAACTCACCGAACAACTGGGGCGGGTTCAGGTCGGCTTGCAGAAGATCAATTCGAGCATCGCTGTCCAGACCAATGGCTTGAAGGAACGCCTTGGCGTGCTGGGTCCGGCCATCGAGCAGGCCGAGCACCTCCTCCGCGAGGCCACCACCTTCACCACCGAGTTCAAGGCCGTGCGCACGGATCTCCAACGGATTGACGACCGGCTCGCGACCGTGGGCGAGGCCGTCACCAACGCCGCCGCCCCGCCGGCCGGCCCGCCCGTCGAGGAACACCTGGCCCCGCTCGTGCAGCAGGTCAGCACCCTGCAACGCGCGCTCGCCGAGGCGGCGCAGTCGCAGCAGACCGTGGTGGGCGAGCTGCGCACCAGCCTGCAGGCGGTCGCCGGCGGACAGGAGCGGACCGCCACGGAACTGCGCAACCTCGCCGCCGGACAGGGCCACCACACGCGCGAGTTGCGGGGTGCCATCGAGCGCGACCTGCGCCAGGTGGAGACGCGCATGCGGGAGCTGACGGAAAAGTTCCTGTCCGAGTCCGCGCAATTGCGTTCGCGGATGGACCAGGACACCCGCGCCCGGCTGGCCACCCCGGCCCGCCAGACCACTACTTCCCCACCGCCCGCCGCCCCGGCTGGCCTGGACGAGGACACGCGGAAGGAGTTCCGGAAGCTGGCCGAGCGCATTGATGGTCTTCAACACCGGTTGGAAGACATCATCCGGTTGTAATCCCAGCTACGGGGATGCTTTGGCGGAAGCACGCGAGTGAACTCTTGGTTTGCGCCCCCGGCCCTCTCCATGAACCTGTGCCGGCGGCTTCCAGCCGCCGTCCGTGGGCAACCGCAGTTCGAGGGCGCTTCAAGCAATCCAGCCGCAACGCGGCGACTGCAAGTCGCCGGCACGGGTTCATGGTCGCAATGCGCGGCTTTTGGGCTGTGGCAGCTACCCCTGAACCGGCACTCATTGGAGCGCGGACACCCACGTCCGCAGCCGCTAGGGACAAGAGTGTCCCCGCCACCGGCGGTTCATGCAGAGGAGCGGGGTGAGGAAGAGCGCGACCGCGAGTTCGCCCGCGTGCTTCCACCCGGGCATTCACTTCGCTGGTATCACTCCTCGCCGCAGCCAAATCCGACTGTCCATCCACCCCGGGCTCTGCTAGGTGTTCTCACCGACAGCCCGACTTTTCATGCGCTCCGCTCTCAAGGCCATCGTGTATATCGCCCTGTTCGTGGTGTGCTATTTCTGCGGCTACAACGCCTATCGCGACTACACCCTCCTGATGAACGACGACGCGGAAGATCTGGGCCGCTCCAGTCGCCGTCGGAAACCAGCCGCGGCCACCGGCACCAACGCCCCGCCCGCCCTCACCAACCCCGCCGTCACCGCCACCAACCTCGCTGCGAACACGAACCGGGTTCTGCGTCCCGCCACTGCGGAAGAGGGCGGCGACGACCCCGTTCGCGGCCGTTCCGGCCGCCGGGTCGCGCGGCTGTATGTCCACCTGCTGGGCTACAGCCTCGGCTTCGCGGTGGCGATGTTGGGCCTGGGCTACCTCGCCGCCCAGGACTTCGGGCACCTGCTCAACTTCCGGCTCGGCAAGGAAGTGAGTTATGTGAGCGACCGCTCCGCGCGCAAAGCCGCCTATGAACGGGCGGAAACCGCCATCCTCAAAGGCCAGCATCCAGAGGCCATCCGGCTGTTGCAGGGCATCTTGAAGAAGCAGCCCGACCACACGCACTCCTTGCTGCGGGTCGCGGAAGTGTATGACAAGGAACTGCAAGACTACGCCAACGCCGCGCTGCATTACGAAAAACTCCTCGCACTCGAACTGCCTGCCGAGCAATGGGGCTGGCTCGCCATCCGCCTCGCCAACATCTACTCCGGCAAACTGAAGCAACCCGAGGCCGCCCTCAAACTCATCCGGCGGATAGCCACCGACCATCCGCAAACCCAGGCCGGCGGGAAAGCCTTGAAACGCCTGGCCGCGCTCGCGGCATCCGGCCTGGATCCCGCAGCGGAGGATTAAGAGCCTGTCTGAAAACTGGGAGGGGTCCTGTGGGGCGGGATTTTGGCGTTGGCCAAGGCGGCGAGGCCGGAGCATCCCCGCAGCGGGCTGGGCCGGGCGAGCCAACGCCGGCCAACGCCAAAAGACCGCCCCACCCGGAGGGTTTTCGTGGGCCAGGCCAGCTGGCGGCGTTGCTCCTCAGTCAGAGACCGCTGCGGGTATCTTCCTTCGTCGCGCCTTGCCATCTGGCCTTGCCCACGAAAACAGGACCCCTCCCAATTTTCAGACAGGCTCTAAGGAAACGCTGAACAAATTCCTTAACCACGAAGGCACACGAATGAACACCAATGGAAACAAGCCTCCGTGTCCGGTCGTTCGTGTTGATGGGTGTCCATTCGTGGTAACATGAGCGCTTCCTTGATGCCAGCTACTGGGATAGTCCGTTAGAAGGGAGTTAGCTTGGACTGCGTGGCCGTTCTCCCTCACCCCGGCCCGCTGGGAGCGAACCCCGATTCCCAAACTTCTGCGATTGGGTCCCCTGAACCGGCGTGCCGGCGACTTCCAGTCGCCGCGTTGTGGGTGGATTGCTCGAAGCGCCCTCGAACTACAGTTGCCCACGGACGGTGGCTGGAAGCCGCCGGCACAGGTCCATGGAGATCCAACGGCCCGCCAACTGCCGCGATTTCAGCCCCTGAACCCGCTCCGGGGAACAGCGGCGCTGAAGCCACCGCAGTCCAGACGCTTCGCGCCGCACGGGGACCTCGCTGGGTCGCGCCAGCGTTTGGACTGCGGTGGCTTCAGCACCGCTGTTGAGCCTGCCCAGGCCCCAAGCCCGCTCCCGAGGTTCATGGGTAGCCACCACGGCCCGCAAGCCGCGCATTGGGACCATGAACCGCCGAAGGTTTCCCGCAGATTCAAGGCGACCACAGATGGAAAATCCCATCTGCGGTCGCCTTGAATCTGCGGGAGGTTCATGGAGAGCCACCACGGCCCGAAAGCCGCGCATTGGGGCCATGAACCCGTGCCGGCGACTTCCAGTCGCCGCGTTGTGGGTGGATTGCTCGAAGCGCCCTCGAACTACAGTTGCCCACGGACGGCGGCTGGAAGCCGCCGGCACAGGTTCATGGAGAGGGTAGGCGCTCGACCGCTTCAGGTGTCCTGGCCGGTGCGGTAGGGCGACGGCTCTTCCTTCACGGAGTAGAAGTGGGCGGCGTCCATCTCGGCTTGGAGGGAATTGGGGGCCGGGGCAGTGGTAGCCGCCGAGGTCAGGAGGCGGTTTCGGTCTGGCGCGCTGCCGGGGTCCGCCTCCTTACGTCGGCGGCTACGGGGCTTGGCGGCGGCGGGGATGAGCGGGGCGGTGAGCTGCTCGTAGAGGGCGAAGAGATGTTCCACCCGCGCGCGGTCGCTGGGGAACGGCTCCTTGCGGTAGCAGCGGTCCACGGCGCGGTCGAGGGCGGTGTGGGCTTTGGTGAGGACGGGCGGCGTGTTGAGGGGATTGTAGAGCGTCGCGAGGGTCGAATCGGGGAATTGCTTCCGCGCATTGAGCACAGCTTGGGCGGCGACTTCCACGCTGGCCCGGTCTTTGGCCGACACATTCACCGGCCAGGGGAAGTTGTTGTAAACAATCTTCGCTGAGTAGCTGTAACGCGATTCCAACCGCCCGGTGACCTGACGCATCCAGGCCATGTGCATGGCAGAGGTGAGCACGCCGAAATGCCAGAGCGTGGCTTCCGGCACAACTTGAAGTTTGTTGCTGGGAACGACGCTCGGCGAAAAGAACCCGATCGGAATGTAATTGCGGCGTTCGGAGGAGACTTCCGGGATGGCGAGGAAATTGGTCGTGATGGGCCGAATCTCCCCAAACAACATCGGCGTCTTGGCGCTCTCGCGGGTCTTGGGCTTCTTGCTCTTGAGGCGGAAGTCACGCACGCCTTCGAGGCGACGGCGAAGTTCTTCGTTTGGACCGAGCAGGTCGGGCGGCGCATCCACCAACCACAAGCACCAGCGCTGACCGCCGTTGATGAACTCCTCCGACCCGAGGAACGGACGGACGAAGGGAACCAGTTCGGGATACTTGCGAACCAGTTCATCCTTCTCCGCTGCGTCCAACGTCAGGAAGCCTCCGTCCACTTGCTTGTTGCCGTTGACCATGTCCGGCACGGCGCAGATGGCCGACGACCGGGAGACCACGGCGGAATCGTTTCCTTCCACAAGGTAGGGCGAGATGTTCCGCGCCTCCGAGACGGACACCTTGTCCGCGTCTGTCTCGTAATCGTAGATGCGCTTGGGACTTTGGTCGTAGGCACCGAAGCCAATGATGACAACGTGGACCTGCGCCTTGCCGCGAGCCTCGCTCATCCAGCTAAACGTGCGATGGGCAAAGTGAATCTTGATGCCGTAGTGCTGGAAAAGATGGTTCCAGAGCAGGCCAACCTGTTCGCCTTGAGTGATGCTGTTCGTGGAGACGAACGCGCACCGGATGCGAGTGCCTTGGATGTATTCGGCAGCCTTGAAATACCAAGCGGTGACAAAATCCAAGAGTCCGAAGGCGGGAACGTCCCCGCAGATGAGTTCCATGTCGGCCTTCTGCAAGCCGGTTTGATAGGTCTTCCCCACGAACGGCGGATTGCCTAGGACGTAGCTGCATTCCGTCGGCGGGAGAAAGAGTTTCCAGTCCAAGCGCAGGGCGTTGTCGCAGCGGATGCGGGGAGATTTCTTGAGCGGCAGGCGCACCAGCCGTTCGCCGAAGGTTTCGCTCACCAGCAGGTTCATCTGGTGGTCCAGCAGCCACATGGCCACCTCCGCAATCAGGCTGGGCCACTCGGAGATTTCGAGGCCGTAGAACTGGTCCACGTCCACCCGGCAGAAGGCTTTGAGGTCCAGCTTGAGCGTCGCGTCGCCGCCTTAGCGTTCTTGGAGCACCTCCAGCTCCAGCCGCCGCAGCTCGCGGTAGGTCAGGACGAGGAAGTTGCCGCAGCCGCACGCGGGGTCGAGGAACTTGAGGCGTGCGAGCCGCTCGTGGAACTCGTCGAGGCGGGCCTTGCGACGCGAGGAGCGGTCGGCCTTCACCTGCGCAAACTCGGCGCGGAGGTCATCGAGGAACAGGGAGCGGACGACCTTCATGATGTCGCGCTCGCTGGTGTAGTGCGCGCCCTGCTGGCGGCGCTCGCGGTCCTCCATCACGCCCTGGAAGAGCGAGCCGAAGACGGCGGGGGAAATCTTCGACCATTGGAAGCGGCAGCAGCCGAGCAGGGCGTTCCGCATGTCGCTGTTGAAATCCGCGAAGCCCAGGCGCTCCTCGAAGAGCCGGCCATTGACGTAGGGGAAGGCGGCGAGGTCCTCGTCAAGGCGCGGGGAGCGGCGGTCCTCGGGCGTGTTGAGCACCTCGAAGAGCTGGTTGAGCCGCGCGCCGAGGTCGGAGCCGTCGGGATTGGTGCGGTGTTCGAGGAAGGAAAGGAAGGCGTTCGGCTCGAAGATGGAGGTGTCCTCGGCGAAGAGGCAGAAGAGCACGCGGACGAGGAAGCGTTCCAGCTCGTGCCCGGCCAGGCCGCCATGCGCGAGGGCATCGTGCAGCTCGGCCATGACCTGATAGGCCTGCTCGTTGGCCGGGTCCTGCGGGTCGAGGCGGATGGCCTGCTCGCCCTTGATGAAGGCAAACTCGCGGACGTGCTGGTGCAGCTCGTGGAGCGGGAACTCGACGCGGTTGAAGGGGACATGCTCGAATTGCGGCACGTTGCGCAGATTTTCCTCCCCGAAGTCCAGCAGGGTGATGTGCGCGAAGTCGGAGAGGATGATGTAACGGGGCAGTTCATCGCCGCGGCCAGTGCGCTGCAAATCCTGCATGTAACCGAACGCCTGAATTTCAGCGCGGTCGAGACTCTCGCCCCGCGACTTGTGCTCGATGAGCACCACGCCGCGCCAGAAGCCGTCAATCCGGTTGAAGTTTCCCGCCAAGTTGCGGACGGGTGCCTCAAAACTCAGGAACGCACGCCGGGAGAGGCCGAAGACTCCGAAGAACTCGTTCCAAAAAGTTTGGCGCTCCGCCTTCTCGCTGCCCTCGCCCTTCCAGTCGCGCGCGAAGCGAACGGCGCGGTCACGGACTTCGTTCCAGGAGAGGCTCATTGCCGGAGCAGGCTAGAGAGCGACATCAAGAGGGTCAATTACGGAGGGAGTTTCCTTGTTGCGTCCTGTGCGCCCCTTCGCGGCCTGTTCAATACGCCTTCAATGTCTCCAGCACGGCTTGGATGCGCGGGACTTCGTGGGTGCGGAAGAGGTCGGTCTTGCCCAGCGCGGCGAGCACGGCGAAGTAGGGTTCGGCGCTGCGCACTTCCTCGCCGAAATACTCAAAGGCGTGCGGGAGGGCGTGACAGGTGGGGAAGCCCAACGTGCGCAGGCGGAAGGTGTTCAGAAAGGTGGTCATCTGGTGCCGCACGCGCACGGCGCTGTCTTGCAGGTTGCGGTAGTAGAAGCCCAGGCCGGGGTCAATCAGGATGCGTTCCACACCGCAGCGCGTCGCGGTCTCGATCTCGCGCGCGAAATACTCATACATCGCGGGCACGGGGTCGGCGGTGAGGTCGAAGTCGCCGACGGCGCGGACGTTCGCGCCTTGCACGTAGCAGATGATGACGGCGGCCTGGTGCTCGGCCACGGTGCGATACATCGCTTCGCCGCGCTCGGTGCCGGTGAGGTTGAGGACGTTCGCCCCGGCCGCGAGGCAGGCGCGGGTGACTTCGGGGTGGTAGGTCTCGACGGAGATGAGGATGCCAGCGGCGCGCAGGGCGCGGACGACGGGGAGGAGTTGGGCGTTTTGCGCAGCGGCCCCGACGAGGTCGGTGTTGGCGAGGGTGGATTCCGCGCCGAGGTCAATGATGGCCGCGCCTTGGGCGGCGAGGACTTTGCCGCGCGCGATGGCGGCCTCGGCGGAGAGGCAGACGCTCTCGCGATACCAGGAGCCGGCGGAGAGATTGACGACGCCCATGATGGCGGGCTCGGTGTTGAAGCGGAATTCGCGGCCGCCGAGCGTGAACTCGCGCACGCGGGCCTGGGCGGCGGGGCGGTTTTTCTCCACGAGTTCGGCGAGGTGTTCCAGCGAGAGCATCGCGGGGAGTTTGGCGGGAGGCGAACGGCTCGGCAACCGGCAATCGGGCGGCGGGACAGAAGTGTCCTGCCCACGCGAGGCGGGGCAGTGGCGCGCTTGGCGGGAGTCGAACCCACGACCGTCCGCTTAGAAGGCGGATGCTCTATCCAACTGAGCTACAAGCGCAACCAATCCAAATACCACCGGTAAAGACGGCTGAGAAAACGCGTTTGGCCGCCTTTCCATTCGGCTTTTTCCATGCTTGGCAGTGCCGAAACGTGCCTTCTTCCCGTGGGAGCAGACGCGCACCCCAAGGGGGGCGCAACCCGGCAGCGGGCGCACATTACGTGCGGTTTCGGGTCAGCGGCAAGCTCGTATGGCGCAGCCTCGAAACTCCGGCGCCGCCATCGGGCCGCAGCATGGCACTTGCGCTGACCTAACGTCGTGGCGCGGGCCTCTCAGTTTTTGCACTCGCGCTGAACCGCTTCCCATCTACCAGACAGCTTTCCGAAGTTGAGCCTGTTGATCGTGGACAGCCCGGACTTCCATGAGCAGAACGTCGGCCTCTGGAATGACTTATTTCGGGAGCCGCCAGCAGGTGCGGACCCGCGCGCAGAGATCCACAGACGGCTGGGTCCGTGCTTGAACCTGAAGGCCGCAGTTGTGCCCACGAAAGACACGAAAGGAGAGGCCGTTGCGAGCGCGGGGGCTTTCACCGGGTGGGTGAACGAGTGGAATCGCCCAACACCCGGTCATTTCGTGTGTTGAGTGTGTTTCGTGGGCTCCACCGGCTGAATCTAGGTTGAAACAGGTTTCTTTCCGCCGGGCGGTTGATGACGCGACCGGAAGCCACCCGTGGTGGACACCTCCGCGCTGGTGGAACCGGTGCGGGCCCGGGTGCTGGCCGCGCGCCGGCAGGAGAACGGTGCGGTGAAGCCCGTCGTTCTGAAGCCCATGGCGGAATGGGGATTCGACGGCAGTCTGAAGGATTCCATCGGCGCTCTGGAGCTGCGGGCCACCGGCACGAATCTCTTCAGGTTCGCCCTGTCCAGGGAACTGGGCGCAGCCGACACCCTGACGAGCGACTCCATCGTCAAGAAGACGGAAGGCGACAACTTCAAGCTGAAGTTTCTCATCCGGGAGATCATGCGGAGCGATGCCTTTCGGAAGCCCCGTTGAGACCCGGCAGGCAGACCGAATCCCCTCTATTGCGTTCGAGCGAATCACTTCGCGTTCTCCGCGACCGGGTTCACTGGCGGCGAGCTGCGGTCGTTCGGTCAAATCGACAGGAACTGGTAAAAGCCACGCTAACGATGCTTGCCAACGCTCCGTGCAGCCGGAAAATCACAGCCGATGAACCCGGCACAAGCGCAAGTCTCCCTAAACCGCAGAGCGTCCAGAAAGCATTTTCCTGTCAGTAACCAGGGCGGCCAGCCGGCGCAGTCGTTCCGCACGGATGATGGGAAGCAGACCCCAGCTCCAATGATCGAAGGGGCGTCCACGTCACAAACATTCGTGAGGCACCTCCTTGGCCTCGATCCCCTGCCGGTGACGGCAAGCGGCCACGGTGGGCCCGGCATGAAGGCCGGGCTCCACCTTCTGCTCGCGCTGGCAGCGGCCTTGGCCGTTCAGGCTGCCCCCGCCGAACTCGGCCTGCCGCCGGGGGTGGTGAACTCCAAGCCCGATGCGCGCGCGCCGCTCGCAGCATCCGAGGCGCGGCGGCGCATCACGGTGCCGGAGGGTTTTCGAGTCACGCTTTTCGCCAGCGAACCCGAGGTGTGCCAGCCGGTGGCGTTCGACTTCGATGAGCGCGGGCGCATGTGGGTGGCGGAGTGCTTTTCGTATCCGGACTATAAGGAGCCCCAGCGCGACCGCATCCTCGTGTTCAGTGAAGGCGGGCCGGACGGACGCTTTGCGGAGCGGCGGGTCTTCCTCGCGAACGGCCGGCGGCTGACGAGCCTTGCCGTGGGACTCGGCGGTGTGTGGGTGCTCTCGTTGCCGGAATTGCTGTTCATTCCGGACCGGGATGGTGACGGGGTGCCTGATGGGCCGGCCGAAGTGCATCTCGATGGCTGGTCCCTGGACTGCAAGCACAACATGGCCAATGGCCTCGCGTGGGGGCCGGACGGCTGGCTCTACGGTCGGCATGGGATGCAAAATGTTTCGCGCGTGGGACGTCCCGGCACGCCGGCTGCCGCGCGTGTGCCGCTCGATTGTTCCATCTGGCGTTATCATCCCACGCGGCGCGTCTTCGAGGTGGTGGCGCATGGGTTGGTGAATCCGTGGGGTCTCGATTGGGACGCGCATGGCCAGGCGTTCATCGGCAACAACGTCAACGGCCACCTCTGGCATCTCGTGCCGGGCGGGGTTTACGAACGCACGGCCGGCGCGGGCTTTCGTCCGCACGCCTACGCCACGCTGCCGATGTGCGCGGATCATCTGCACTTCGCGGGTGCCAACTGGCGGGCGGGCTGGGTGGCCTCGCGCAGCGCCACGGGCGATCATGACACGCTGGGCGGCGGGCATTCGCATTGCGGCGGGATGCTTTACCTGGGCACGAACTGGCCGGCGGCGTTTCGCGGCGGCTTCTTCCTCGCCAACACGCACGGCCGCCGCGTGAACCACGATTCCCTCGAACGCCGTGGCTCCGGCTACGTGGCCCGGCATCGGCCGGATTTTCTTCGCGCGAACGACGCCTGGTTCCGCGGCTCGGCGTTGCACACGGGGCCGGACGGCGGCGTGTTCGTGGCGGACTGGAACGACTTTGGCGAGTGCCACGATTTCGACGGTTCATTTCGTGCCAGTGGCCGGCTCTACAAGGTCACTTTTGGCGAGCTTTCCCCGCTTGCGCCTTTCGACCTGCGCAAGGCCGGTGATGCCGAGTTGCTGGTCCACCTGCGCGGCGACAACGAGTGGTTCGCCCGGCGGGCCCGCCTGCAGTTGCAGGAACGGGCTGCCGCTCAACGTCTCGCTCCCGGCACGGCGGCTGAGCTCCTTGCGCAGTTCCAACTGCCCGGCCCAACGCCCAGGCGGCTGCGCATGCTCTGGGCGCTGCACGCCATCGGACACGCGGACGACGCGTTGCTGGCAAGGCTGCTCGACGAGGCGGATGAGCCCCTGCGCTGGTGGGCGGTGCAACTGCTCTGCGAGGGAAGGCAGCCCTCGGCTGCCGCGCTGGCGAAGTTCACGCTGCTGGCCCGCGACGGCTCGACGCCCCACACGCGGCTGGCACTGGCCAGCGCGCTGCAACGCATGCCCCTGGCGGAACGGTGGGCTCTCGCGAGCCCGCTGCTGGCCCGCGCGGAGGATGCGGCGGACCCCAATTTGCCGGTGATGCTCTGGCTCGGCATCGAGCCCGCCGTGGCGGCGGACCCGGCCCGGGCGGCGCAACTGCTGGGGAGCTGCCAGCTGCCGCAGGTGCGGCAGTTCATCGCCCGCCGGCTGGCCGCGCCGTGAAGCCGGGCGCTTGTGCGTGGTGGAACAAGGCGCGTGTCTCTTGGCGGAATCCCCTTGCTCCCCGCGCTTGAAGAGGTGCGCTCGCTCGCCGCGAACGCTCCCCGTGAGACGCTTGGTTTGCCCCCCGGGGCGTCAGTGGAACCGTTCCTGTCTGTGCCTCGGTGAAGACGGCCGGCAAAAACCGCAAGGGTCCAGAAAGGAATTTCCTATCAGTTTTTTCCGGCTTGTTGTCGGCCTCAGCGAAACCTCACGCTTCCGACCGCATGTCACCCTTTGCCCGCACTGACCGCCGTTGCTTCCTTCGCCCCGGGCCGTTCCCGTCGCTGGCAGGCGCCTTCAGCCTGCTGCTGGCGCTCTTCGCGCTCGGGGCTGCCACCGCTCACGCGTGGGGACCGCACGGCGAAATTGTCCAAGCCGCCCTCGCGACCCTCGGCCCGCGTGACCCCTTGAAGGCCAGCTTGGGAACCAACGCCAACCTGCTCGTGAAATACGTCTGGATGGCCGACTGGCGGGGACAGCTCCAGTTGGGCCGGACTGAGACGTTTTACACGGATGACTACCTGCTGTTCCCGACGGTAACCAATCACTCCTCCCACATCTGTCCCGAGGTCAGGCGAACCTACGCCCCGCATTTTCACCGGGCCTTGCAGGCGCTGCGCACAGAGTCCCCCCGCGAAGCCGCCCGCTGGATCGGCTCCCTGCTCCATTTCGTCACCGACACCGGCTCGCCGCCCCACGCACTGGGGATCCTGGGTCCGGTGCATTCCAAGATGGAGAATTGGCTGGATGCAAAACTCATTCTCCTGCCCGGCTACCAGCCACGCCTGCTCGGCACCAACGACAGCTCCGGCGAGGCCGGCTTGCTCCAGCGCATGGACGGGCTGATCGAGTATTCCAAGGAACGCGCCCTCCGCTGTCGCGCCGATGTGATGGCGGACCGCCGGCCGCCGGTCGAGCCTGTCGTCCTGGAAAGCGCGCTGGAGACCGCCCGCGTCGTCGCCGATCTGCTCCACACTCTCGGCACGCTCGCGCCATCCCGGGCGCAGGGCTCCTCGCTCACGGGCGTCGTCATTCGCCCGCAACTGCAATCTCCGGAACTCGCCAAAGTGCCCGCCAAGATCGTCCTCCTCGGCACCAGGTTCTCCACCCTCACCGACCCCGCCGGCGCCTTCGAGTTTCATCACCTGCCGGCGGGAAGATATGAGGCCGCCGCCTCCGTCCCCGGAAGGGTGACCGCGGCGACCCCGGTCAACTTGCCGCCGAACGGCACTGTGCGTCTCGAGACCATCAACCTGTCCGAGGCCGGCGGTGGCAATCTGCTGCGCAATCCGCATTTCCAACTGCGCTGGGTTGCGCCGAATCAGGCGGACGGCTGGACGCAGACCTGGCGACCGGGCCGGCCCGTCAGCGCCACCGGGCCCAAGGACTGGGACGGCGAATGGATTCCCCTCCAAAATGGCGTCACCTACCAGCTCGCCGCCCAATGGAAAGCCAACCCCGCGGAAGACCCCCACCGCAGCGTTGGCTTGCGAACCAAGGGCCGCACCAACGACAGCCCCACCGTCACTCACCCCGCCGCCGTCACCCCGACCAACCGTCTCGTCACCATCACCGGCTCGGAGGAATTGGCTTGGGTGACCGTGTCCGTGCGCGGTTTGCAGCCGCCATGGGAACTCCTCGAATCGGTCACCCTCAAGCCCGTTGCGAGCCCGGCCGAAAAGCCGAAATCATCCGCCGCCGCCCCACCCAAGCCGCCCAACATCGTGCTCATCCTGGCGGATGATCTGGGCTGGATGGACCTGCATTGTCAGGGCAACCCGCTGCTCGACACGCCGCACCTCGATCGATTGGCGAAGCAGGGCATGCGCTTTACCGACGCTTACGCCGCCACTCCGGTTTGCACCCCCACGCGCGCCGCCATGATGACCGGCAAATCGCCCGCGCGACTGGGCATCACCAATCACGCTCCGGGGCATCGGCCGGGATTCGTGCCGAAGGGACGAGACCTGGCTGAGGCGGAGAATCTGACCTATCTGCCGCTGGGCGAAATTACCATCGCGGAGCGGCTCAAGAAGGCCGGCTATGCGACGGGATTCATCGGCAAGTGGCACCTTTCTGATCGGCGGGGCGCCGATGAGAAGGGGCCGTGGGAATTGCAACTGCGTCCGGAGCATCAGGGGTTTGACCTGAACATTGGCGGTTGCGACCGGGGCGGACCGCCCAGCTTTTTCGAGCCTTACGGGATCCCCAACATCCCGCCTCGGCGCAAGGGGGATTACCTGCCCGAGCGTCTCGCGGACGAGTGCATTTCCTTTCTGCGCACCAACCAGGCCAAGCCCTTCTTCCTCTGCTGGTGGGACTACTCCGTTCACTACCCCATCCAGGCGCCCGAGCACTTGATCCAAAAATACCGCCAGCGGGCCGGCATCAAGGATCCCGCCTACGCCGCCATGATCGAGGGCATGGACGGCGCGATCGGCCGGGTGCTGCAAGAACTCGATTCGCTGGGGCTGGCCAACAACACGCTCGTCCTGTTCACGTCGGATAATGGATCGCTCTTCGGCAATGAGCCGCTGCGCGCGAACAAAGGCTTCCTCTATGAAGGCGGCATTCGCGTTCCCTGGATCGTGCGCTGGCCCGGCTGGGTGAAACCCGGCTCCACTTGCTCCGTCCCGGTGATTAGCACCGACACGTATCCGACCTTGCTTGAAGCCGCCGGACTCAAGCCACTTCCTGCGGAATCGCCCGATGGCGAAAGCCTGCTGCCGCTGCTGCGCCAAACCGGTTCACTCCAGCGCAAGGCCCTCTATTTTCACTACCCCAACTACGCCTTTCACCAGCGCAACCGCCTGGGCGGTGCGGTCCGGGAAGGCGACTTCAAGTTGATCCGGAATTACGATGATGACTCGCTGGAGCTTTACAATCTTGCGGCCGACCTCGGCGAGACGCGCAACCTCTCCGCGAGCCATCCCGCGCTCGCGCAACAGTTGAAAGCCAAACTCGAGTCCTGGCTGAAGTCGTCCGGTGCCCGGATGCCGGTTCCCGTTTCCTCCAAGCCATGAGAATTGTTTTCGCAGTCGTCTTCTCCAGCCTGCTCATCGCCACCAGTGGCATGGGCGCGGACGGCGAATTCGAGGCTGCTTCCTCATCAGGCGGCAGCGCAGTTGAGCAAGCCCGACTTTGGGTGGCCGGCGTCGATAAACCCGCCCACGTGCTTTCCCCCGACACCCGTCCTTTCTGGAAGCCTGCCGAGGCGTCGCCCGGCCCCATGGTTCGTCATTGGAACCACGGCGGATGCAGCAACTTCATGGCCGGCAAGTGCCTGGCCGACATAGACAAATGATGAACCCAATTATGACCTCACTCCGGTTTCGCCCATCCCTGCTCGCAAGCTCATTGGCGCTGCTCGCTGCGGTGCTTTTGCCATGCACTTCCGCGTCCGCAGTTGAAGCGCAGTTCAGCATCCAGCCGTTGTCCGAGCAGCAGGCGACCCGCTACCAGCTTGATCCAAGTTTTTTCAAGAAGGGCACCCTGGTCCAGAACATCTTGATTGCGACCTCGGCGAACGTCTCGGACTTCACCCATCGTGAGGCGGCCTATCAGTTCGACATGGTGATGAAGAGCATTCGTCCCGACATCGCCCAGCGCATTCGCGAGCGTGAGGTGCTCTGCGTGCTGGTCGGGCACCAGGAGCTGACTTCCGACGTGCCGATGTTCGCCTCGGACAAGAAGGGCAAGGAGCTGGATTTCTACAACTGGCGGCAGCGCGGGTTTCTCACCACCAAGCACGGCCGTCCGGTCGTGCTGTTCGCTGAGGAAGATGTGCTTGAGTATGAGGGCGGGATGCAGTTGGAGAGCATCCTGATTCACGAGTTTGGCCACGTGATTCATGGCGCGGGGTTTGACAAGGAGTTGAACGAGCGGGTGAAGGCAGCCTTCGAGAATGCGAAGCAAAAGGGCATCTATAACGACGGGTATGCGGCCCAGAAGTTCCGCCGGGTGAAGAGTGCAACGCCGGTCAGCCTGCTGGATTCTTTGGCGAAGTCATTCCCGGACCAGACCCCGGAGTTCCTCCGCCGGTGCCTCGACGGAGGTGACATACTCGTCAACGGTCGGCCGGTCCGAGCCGATGCGAAGGTGACGAAGGAGGACAAGGTGCTGATCGTGTTCGGTGGGCCGAAGCAGTGTTATGCGCTCGTCAACGCCGCAGAGTATTGGGCCGAGGGCGTGCAGGACTGGTATGACACGAACCGAACGATGGACCACGATCACAATCACATTCACACGCGGGAACAGCTTAAGCGTTATGATCCGGAGCTGGCCAAGCTGTGCGCAGAGGTTTTGGGCGATTCGGATTGGCGCTTCGTGTCCCCGCGGAAACGCGCCGGGCAGGGTCATCTGGCGGGTTACAACCCGGCCACTGCCCCAAGCGTCGTCAAACTGGAGCACATCGACCAGGCGGCGCAGGACTACTACGACAAGTATTGGAAGGAGTTTTGGAAGCGATTGCACGACAAGCACCAAGCGAATGCGGGGAACAAGTCGCCCCGGTAAGCTGGGTGCTCCAAACCGCAGGTTTGTCAGGGTCGCCACCGGCGGCGCGATTCCGCGAAAGACCTTGGGACACCCAGTCGGAATCGGCGAGGACAGCGGGCTTGAATCGGGGCTTGGAGACTTCCGTCAGCCCCTGTCCGTGAAATCTGCATTCCTCCTTTCCTTCGCCCTCGGTGTTTCCAGCATCCTGTTGGCACCTGCCATCAGCCACGCGGCCGAGCCGGCACGGCCTTTTGGCAGCAACGTCCAGTGGCGCGGGAGCCTCAACAACTCGCGTCTCCAGTTCGAGCAGGGCAAGAAGGGCAGGGTGGCTTTCATCGGCGGGTCCATCACGGAGATGAACGGCTATCGGCCGATGGTGTGCGAGGCGTTGAAGCAGCGGTTCCCCCAAACGGAGTTCACCTTTGTGGACGCCGGGATTTCCTCCACATGTTCGACCACGGGTGCTTTCCGTCTCGAACAGGATGTGCTGGCGGGTGGCCCGGTGGACTTGTTCTTCATCGAGTTTGCGGTGAATGACGACCAGGACGCCCACCACGGCCGCGCCGAGTGCATTCGCGGTCTGGAGGGCATCATCCGGCACGCGCGCCAGAACAACCCACACATGGACATCGTGGTCACCTACTTTGTGAACGAGGGGATGCTCCAGACGCTGCAGTCCGGCGGAACTCCGCTGACCATCGAGGCGCATGAAGCGGTCGCCCGCCACTACGCGGTCTCCACCATCAACCTGGCCAAGGAGGTGGCCGGGCAAATCACAGCGGGCGGGCTAACTTGGAAACAATACGGCGGCGTGCATCCCGCGCCCTTCGGCAATGCGATTCCCACCCGCATGATCGAGGAATTGTTCAACCGCGCGTGGAAGGAGCCGGCCCGCGCAGCCGACCAGCCCGCCCCTCACCCGCTACCCTCGCCGTTGGACCCGCTCAACTACAGTGCCGGCCGGTTCATCGCTCCCAGTCAGGCGCAGATCAAAAGTGGTTGGACTCTGGGCGTGCCGGACTGGAAGGCCTTGGCGGGCGGCAAGCGGCCGCGTTTCACCAGCCTGCCCATGCTCTCAGCAACCATCCCCGGAGCGGAGGCATCGCTCGTGTTCGAGGGCACCGCCGTCGGCGCCTACGTCGTCGCCGGACCGGACGCCGGCATCGTGGAAGTCAGCATTGATGGCGGGCCGTTTCGGCCGGTGGACCTTTTTCACGCTTACAGCAAGGGGCTGCATTACCCGCGCACCGTGCTGCTGGGTGCCGAGTTGAAGCCCGGCAAACACACGTTGACCCTGCGCATGGCGAAGGAAACCAAGAGCTCCGGGACCGCGATGCGGGTCATTCAGTTCGTGGCGAACTGACCGGCCTCAAGTCAGACGGGCCTTCACCCAGGCCACCACCGTCTCCACCATCGGCGCGGTGAAGTCGCCGGCGAAGACATGGTTCGAGCCTTGCAGGGGGACAAATTTCACGTCGCTGCCGGCGCGGATGAGAATGTCCTTCGAGTCTTGGATGGGCACCACATCGTCCTCCGTGCCATGGACGAGCAACCACGGGACTTTGATCTTCGGCGCAGCGTCGAGCACCGTGCCGATCTGCGTGAGATCATCCATGTAAGCCTGGGACAACGGGCATTGCTCGTCGTCCCACATGAAGCCCGCGCCGGGCTTCACCATGCCGAACTCCCGCTGGGCAAACGCCGCCGTGCGCACCATCCCCGCGAGCGACACCAGGCACCGGATGCGCGCGTCCTGACTGGTCCGCAACACGCCCACCGCTCCGCCCATGCTGTGGCCGACATAGCAGACGTGCCAGCCCTCGCAAGCATCCAGCACGGAGCCCAGATCAGCGACCTCCTTCGAGATGGTGGAGTCGGTGAACCGTCCGCCGGACGCCCCATTGCCGGCAAATGAGATGCGCAGGACATTGAGGCCGGCCGCTGCCAGAGCATTGGCCAGCGCCACGAGAAAGGGCCGGTCCTTGTTGCCGGTCACGCCGTGGCCGAGGATCACGAGGTGCTTCGAGTTCGCATCACCCTGATGGAACGTGTGGTCAATGCGCTCGCCGAGATTGTTTTTGATGTCGCCAAACATAGTGGGCGGGTTTCTAGCCGCAGGCGGTGCCGACCGCAAACTGAATCCCGCACGCAGCGGCCCCCAGTGGTAGCAAAGCTGCAAATTACCGTTTGCATACCCTCGGGCTTGTGTTACAAACCCCGCTCCCGTCGGCGGCCCGGCGGTCAAACAACAATCAATTTTAGCGGCCTATGTCACAGCATCGCAGCCTACGCGCCTCCAGCACCCTCGGGGCAAAACGCAACGTCCTCAAGCGCTACGAGCGCGTCGCCCTTCTGGGCGCCAAAGGGCAATGGAAGACCGGTGACCGCGTGACCGGCCTGCGCAAGACCAAGCCGCCAGTCTGAGCTCCGCACCCGCTGGCAGCCGGTCCCGGCCGGTCTCATTTGCCAACGTCCGCAGCCGCCCCGCGTTTCAGGCGCAGCGGCTTTTCTTTTTCCCATGAGCCTCCGCCTCCAAAAATTTCTCGCTGACGCAGGCGTAGCTTCCCGCCGGGCCGCCGAGCGTTTGATCAGCGAAGGCCGTGTGGAGGTCAATGGCCAGCCGGTCCGCGTGCTCGGCACCAAGGTGGACCCGGAACGCGATGCCGTGCGCGTGGAGGGCAAGCTCGTCAAGCCCCTGCGCAAACTCTACCTCGCGCTGCACAAGCCCCGGGGCTACCTCTCCACCCGCAGCGACGAACTGGGCCGCCAGCCACTCGCCGATCTGCTGCCCAAGGAATGGGCGCACTTGCACCCGGTGGGCCGGCTCGATCGGGACAGCGAAGGTCTGATCTTCATGACCAACGACGGGGACTTCACGCTCAGGCTGACTCATCCCCGCTTTGGCGTCCGCAAGCAATACCGGGCCATCATCGAAGGCCGCGTGCAGCCGCAGATGCTGCGCAAGTTCACCGAAGGCATCGAGCACGAGGGCGAAACCCTGCGGGCCGAGCGCGCCCGTCTGGTGGACGCCAACAATTCCCACAGCATCGTTGAACTCGAACTTGCGGAAGGCAAGAACCGGGAGGTGCGCCGCCTGTTCGAGACTCAGAATCTCACGGTCGTCCGTCTCCAACGCACCCAGATCGGCCCCATCCGGCTGGCCGAGCTGCCGGAAGGCCGCTACCGCGCGCTCAGCCCGACTGAAGTGAAGTCACTGATGGAGCTGACCGCCAACCCAGCGGCTCGCAAGGCCTGAAGGGGCTGGCCGCTGCAAAGTTCCAAGCACAACCGGGGTGCGCCTTCGGCTTATTCCTGCGTGAACGCCCTCGCAGACGGCTCCTGAGGTAGCCACCACGGCCCAAAGGCCGCGCATTGGGACCATGAAACCCGTGCCGGCGACTTGCAGTCGCCGCGTTGCGGATGCTTCGCTCAGGGACGCCACAAACTGCGGTGCCCCACCGACGGCGACTGCAAGTCGCCGGCACAGGTGCAGGGAGAGGTTGTCCCCGACGTTTTACCGCCAGGCGGTTGAGCTGTTCTCGGTTGCCCAGCCTTGACCAACAGGCGGAACTGACGTTATTAGCTCCCCATCAACTCGTTAAACCGACCAGACCCGGAGCACTCCATGACTAAACGCGCCCTCGTGCGTCGCATCAGCGACGAAACTCGCCTGCCTCAGGAACAAGTGCTGGAGGTCGTTCAGAAAACCTTGGACTACATCACCGAAGCCCTCAGCCAGGGAGCGACGGTTGAGTTGCGCAATTTCGGCGTGTTCCAGGCCAAAACTCGCAAGGCACGCATCGGCCGCAATCCGAATGCCCCGGCCATCGACATCCCTATTCCGCAGCGCACGATCGTGAAGTTCAAGGCGGGTAAGGAAATGCGGCAGGCGGTTAGCAAGCTGCCACCCGCAGAGGACTGAGTCGTCGGCACAGGCGAGCCCGCGAGTCCGCTTGCACGGGGCAATGCAAAAAGTGGGAGGAGTCGCCCTCCCGTGAAGCGCCGTTCCGTGACCGCCGGGATTAAGAGCGACTGGCATCCCGGTTTGGACACCTCCGCCGGTCGCGCCACCATGAAAAACGCGGCGTGAGATTAAATCGCTTGCGCCACAGATAAGCCCTTCCTTACATTCCCGCCCGCGGTTGCACCCGTAGCTCAATTGGATAGAGCGGCTGACTACGGATCAGCAGGTTCCAGGTTCAACTCCTGGCGGGTGCACCACTCCCCACAAGGCCCATCCACGCGTGAACTTCGGCACTGGTTTGGTGGGACTTTTTCTCGCATCGTCCACGCGCTGCCGAATCCCCTCTTGTTGGCCAGGGGGACCGGAGCCGTCGTCCTGCTCGGTGTAGCAGGTCTTGTTTGTGTGGCTGGCCGCCACGAGGTTTATCCAGCCACGGGTGCGTGCTTCAAGGAATCGCTACTCGCCAGCACACGGCCACGGATGAACACGGATAGCCGGGGCCGATTGGTGCCCGGAACTCTCACTCGGTCCGTCGGTGGCTTCACTTTCCAAGAGCCAGATTTTGGCAGCAAAATTGAGGGGAGACTTGTTCATAAGGGACAGGGTTCATCTGTGTGACAAACCGGCCCCTCTGAAAGGCTCCGCCCGAGCTCCGGGTCTAAACCGGAGCGATGCAGTTGCCGGAGCGCCGGCTTCCCAGCCGGCTTTTGATGTGAGGAGCCGGAGGTGCGGTGCCAGGCCAGAAGCTGTAGCGCACCGTTCGGTGCGCCACCGCCCGTCGGACCAATGGTAGCCCTCCTTTCGTCGAACGCGGTAAGCCGGCTGGGAAGCCGGCGCTCGTGTGCCCGGCAGGGGCATGGTCTATCGGGATGAAACGTTCCCGACGGGGGCTTGTGACGCCAACCGTAGCTGAACCGCCAGGTCGCCTCCGCAAGGAGGCGG
>Ga0255188_1000075_pt1 | contig 41271 bp, 32 predicted proteins | sample Miss_Cont_RepB_8_FD_188427 | JGI IMG/M metagenome (GOLD analysis project Ga0255188, IMG submission 188427) | Freshwater microbial communities from Mississippi River, Louisiana, United States - Miss_Cont_RepB_8h | ecosystem: Environmental > Aquatic > Freshwater > River | place: USA: Louisiana... | reverse complement strand
CTCCTTGCGGAGGCGACCTGGCGGTTCAGCTACGGTTGGCGTCACAAGCCCCCGTCGGGAACGTTTCATCCCGATAGACCATGCCCCTGCCGGGCACACGAGCGCGGGTCTGCGACCCGCAGTAACTCCCTTTGACCGCTGCCGTTCGATCCTGCCAGCGCGGCTGAGGGGTCCGCAGTTACTGCGGGTCGCAGACCCGCGCTCCACCGGCTCCGGGGCAGTGCAAGCTGCGCCCACGGGAAACTCCCATTCCAAAAACTCGCTGACAGACCCGCCATGCTTCTCCACCGTGCGCTTTGCCATCCAGCATGAGCCATCCATTGCCCCCATTGCAGGAAGAGAACAACGCTTGGGAGACCCTCCGTGCCTTCCCCGCCGGCGACCGCAGCCGCGGCGAAGACTACTTCCGCAAAGGCCGGGTGCTGGGTGTGATCTGCGCGCAGCCGGGCACACACTATCGGGCGGATGTCGAAGGCAGCGAAGTCTATGAGGTGGACTGGGAACTCGTGGACGGCGAGTGGCTGGATTCGTGTTCGTGTCCGGTGGGGGTCGGCTGCAAGCACGCCTACGCTGCGCTCAAAACGTTGCTGCTCTCGCCCACGAGCGAGGAGCGCGGCGTGGTCAGCCCGCCGGGCGCACCCAAGCCGTCCAGCGGTCCCGCCGCCCCCACCGGTTCCCTGGCCGCGCAGTTGGAGGCGGCGGTGGGCCGGGGACTGACGCGGGAGGAACGGGGCTACGTGCGGAAGGTCAGCGAGATGTTTGCTCGCGTGATGGCTTATGGGCAGCTTTATCCCGCCAATTTCACCGAGCTGGGGCTCCAGCCGGTTTGTGCCGCCACGCAGTATGAGCCGCTGAAAATCTGGCCGGCCAAGCCCAAAGACGATGCTGAGTTCTGGCTCTACCTGGCCCATGCCACCACGCAGGCCGGCGGCAGCGTGCCGGCCTTCATGCAGCCGGTCACGCGCCTCACCGAGGTGAGCGAAAAGGTCCGCAAGTTCCTGCGCGGGCGCGAGATTGACCAGTGGCAGCAGCGGTTGCGGACCGCCGCCCAAAGCGACGAGGGAGCCGCCGCCAAATTGCCCGAGGTGGAACTGCGCCTGCGCCTCACCGCCGCCGGGGCCGAGCTGCAATGGCGGCGAGCGGGCGCCCCCGAGTTCGTCACGCTCAAGCCCGGCACTTACACTCGTTTGAGCGAGGATGTGCAGAACGTCTCCGTCACGCTGCGGGATGAATCCGCCCTGTTGTGGCAGGCGTTTCGCGGGCGCTACACCTTCCATGGCCGCCAGTGGCTCATCGGGCCACACGACACGGATGCCGGGTCCGTCCTCAACGGCCTGCTGCGGGCTCCATCGCTGCGCGGGCACATCGTGACGATGGCGGGCGCGCCTTACGCGTGGCCGGCCGAGCCGCTGCGCTGGCAGCTCACCACGCCGGCGAGCGGGGACGGAGACTATGAGTTGCAGTTGATGCGGGCGGATGGCCAGCCGCCGGGACGCCTGCTGCTCCTCCTGCCGGGCGTGCCGAAGCTGTTCGTGGGCGAGCAGGAAATCTGGCCGGGCCCGGCCGTGCCAGCGGCGCTGGGGCAGACGGATTTGGCCCGGCCCATCACCATTCCCGCGCCCGCGTTGGAAGGCCGCGAGGGCGTGGCGTTGCTGCACCAGCTCGGCCTCGAACTGCCGGCGCGCATTCAGCAACGCGTCGAGACCCGCCCGCTGCGCATCCGCATCCATGCGGAGCTGCGCCTGGCCAACCAACACTCGCAGACCGAGGAATGCGTCGTGCGCGTGCTGGCCTACTCCGCAGACGGCGCGGTGCTCGAACACTGGACTCCGCTGGGCTGGGGCAACGCGCCCAAGCCGGCCGGTGCCAAGCCGATAGCCGCCGCCCCCGACGCCATTGTCTTCTACGACCGCGCCGCGCTGGCCGCCGTGCCCGCCGTGATGAATCCGCTCGACTGCAAGTTCGACCGCTGGCTGGGCACGCTCACCAAGCGGGTGACGAAGAAGTTTCCCACCGAGTTCGCCGCGTGGCTCAAGAGCGTGCCGCCGGACTTCGAGCTGCAACTCGAGGGCGAGCTGGCTTCCTTCGCGCAGGACGCCATCGCCGGCACCGTGCAGCTCGAGGCCACCGAGGCGGGCACGGACTGGTTTGACCTCCGCGTCATCCTCAACGTCTCCGACACGCAACTCTCGCCGGCGGAAATCAAGCTGCTGCTCTCGGCCAAGGGCGGCTTCGTGCGCCTGGAGAAGAAGGGCTGGCGGCGGCTCGAGTTCAAGCTGAGCGACGAGGAGGACGAACAGCTCGCCCGGCTCGGCCTCACCCCGCGCGAACTTTCCGACGAACCGCAGCGGCTCCACGCGCTGCAGCTCGCGGACCCGGCGGCCAAGAAGTTTCTGCCCGAGCCGCAGAGCCAGGCCATCGTGCGCCGCGCCTCCGAGCTGAAGGCCCGCGTCGCGCCGCCCCTGCCCGCCGGGCTGCAAGCGGAGTTGCGGCCCTACCAGCTCGAAGGCTTCCACTTCCTCGCCTACCTGAGCGCGAACCATTTTGGCGGCATCCTCGCCGACGACATGGGCCTGGGCAAAACCCTGCAAACCCTCGCCTGGCTGCTCTGGCTGCGCGAAACGCCAACCCCGGTGGCCGAGGCGGCTCCAGCCATTCCCTTCCCCTCCCTCGTCATCTGCCCGAAGAGCGTGACCGACAACTGGCGCTCCGAAGTCGAGCGGTTCGCCCCCGGCCTACGCGTGCGCGTCTGGCACGGCAGCGAGGCGGAGAGCATTCCCGCCTTGGCCCACACCGCTGACCTGCATGTCCTCAACTACGCGCAGCTCCGCCTCGTGGGCGAGTCACTCGCCCGCACGGACTTCCAGGCCGTCATCCTCGACGAAGGCCAATACATCAAGAACCCCGCCTCGCAGACCGCGCAAATCGCCCGTGCCCTGCGCGCCCAACACCGCCTCGTCCTCAGCGGCACGCCCATCGAGAACCGCCTGCTGGACCTGTGGAGCCTGATGTCCTTTGCCATGCCCGGCGTGCTCGGCAGCCGCGCGCAGTTTGGCAAACTCTACGACGCCAAGACCGACCCGCATGCCCGCCGCCGCCTCTCCGCCCGGGTCCGGCCGTTCCTGTTGCGCCGCACGAAGTCGCAGGTGGCCCGCGATCTGCCCGACCGCGTGGAGGAGGATCTTTACTGCGAAATTGAGGGCGAGCAGAAGACGCTCTACCGTGCCGAATTGAAGCGCGCACAGCAGATGTTGCTGAAAGTGCAGACGCAGAAGCAGCTCAACAAGGACCGCTTCCACTTCCTCACCTCGTTGCTGCGCCTGCGGCAAATCTGCTGCCACCCCAAGCTGGTCAAGGCCGACTCGAAGGCCGACAGCGCGAAGCTCGAGGCGCTGCTGGAACAACTCGAACCGCTCATGGAGGAAGGCCACAAGGTGCTGGTCTTCTCCCAGTTCGTCGCCCTGCTGGACCTGCTCAAGGAGACGCTCGCCCAGCGCGGCTGGCCGCTGCATTACCTCGCCGGCGACACGGAGAACCGTGGCGAGCTGGTGAAGGAGTTCCAAGCGGCCGAAGGCGGGGGCGTGTTCCTCATCTCGCTCAAGGCCGGCGGTTTCGGCCTGAACCTCACCGCGGCCAGCTACGTGGTGCTGTTTGACCCTTGGTGGAACCCGGCCGTCGAGGCGCAGGCCATTGACCGGACCCATCGCATCGGGCAGACCCAGAAGGTCATCGCCTACCGCCTGCTCATCAAAGACAGCATCGAGGAGAAGATCCGCGCGCTGCAAAAGACCAAGAGCGCCCTGGCCGAGGATGTGTTGGGTGAGGAGAAATTTGCTTCCGCGCTGACCCTGGACGACTTGAGGTTCCTGTTTGCCGACTAAACTAAAGCGCTGAAAAGGCCGGATTCACGCAGGCCGAGACATCAGGGCCGAACTGCTCCAGCCCTCCGCCAACGACGAGACACCTCCCCAAGGAGATGCCAGCAGCCGGTTAATAGTTTGGGGAGATTGGGAACAACTCCGGGTTGGCGGCGAACCTCGTCAGCACCCCGACGGGTTGTAGGGGGTGCCGAAAGCTACGCAAGTCCTTGATGTTACCTTGACACAGCTAGTTGTTTTCCCTATTCACACCCCTTAATAATAAGAGTGGTTCTTCAATTACTCTTTGATCAGTAACCATGAAATTGAGCATCGCCAAAGACCAGCTTATCGCCGGGTTGCAGGCCGTCCAGAACGTCGTCAGCACGCGGACCACCCTGCCCATCCTGTCGAACGTCCATCTCCGCGCAGAGGACAACCGGCTTTACCTCACCGCGACCGACCTCGATGTGACCGTCGCCTGCGGAGTGGAAGCTCAGGTGAGCGATGCAGGAGCCACCACCATCCCGGTGAAGCGATTGTTCAGCATCGTGCGGGAACTGCCCATCGGCGAGGTGGAGTTGGACACCGACGACAAGAGCGTGACCAAGCTCAGCGCGGGCGCCTCGTTCTACAAGCTTCTGGGCTTGGGTGCGGACGAGTTCCCCCCCCTGCCCAAGTTCAAGGAAACGGGTGTCGTCACCATTCCGCAGGAGAAGCTCAAGGCCAATCTCAAGAAGACCTCCATTGCCATTTCCACGGATGAATCCCGCTACGTTCTGAACGGCGTGTTCATGAAGTTCACCCCGGAAAAACTGGTCATGGTCGCCACCGACGGCCGGCGCCTGGCGCTCACCGAAGAAGATCTTCCCGCCGGTTCCACCGCTCAAGGCGACATCATCGTGCCCACCAAGGCGGTCAACGAACTCAACCGGTTGCTCCAGACCAAGGGAGACGTGGAAATCCGCTTCACCGACAACCAAGTCTCTTTCCGTCTCAAGGACGAATCGCCCTTCTCAGTGCTCCTCATCTCCAAACTGGTGGAAGGTGCCTACCCGAACTACCAGCAGGTCATCCCCAAGGAATCCAAGGAGCGCATCACCCTCACCCGCGAGGAGTTCCTCAGCGCCCTCCGCCGGGCCGAGCTGATGACCAACGACAAGTCCAACTCGGTCAAACTCGCCTTCACCAAGAACAACCTCACCATCACAGCCAACACGGCGGACGTCGGCGAGGCGCGTGAATCCCTCGCGATCAATTACAAGGGCAAAGACTTGAGCGTCGCGTTCAACCCGGGCTACCTCATGGATCCCCTCAAGGTGATCGAAAACGATGAGATCTTCCTCGAACTCTCGGACGAGCTCAGCCCCGGGTCGGTGAAGATCAACGGGCCCTTCCACTACGTCCTCATGCCCATGCGCATGAGCTGAACCGCCGCGGTTGGTGGGGGAGGCTTCCCGGACGCTTTAACCGCAGCTTGCAGCCAGCGCAGGCGGCCCATTGTGCGTCAGAGGCTGACGCTAATCCCTGTCCCAGAGCGCCTGCGGGGTGCCCGCTGCATACTGGAAGCCGATTGTGCTGGGCTTGATCAGTTCTGCGTGGCCGTCCACGAACCCCGCCGGCGTGCGGATCATGTGCCGACCCACGACGCGTGACGGGAGGGTGACGTAAGCGGTATCCGGAGGCGACCGAAAATAGACCGACGCTGCCAACGGAACCTCAACCCACTGGTCGGGGTCGGCGGCTGCAGGGGTCCGAATGGTGCCCGCATCGGCAAACATGAGGGTGTCGTTCGGTTTGGCGACATCAGAAAGACGAGACTTGGATGGATCCGTGGCGGTGAAAGTGAGACCTCCGGCCGCCTGACGATAGCTCATGCCAATGCCCAGTGGGTAGCCGCTGGCACCCGGCATGGTGGAGCTGGCCACGGTGGTGGAATCCACTTTGAGCGCCGGACAGTTGAAAATCTTGGGGTCGGGCATCATCCGGTGCAGGAGATACAGCGCATCCACCCACCAGATCGCCGTGGTCGAAGGCACGATGCACACGGCGGTCGCCGGGTCACTCGCGATGCGGTTGCGCCACAAGCGCAGGAATTCACCATCGTATTCATCGGTATACAACTGGCTGGCGAGGGAAATCTGGCGGTTGTTGCTCAGGCATTTAACCCCCTGCGCCTTTTTCTTGGCATTGCCCAGCGCGGGCAACAGCAGTCCCGCCAGGATGGCAATGATGGCGATGACAACCAACAGTTCGATGAGGGTGAAGGCGCGGGGGACGCGCAGACATTTGCCGGTGCTCATGGTGAGATTGGCCCCAGCCTGCCGCATAAACGCAGGTGCCGCAACTAGAAGTCAGCCGTCGCGCTTGGCCCTTTCGGGCTAGTGCGGCCGGGGCGGCCGGGACTATTCTTCAAGTCATTGCGCGCTCCCTCGTTCATCATGTCAGGTCTGCTCGGTTTGCTGCTGACGGCGACCGGAACGCAGGCCCAGCCCGTCCTGACGAACGCGGCCCAGCTCCGCGCCCTTACGGTCGAGGAGGCCAGACTAGAGCATCCGGTCAAACTGCGCGCCGTGGTCACGGTCATTGGTGGCGATCTCTCGGCCACCATCTTCATGCAGGACGAGACCGGCGGTTCCTTCATCGCTGGCACCCGGAGCGGACGCGGACTTGAACCCGGCTCGCACATCGAAGTCACCGGCAAGACTTACGCCGGGTTGTTCGTGCCGGGCGTGCGCGCCTCGGAGGTCCGCCTGCTGGGCCGGCGCGAGCTGCCCATGCCGGTGCCTGCGAACTTCGACGACCTGCTCTCGGGCCGGCTCCACTACCAGCGCGTCGAAGTGGTCGGTGTCGTGCGCGCCGTCACCACCGCCACGAATCGCACCACGCTCCGTCTCGCACTGGGCGCGCGGAAGCTCGACGTGCAGGTGCTGGAACCGCCACCCACCGAGCCGCTCTCGCTCGTGGATGCGCGCGTCCGCGTCACCGGCCTCGCCGCCGGCTACATCAACGACAAACGCCAGCTCGTCTCCCCGCAACTCGTCCTGCCCACGCTCGCCGACGTGCGCGTGGAAAGTGCCGCCCCCGCCGACACCTTCGCCGTGCCCGCGCGCGGCGTGGCAGAACTTTTGAACTTTGAGCCCGCGGGCATCGCCAGCCATCGCGTAAAGGTCCGCGGCATCGTCACGCACCAGCAGCGCGGCGCGACAATCTTTCTCCGCGACGGCGACCGGGGCGTCCTTGCGCAGACCGCCCAGCGCGAGCCGGTGCAGCCCGGCGACGTGGTGGAGGTCGCGGGCTTCCCGGCGATGGGCACCTTCAGCGCGTTCCTCGAAGATGCCGTGTTTCGCCGTGCGGGCCGCGAGGCAGACCCCAAGCCCGTCAAGACCACCGTGCGTGATGCGCTGCGCGGCACGAACGACGCCGACCTTGTCTCGCTGGAGGCGCAACTGCTCGAAGTCCTGCAAACCCCGCTCGAATCCGTGCTCGTGCTCCGCGCGGATGACACCGCGTTCAACGCGCGCCTCGTCCGTGCGCCGCTCGACCTCGCCGTGGGCAGCCGCCTGCGGCTCACGGGCGTCTGCCGCGTCGAGGAGTCCACCACGCCGGGCACCGGCTTCCGCGCGAACCCACGCTCCATCGAGCTGCTGTTGCGCTCGGCGGAGGACATCGCCGTCCTCACCGAACCGTCGCCGTGGACGGCGGAGCGGCTCACGGCGGTCGCCGGCGGGCTGCTCGTGCTGCTGGTCGCGGCGTTCGCATGGGCCACCATGCTCCGCCGCCGCGTCGCGGAGCAGACCGAGGTCATCCGCCAAAAGGCCGAGCGTGAAGCCGCCTTGGAGGAGCGCCATCGCATGGCCCGCGAGATGCACGACACGCTGGCACAAAGCTTCTCCGGCCTGGGCTTCCAGCTCGATTCGCTCGCCGCGAGTTTGCCGCAGGCTGCCGACGCCGCACGCACCCGGCTAGACACCGCGAAGCAGATGGTGCGGCACGGGCAGGAGGAGTTCCGCCGTTCGCTGATGAACCTGCGCGCGCAGGAGCTGGAGCGCGGCGGTCTGGCTGAAGCGCTCGGCGAACTGGGCCGCCAGATGACCGCCGGCACCGGTATCGCCTTTGACCTGCAACTGCGTGGGACGGCGCACGGCTTGAGCGAGGCGGTCGAGAACAACCTCTTGCGCATCGGCCAGGAGTGCGTCACCAACGCCGTGCGCCACGCGAAGCCCAGCCGCATTGACGCCGAGGTGATTTTCGAGCCGGGCCAAGTCCGCCTGCGCGTGAAAGACGACGGGGTCGGCTTCGACGCCGGGAAGTCGGAGCGCGAGAGCAACGGCCATTTCGGCTGGCGCGGCATCCGCGAGCGCGCGGAGCAAATCAAAGCGGACGTGAAACTCGCGTCCAAGCCCGGTGCCGGCACGGAAGTCGTGGTGACGGTCTGGAACTGAGCGAACATGAACCGAACCTTTGTCAAACGAACTGGGACAAGCGAATGAGACCAGAAGCTTCCCCCATTCGCTTGTCCCCAATCGTTTGACATTCCTACCTCAAAGATGGCCCGCCCCAAAATCCGCCTGCTGCTCGTGGACGACCATCTCGTAGTGCGCATCGGTCTGCGCAGCCTGCTGGAGACGCAGCCGGACCTGACCGTGGTGGCCGAGGCGGCGAGTGGAGCGGTGGCGCTCAAGGAGTTCGAGCGTCACCAGCCCGATCTCACGCTCATGGATTTGCGGATGCCGGAGATGGACGGCGCGCAAACCACTGCGGCCATTCGCGCCCGCTTCCCCGAGGCCCGCATTCTGGTGCTGACCACCTTCGACACCGACGAGGACATCTTCCGCGCGTTGCAGGCTGGCGCGCGTGGTTATCTCCTCAAGAACACGGACAGCGAACCGCTGCTCAAAACCATCCGCGCCGTCCACGCCGGCACTTATCGCCTGCCCGCCGAGGTCGCCGCGCGGCTCGCCCAGCGGCAGGCCGCGCCGGAGCTTTCCCCCCGCGAGCACGAGGTGCTGCAACTCATCGTGAAGGGCCGGAGCAACAAGGAAATCGGTGTGGCACTCGACGTGGCGGAGAACACGGTGAAGAACCATGTGAAGGTCATCCTCGACAAGCTCGGCGTGCAGGACCGCACGCAGGCCGCGACGACAGCCATCCAGCGCGGCATTGTCCGGCTCTAAACTTACTCGCTGACCCCTTAGCCCCACCGGGCTATTTACCAGCTCGACTTGACTCCCCACCCTGTTGTCATCGTCAACTGATGGCCCGACCGAACACCATGAACGCCCCCCGTCTTTTCCCCGGCCTGCTGCTGGCCGCGCTCGTCGCCACCGCCACGGCCGCCACCAAGCCCTCCCGCTACGCCGACCTCGTGCTGGCGGACAAGCCGGCGGCTTACTGGCGGCTGAACGACACCGGCAGCACCGCGCTGAACTCCGCGCCCGGCGCGCAGGCCGCGCTGCTCAACGGCACCGTCGAGGGCAAGGTCGCCATCGGCCAGCGCGCGCAGCCGAGCGAGCAGTTCCCCGAGTTCGAGCCGGACAGCGCGGCGGCGGGTTTCAGCGGCAAGGGCGAGTTCATCCGCGTGAAGGACCCCGGCGCAAGCAGCCCGCTGGACTTCGCGAAGGGCGACGCCATTACGATGGAGGCGTGGGTGAACGTGAACACCCTCAAGGACGGGCAGTATGTCTATGTGGTCGGCAAGGGCCGCACGGGGAACAAGGGCTTCGAGGCGAACAACCAAAACTACGCGCTGCGCCTCCACGGGCAGGGCGGTGCGGCCTGCGTGAGCTTCCTGTTCCGCGATTCCGAAAAGGGCGCGGCTCCCGTGAAGGGCAAAGCGACAAAGGAAGACGCCGACAAAAACTGGCATCGCTGGACGGCGAACGACGGGTTTCTCCCCGGCTCCGGCTGGCATCACGTCGCAGTCACCTACACGTTCGGCAAGGGCGCTTCCGTGAAGGGCTACCTCGACGGCGTCGAGGTGAAGGGCAAGTGGGACATGGGCGGCCAGTCCGACGCCGCGCCGGTCGTGGACGATGACGAGGTGTGGATTGGCTCCTCAATGGGCGCGCAGGCGGGCAGCACCTTCAACGGCCTCCTCAACGAGGTCGCCATCCACCGCCGCGCGCTCGACGCAAAGATCTTTGCCAGCCGCTTCAATTTCGTGCCGCCCGTGGTGAAGCTCGACCTCTCCAAGCTGCTCAAGGACGCCGTGCGCGTGGAGCTTTTCGAGAACATCGGCACCACGGCGAACTGGAACTTCACCGTCGGCGCGCCAGTCGAGACTTACACGGAGCCGGCGTTCGGTTTTGTGGGCCTGCCGCAGAAATACACCGACCGCGGCGTGCGCGCGGACCGCTCGAACCCGTTCCTGCTCCGCGCGTCCGCGCTGGTGAAGCTGCCGGCGGGCGAACACAAGTTCCTGCTCCGCTCGCTCCAGGGCGCGAAGCTCCATGTGGACGGCAAGCTCGCGGCGCAGACCAAGTTCATCTCCCCGGGCGGCGGCGGACACGGAAAAGTCAGCGCCGCGCCGGGCGAAGAGTATCCGGCCAACCTGCGCTTTCCGCTGATGGGTCATCAGGAGGGCTGGTTCACCGTGAAGTCCACGGGCAAGGAACAGCTCTTCGTGCTCGACGCCATCATCGGCGGCAAGGGCCTGCGGCCCGAGGTCGGCGAACTCACGGTGAGCATCGGAGCGCGTGCCGGCGACTTGCAGTCGCCGTCCGGGGCGAACGAGCGCGATGAACGGCGGTTACAAACCGCCGGCACCGGCACGCCGACTGTGGACGTGGGCGTCCGCGCTCCAGAAACTTTCCTCCTCCTCGCACCCGCCGCGCGCATCACTCACGACGACCTCACTTGGGAGAGCTATTCCGCCCAGCAGCTCAGCCGCCTCGCCACCACCGATGCCCAGCGCCGTCGCGACGCGAACGCGGCCGAAAACCAGTATTGGACACAGCGCCACGAAGCCGTCCGCAAGCTCCTTGCCGCGAAGCCCGCGCCCGCTGTCCCGCCGGTAGCAGCCGACGTCAGGAGGCTCCATTCTCCCCAGACCCCATCCAGTCAGAGCCTCCTCACGTCGGCTGCTACCGGGAATGAAATTGACCGCTTCCTCGCCACGAAGCTCGCCGCCGCGAAGGTCACACCCGCGCCGCTGACCGACGACGCCACGTTCCTCCGCCGCCTCGCGCTCGACACCGTCGGCGTGCCGCCCACGGCCGAGCAGTTGCGCGCCTTCCTCGCGGACACCTCGCCGAACAAGCGCGCCGCTGCGATTGACCGCTTCCTCGCGCTGCCCGGCTGGGCGGACAACTGGGTCGGCTACTGGCAGGACGTGCTGGCCGAGAACCCCGCCATCCTCAAGCCCACGCTCAACAACACCGGCCCGTTCCGCTGGTGGATTCACGAGTCCTTCGCCGACAACAAGCCGCTGGACCGCTTCGCCACCGAGCTCATCGCGATGGACGGCAGCGTGTATCACGGCGGCCCGGCGGGCTTCGGCCTCGCCACGCAGAACGACGTGCCGATGGCCGACCGCGCGCAGATTGTTTCCTCGGCCTTCCTCGCGATGAACCTCGCCTGCGCCCGCTGCCACGACGCGCCGTATCACGACTTCAAGCAGCGCGACCTTTTCAGCCTTGCCGCCATGCTCAAGCGCGACGCGCAGGACGTGCCCAAAAGCAGCTCCATCCCCGCCAACGCGAACATCGTCGTGGGCAAGCGCATTCAAGTCACCTTGCACCCTGGCGAGAAAGTCACGCCCGCGTGGACCTTCGCCTCCTACGGCGGCGCGGCCTCGGCGGACTTCACGCGCAAGGCCGACGACACCCGCGAGCAGCTCGCCGCCTACATCACCTCGCCCGCGAGCGACCGTTTCGCGCAGGTCATCGTCAACCGCGCGTGGAAGCGCTGGCTCGGCCTCGGCTTCATCGAGCCGGTGGACGACTGGGAGAACAAGACCGCGTCGCACCCCGAGCTGCTCGCATGGCTCGCGCGCGAGTTCATGGCGAATGGCTACGACCTCAAGCACCTCGCCCGCCTCGTCTTCAACTCGCAGGCCTACCAGCGCGTCGCCGGCCTGCACACGCCCGCGTCCGACGAGCCGGCGGACCGCCTCTTCGCCTCGCCCGCGCGCCGCCGCCTCGCCGCCGAGCAGATTGTGGACTCGCTCTTCGCCGTGACCGGCAAGCCCATGACCTCCGAGCTGCTCACGCTCGACAACGACGCCAAGAGCGCCGCAAAGGACTTCCTGAACCTCGGCTACGCCTCGCGCGCGTGGCAGTTCACCGGCCTCTCGAACGACCGCGACCGCCCCGCGCTCTCGATGCCCAAGACGCAGGCCATCATTGACGTGCTCCAGATGTTCGGCTGGCGCGAGACCCGGCAGGGCCCGCTCTCCACGCGCGACCACTCGCCGAACGTCCTCCAGCCCGCCGTGCTCGCCAACGGCGACATGGGCAACGGTCGCATCGCCCGCCTCACCGACGATTGCGCCGTGACCGACCTCTGCGTGGCGAACCAGCCGCTGCCCGCGCTCGTGGACGGCGTCTTCGCCCGCGTGCTCTCGCGCCCACCCACGGCAGCGGAACGCGCGAAGTTCGTTGCTTATCTCGAAGCCGGCTTCAAGGAGCGCGTTGTGGACTGCGGCCCGCGCAAGTCCCGCAAGGACTTCGACCACGCCCAACTCCTGAGCTGGACCAACCATCTCAACGCCAAGGCCAGCGAAATCAAATACGCCGTCGAAGAAAAAGCCCGCCTCGGCGACGAGCCCACCCCGCGCCTGAAACAGGACTGGCGCGAGCGCATGGAAGACGTGCTCTGGGCCATGGTGAACTCGCCGGAGTTTGTGTTTGTGCCGTGAGGTGATTGAACCACCCAACAAAGCGAACTAGCCTACTAACCATGACGGCAACCACTGAAAAACTGATGCACGAACTCGGCGCGTTGCCAGCCAACGAACGGGCTGAAGTCGCGCACTATCTGCTTCACTCGTTGGATGGCGAAACTGATTCGGATGCGGAGGCCGCATGGGACGCCGAGCTGGCGCGCCGAGCCGACCTGATTCGCTCCGGTCGTGCGACCGGTGAGCCAGCAGAGCAGGTCTTGGCGGAACTCCGCGAGCGCTTCGCGTGAAGCCGCTCATCATCCAGACCGAGGCGAAACTTGAACTCGCGGAAGCCATCGCTTGGTATAATGGACAAAGGCCGGGACTGGGGCTGGACCTGCTCGCCGGAGTGGAACGGGCGTTTGACCGGTTGCGCCGTTACCCGGAGCGATGCTCCCCGCACAAATATGGCTTTCGGAAACTCCCCGTGCCCGGTTTCCCCTATCGCGTGTTCTTCATGGAGGAGCCGGATGCGGTTTGGGTCGCTGCCGTTGCCCACAACCGTCGGAGGCCGGACTACTGGATGGGGCGAACCCGTGGGACTGAGTGATTGTGCCTTGTGAACCCGGAAGACAAAGCCGCCGTGATGAACCTCGCGCGGGAGTTGGAGTGCGCGGCCCGGCTGCAAGCGCCCGCCCCGCGTTCCGCGAGCGGCTGGCTGATTGGGCAGGCGTGCCGGGAGGAATGGCACCGGCTGGCCCGCGAGCGGGCGATGCTGTTTGTGCAACGGATGCTGCCGCTCTTCAGCCACGGCAGGAATTGATGACCAGAAGCCTCGAGCCTGAGAGTCTAAAATGAACCACGGCGTGAACTCTTTCGACATGACCAATCTGAGCGACATATGGGGTGCTTGGCCCACGCTCACTCTTATTGTTGGAGTGGCTGCCGTGTCAGTGAGTTTCTTGTTTAGTCCTAGGCATCAAGATCAGAATGAAAGGGTGGCTGCCGCCGTGGTTTTTGGGATTCTCCCGTGGCTGATGTGGCTGCTAACACTTCTGCTCTTTTTCTTCGTTGCGCCCATGAGCAAGGCCTACAGTGGCCCGGATCTCAACGGTGTGGCTCGGGTTGCAAGAAGCTATCAAATTGGGCTTGCTGCTGTGATCGCATTCGCGTTCGGCTTTGCTCTCGCTCTTGACGCGTTACGCTTTTCTAAGCCGCGCAAGAAGGTGTCCACATGGGTTTGTATTGCTGCATACATCCTTGTCGGGTTTGTTCTGGTGAAAACAGTTTGGATGGCTTCCTGATGATTCGCTCCGCGATTGTGGTTTGCAACCAACATGAACATGAACCCAAACCTTGATACAACTTCGTTACCCCGCCGCTCCTTCCTCGCCCACACCGCCGCCGGTGCGGGCGCGCTGGGCCTCGCCGGTTGGCCGGCGTTCGCCGAGGGCGAGAAGAAGACCTACCCCAAGGGCAAGGCCGAGCATTGCATCTTCCTCTGGCTCGGCGGCGGTTGCGCGCACACGGACACTTGGGACCCGAAGCGCGTCGGCGACCCGAAGATGAAAATCGCCGGCTCCGCCTACCCGGCCATTGACACCGCCATCCGCGGCGTGCAGGTCTGCGAGCATCTCAAGGCCACCGCGAACCTCCTCGACCGCTTCGCACTCCTGCGCACGGTGAACCACGACATCATTGACGAGCACGCCGCCGCCACGAACTTCGTCCACACCGGCCGCCGCCCGACCGGCACCATTACCTACCCGAGCCTCGGCTCGCTCGTGTCGCACGAGCGCGGCGCGCTGGCGGACGGCATCCCGCCCTACGTCGTCATCGGCTATCCGATGGTCATGCGCGGCCCCGGCTACCTCGGCGCGAAGCACAGCTACGTTTACCTCACCGACACGGAGAAAGGCCCCGCCGGCCTCACGCGTCCCAGCTACGTCAACTCCGCCCGCCAGGCCGACCGCGAACAACTCCTCACCGAACTCCGCAAGAGCTACGTGGAGCGCACCAAGGGCGACAAGGTCATCGCCGATTACGACGAGGCGCTCGCCGCGTCCGTCACGCTGGCGAACGGCGACTTCATGACCGCGTTCAAGCTGGACGGCGAGGCGTCGTCGCTGCGGCAGGCTTACGGCGGTGAGTTCGGGCAACGCTGCATGCTCGCCCGGCGGCTCGTGCAGCGCGGCGTGCGGTTCATCGAAGTCTCGTTCAACTTGAACTTCATCAACGGCACCGGCTGGGACACGCACAACGACGGCCAGCTCAACCAGCACATTCTCATCCAGCAGCTCGACCAAGCTGTCGCCACGCTCGTGACCGACCTGGAAAAGCAGCGCCTGCTCGACAAGACGCTCATCGTCATCGGCACGGAGTTCGGCCGCCCGCCGGAGTTCGATGGCGGCGGCGGACGGGGCCATCAGGGCAAAACCTTCAGTTGGGTGCTCGCCGGCGGCGGCTTGAAGACCGGCCAGGCCATCGGCGAGACGGACGAACTGGCGAAGAAGCCGGTTTCCAATCCGATGTCCATCCCCGATGTCCACGCCACCATCTGCTGCGCGCTGGGCATCAACCCCGCCAAGAACCTCTACGACGGCCCCCGCCCTGTTCCCATCACGGACCGCGGCGAGCCGGCGCGGCAGCTCTTCGCCTGATTCCAACCCAGTTGCCGGTCAGGCAAGGGCTGGGCCGTTCTCCGATTTTGATTATTTAGTTGGAGCCGATGCGGGCACCAAGGTGACGGTGCCATCGCGCTGAAGTTCCACCACCAGCAGCGACGGCGCGTTGGTGCTGGAAGTTTTGGCGGCCGGCGCGGCGAGTTTGCGAGTGCTGCTGTTCAGGATCTCCGCGCCTTTGCGCTCGTCATGCAGGCTGCCCAGCCGCAACCACGCGAAGCGGCGCGCCGTCGCCTGCTCGGCTTTGAGGTGCGCCACCTGTTCCTTGAGGAAGTTCAAGTCGTTCAACTGCCGCTCCAGTTCATCGCGCTTGGCCATGAGCGTCTTCAACTCCCGCGTCAGCAGATCCCTTTCGCCACGGGCATTGAGCAGCTCCGCCTCCTTGCTGGCGATCTGGTTATTTAGTGCCTTGAGGGAAACCTGCTGCTTGGCGATCTCGGCATTCAACTGTTCGGCCTGTTTGGCCATCTGCTCGTTGGCCTGGCTGAGATTGGCCATCACGGCATCGCGGTCTTTCACGGCCTTCTGGTAGTCCGCGATGGCCCTCTCGAACTGCGCGCGTTCGGCGGCGGCGCGGTTTTCGACGGCGCGTGTCTCGTTCTGGGCGGCAACGACCGTGGCCTTCACGGTTTCCACCGCAGCGTTGGCCTGGATCAGAGACTGCCTCGTCTGCATCAGGTCGGCGGTGAGAGTCTGCACCTTGTTGGACAGCGTGTTGGCCTCGCTGGTCCGGTCCTTGAGGCGCTCCGTGACGAGGTCGGCTTCGCCGCGCAAGGCGGTGCCCTGGGCTTCAAGCACCTTCAGCGCGCCCAGGAGCTTCTCCTCACGTTCGGCCGCCACCTTCTGCGCCTGGGTGGCGGAGTCGTGGCGGAGGTAAAGACCGAAGGCCAGCAGCAGGCTGATGCCGACGAGGCCGTAACTGGCGATTTTGTTGTCCATATCAGGAGGGGTTGGCGGTTGCGGACTCAGTCACGCTTGGCGCTCTTGGTGGCCGGCTGGTTGGGCGGCGCCGGCGGGGCTTGATAGTATTTCAGGAGGTAGTTCTTGAACTCGCCGATGCTCGCGCGGGCGAGGCGCTTCTCCAGCACGTTGGAAGTGCCCTTCAAGCGCAGCTCGACATTGCGGGCGTTGGCGATCTCCACGAAGACCTGCGGCTCGGTGCGGAAGGTCAACGTGGCGAAGCCCGGCCGGCTCACGATGGCGGCGGGAGAGTTGGTGGGCGCGAAAGTGTGGCGCGTGCCGTCCACCAGCAGCGTGAAGGACTGGCCGGGGGCGAGGGTGAAGTCCGGAATGGGCGTGTGCTCCAGCAGCAGAAAATGGTCGGTGGTGCCGTCCGCGCGCACTTCCCGGCGGGCGTTGAGGCAGACCACGACTTTTTCAAACCAGTTGCGTGAGACGTTGTTCGCCTCCATCTGCTGGATGCGGACGTTGTCGAAGCGGTCCACGCGCTGCGTGGTGTTCTGACAGGCGGACAGGAGGGTCGCACCGGTGACGGCGACGAGTAGCAGCTCTTTCTTCATGTCAGCCTTGTCCCCAGTCAGAGACGGGATGTCAAAGGAGACTTGTGCCGATGCGTGAAATGTCACGCTGCCGTAACGGATTGGACACGAGACCGTTGAATTGCAACGCCGGGGCCGGGCTTTCCGCAGCACGCCAGCAAGGCGGACAACGCCGGCGGAATCATGATGCAACCGCTGCGCTTCCGAACCACACCCGATGCTGAATGAAGGTCGGCGAGATGAAGCTGAAATAGCGATTCATGGAGTGGCAACCGGACACGAAGCGCGTCAGCCCACACCGCGCGACGGCAAGTTTCGGAATCGTAACCTTGCCGCCGTTTGTCTGTAGCACAACGCGAACAAGGTGCGCCCATGTTGTCACCACGACACCACGCCCACTGCGCCTCGCGCGTCCGCTGACCATGGAAGAATTTTACACGCCCATCCTCGCCAATGCCCTGTCGTTCGCCTTCGAGAAGGCCACGATGGAAGGCAAGATCACCATCGGCCTGCTGGCCATCTGCTCGCTCGTGAGCTGGACCGTCATCATCAACAAGTCGCGCCAGCTCTCGAAGGCGGGCAAGCAGAGCAAGGCGTTCTACGCAGCCTTTCGCGAGGCCCGCGATCCCTTCGAGCTGTTCCGTGCGAAGAAGGAATTCGAGGGTTCCCCCGCCTACGAGGTCTATCTGGCCGGAGTCGAGGAGGCTGCCTTCCACCTGGAGAAGAATCCGGTGAAGGTGAAAGGCGAGACCAAGTTCAGCAGCACTGGCTTCGAGTCCGTGCTCGTGGCGATGGATCGCACGGCCGGCGCGGAGGCGCTGGCCTTGGAGAAGGGGATGATCGTGCTGTCCACGGCGGTGGCCGGCGGACCGTTCATCGGTCTGCTCGGCACAGTGTGGGGCGTGATGGAGACGTTCTCCGGCATCGCCATCGCGAAAGCCGCGAGCCTGACGGCGATGGCCCCTGGCGTCGCGGGCGCGCTCATCGCGACGGTCATCGGCCTGTTCGTCGCCATCCCCGCGATGTTTGCCTTCAACTTCATGGTCACGACCATCCGGCACATGACGCAGGAGCTGGACAACTTCAACGCCGAGCTGTCCACCGCCATCGAGCACCAATACGTGGACAACCGCCCCCTGGCCGATGAAATCACCGACGCCATCCGCTCACTCGGGATCGGCCGGCCGGAAGTCGTCGCCAAATAGTCCCGACATGCCTGCCCGCCGCCGGAAGAAGCTCTCGCAGTCCGCGCATCACACGATGAGCGAGCTGAACATCACGCCCCTGCTGGATCTGGCGTTCGTGCTGCTGGTGATTTTCATCATCACCACCGCGCCGGCGGTGAACGACATCGCCATCAATCTCCCGTCGGCGGCCAACAATCCGAAGGATCCTCCGCCGAAAATCAACAACCTCACGGTGGACGACAAGGGGAACATCTTCCTCAACTCGCGCCCGATGCAGGTGAAGGAGCTGCGCGACGTGCTTATCGAGCTGCGCAAGTCGGACCCCGATCTGAGCGTCGTGGTGCGCGGTGATCTCACGGTGCAATACCAGAAGGTCATCACCGTCCTCGACATCCTCACGCAGGCCAACGTGAACAAGGTGGGCCTGGCCACGGAGGCGGCGGGACCGTGAAGGAGAAATACGGAATGGCGAATGCGGAATGCGGACTTAGCCGCCCGCGCGTCCGCACTTCATTCCGCATTCCGCATTCCCAATTCCGCGTATAATTCATGCGTCCCGAGCGGAAGAAAAAGGCCGACAAGACGAGTGTCGCGATTTCCATCGCTGTGCATGCGGCGCTCATTGGTGGCGTGACGTATTGGGCGGCGAAGTCCGGCAAGTTCGATCCCGTGCTGAAGTGGATGGATCTGGTCGCCACGAAGAAGGAGGAGAAGCCGAAGGAGGAGCCCAAGCCACCGGAGCCCAACCAGCCACAGCAGCCGCAGCCTAACGTCCCCCCACCGCCCGGTGGTCCAGCCCGTGCTGCGACTGTCTCCGCCGCCGCGCCGGGCGCGCCACCGGCGATGGGGGGAAGCTTCTTCCAAGCGCCGAAGCGCCCGCCGGGCCAGGGCATCACCGGCGGTGGCATCTTTGGCGGCACCGGCACCAATGCCGCACTTGCCGCGCCGGCCACGACGGGGCCGAAGATGGGGCCCACGGCTGCGCCCACCGCCGCTGTCGTTGCGCCCGTGGCCGCGCCAGCGCCCACCAAACTACCTCCACCTCCACCCCCGCTGGCCGTCGTCAAGCCCACGACCATCGCGGCAGTGCTGGAGGAGCGGAAGAAGGCCGCCGCCGTGACGGATGCCATCGGTTCGGAACAGATTTCCAAGGGCACCAGCTCGGACGCGGGCGACATCGTGGCCAAGGTCACGGGCACGAGCATTGTGGATGGCAAGTTCGTCGTCGTGCGCGGCCTGGCAGACCGCTACACGAGCACAACACTGAATGGGGCGGACATTCCCAGCGCGGACCCGTATCGCAAGTCGGTGCAGCTCGATCTCTTTCCGGCGGCGATCATTGACAGCATCGTGGTGAGCAAGACCTTCACGCCCAATCTGCCGGGAGCCTTCACCGGCGGTGCAGTGGACATCGTGACCAAGTCCATTCCCGCGCGCCATTTCTTCAAGCTATCCGTGGGGGTGTCCTACAACACGCAGGCCAACCTCAGCGACACGTTCCCGAGTTACAGTGGCGGAGCCCTGGATTGGACCGGCATCGAGGATGGCACCCGTGCTCTGCCGGATTCCTTCGCCAATCCGAATCTGGTCATTCCCGGACGGTCCGGCACCAGCGCCACGGCCCCGGCGAATGCAAACCTGGTGCGGCTCACGCGGGATCTGGGCCCGGCACAGTTTGGTCCGGTCAATGGCACTTCCCCGCTCAACAACAGCTTCTCGCTCTCCACCGGCGACCAGTTCTACCTGTTGGGCAAGCCCGCTGGCTATTTCGTGGGCCTGAGCTACAACCGTAACTTCTCCTCCTATGAGGACGGGGTGCGGGATCGCTTCCGCAACAACGCGGGCACCTCGGAGAAAAGCCTGGAGACCAAGGACACCCGCGGCGTGATGGAGGCCTCGTGGGTCACGTCGGTGAGCCTTGGCCTCAAGCCTGCAGAGGGCCATGAGTTCGGCTTCAGCTTTCTCTACAACCAGTTCGCGGAGGACACCGCCCGCAAGTCCGACGGCGCGCTGATCTTCACCGATGGGACACGCCGCAACATCGAGCTGACGCAGTTGAACTTCGTGGAGCGGCATCTGCACACCTTCCAGCTCAAGGGCGGGCATGAGCTGCCCCGGCATAACCAGCCGCGCTTCGACTGGCTTGCCACCTTGTCCGAAACGTCGCAGGAGGAGCCGGACTCCCGCTTCTTCAATGCCTTCAAGGAAGCCGGTCCGGGCGGGACCACGGTTTACACCATCAATGACAACGCCGCTCCCCAGCCGGTGCTGCCCACGCGGTTTTTCCGGACGCTGGAGGACATCAATTTCAACCTGAAGGCGGACTTCAAATGGCCGTTCATGAACTGGGCCGGGGAGGATACCGAGTTCAAGGCCGGCGGCTACTTCAGTGCCTCGAAGCGCGAGTTTCGCGAACGCACCTTCCAATATCTCATGGCCGGTCCGTTCGGAACTGTGAACGACTTCACTGGGACGCCGAACACGTTTCTGGATGACGCCAGCCTCCAGTTCGCCAGTGGGCGACTGGAGCGGTATCTGGTGAACGACCTCGGCAACAGCCGCTACACGGGCCGTCAGGACGTGACGGCGGCCTACTCGATGCTCGATTTGCCGGTGGCCGAGCGTGTCCGCGTCATCGGTGGGGCGCGGCTGGAGATGACCGACTTGAGCATCGAGGGTCAAGGTGGCAGCGGCCTCGGCACTGGTGTGGGTTCCGTCCAGGGCGCGCACTGGCTGCCGTCGCTCAACCTGGTCTTCAACTTGGCCAAGGACATGAACGTCCGGCTCGCGTGGGCGCAGACCATCGCGCGGCCCAGCTATCGGGAAATCGCCAACTATCAGGCCTATGACCCGGCGATTGACACGCTCGTGCGCGGCAATCCCCGGCTGAAGATCAGCGAGATCGACAACTACGATGTGCGCTGGGAGTGGTTCCCCCGGCCCGGCGAGGTCTTCTCGGTGAGCGGCTTTTACAAGCAGATCAAGAACCCCATCGAGCGCCGGCTCGTGGACTTGCAGGGCGACATTCTGGAATACGAGAACCGCGATCAGGCCAAGGTCTATGGCGTTGAGTTCGAGGCCCGCAAGAAACTCGATTTCATCAGCCCGCATCTGGACAACTTCAGTTGGGGCTTCAGCTACTCGGTGCTGAACTCCGAGGTGAAGCTCACGCCCACGGAGCTGGCCCAGAAGCGCCTCGGCGTGCCGGACGCCAAGCCGACGCGGCAGTTGTTTGACCAGTCGCCCTTCATCCTGAATCTCGATCTGAACTACGACAACCGCCGCACGGGCACCTCAATGTCGCTTTCCTACAATGCCGTCGGCGAGCGGCTCACCATCGCCTCCGCGCTGACGGACGATGTGTATGAGCAGCCCGCGCCGCAGCTCGACTTCGTTTGGAGCCAGCGGCTCCGGCCAGGCATGTCCCTCAAGTTCACCGCGCGCAATCTTTTGGACCCCGTTTTCCGCCGCACTTACGGGGCGAAGAACGATCCGGCCACCAGCTACTCGGCCTTTACCAAGGGCATGACCTTTGGCGTGTCGCTGGCCTACGAGTATTGACGGAGCGCCGGCTTCCCAGCCGGCTTTGCGCGTTCGCCCGCAGGTGCGCGTAAAGAAGCAATTACCAGCTCAGTTCCTTCACGGTGGTGCTGCAAAATGCGCGTCCGGAGGTCGCGGTGGTTTAAGCCGGCTTGGAAGCCGGCGCTCCTCTCGTCTCACGCAATCGTAACCTTCCCGCCCTTGGCGCGTAACGGGCTGCTGTTCTACTTCGCAAGCTGTTGAATCAACTAACGCAGTTTGTCCCTATGAAGAAAACACTCCAAACACTCGGCAAGGCGCTGGGCCTGTCAGTTCTGCTGGCAGCCTCGCAGGCGGGCGCTGACGTGGTGAACATCTCCGGTTCCATCACGAGCAGCACCACGTGGTATGCAACCAACACCTACACGCTCACGGGCAAGGTGTATGTCCAGACCGGTGCGAATCTCACCATTGAGGCCGGCACGATCATCAAAGGCACGAACGACACCACCCAGTTTGGCTGCCTCTTCATCTGCCAGGGCGCGAAAATCTTCGCCCAAGGCACGCCGGACCGGCCCATCATCTTCACTTCGACGGCCGACAATATTGGCACGACCGATCCGTGGCCCAACCTCGGCATCTACGACCGTGGCCTGTGGGGCGGCATCGTGCTGCTCGGCAACGCCTCGTTGAACAGCGCCGTGGACGCCACGGGCAACGGGTCCTCGCCCAAGTATGATGTGTATGAAGGTCTCCCCGACACCGTCATCAACGGGCAGAATGTCCACCGCTTCGGCGGCAACAACGATGACGATTCCTCGGGCGTGATGCGCTACGTGTCCATCCGGCACGGCGGCAAGCGCCTCGAGTCCAACAAGGAGATCAACGGCCTCTCCTTCTGCGGCGTGGGCCGCAGCTCGGTCATTGAGTTTGTCGAAGCCTACGCGATTGCGGACGATGGCTTCGAGTGGTTCGGCGGCACGGTGAACACGCGCTATCTCGTCTCGGCTTTCAACGACGACGAGGCGTTCGACACCGACCAGGGCTACCGGGGCACGAACCAGTTCTGGTTCGGCATCCAGGAGCACGGGGCGAAGGACGGCGGCTTCGAGATTGACGGCGACGCGCCGGTCACCGGCGTGCAGCCGACCTCGGAGTGGAAACTCTGGAACGCGACCATACTCGGTTCCGGCTCGGCGAACGGCCAGCAGGCCGGCACCGCGTTCGTCATCCGCGAGTTCGCTTCACCGAGCTTCTTCAACAGCGTGTTCGGCGACTTTGCACGCCGGGGCTTGAGCATTGACGCCAACTCGACCACGCACATCGCGGGTGGCGGGCTGGACATTGCGAACAACATCTTCTTCGGGTTCGGCACGAACGACGCGGTGACGAACATCGGGGTGACGGCCAGCGCGCAGGCGTTCCTGAGCGACGCGGCGAAGACGAACCTGATTGTGAACCCGCAGTTGGCGGGCATCAGCCGTGTCAACGACGGCGGCCTCGATCCGCGCCCCGTCGCCGGCAGCCCGGCCCTGAATCCCGCCAACGTCAAGGCCGTTCCCGCCGGTGGTTTCGCGGTCCCCACCAGCTACCTCGGCGCGTTTGGCCCGGACAACCTCTGGATCGCCAAGTGGACCACGCTTTCCCAATACGGCATTATCCGCCCGAACGGAAACTACGGTCAGAACATCGTCACCATTTCCGGTTCCCTGACGGGCACGAACACCTGGTCCCGCACAAACATCTACCATCTGGTCGGCAAGGTGTATGTGGAGAACAACTCGGTGCTGAACATCGAAGCCGGCACGATCATCAAGGGCACGAACGACACCACCCAGTTTGGCTGCCTCTTCGTCACCCGGGGCGGCAAAATCTTCGCCAACGGCACCGCGCAGAACCCGATTATTTTCACCTCCACGGCGGACAATCTCGGCACCACCAACGCCTGGCCCAACCTCGGCATCTATGACCGCGGCCTCTGGGGCGGCATCGTCCTGCTGGGCAATGCGTCGCTGAACAGCGCCGTGGATGCCACGGGCAATGGCTCCTCACCCAAGTATGACATTTACGAGGGCCTGCCCGACACCGTCATCAACGGGCAAAACGTCCACCGCTTCGGTGGCAATAACGACACTGACAACTCCGGCGTCATGCGCTACGTCTCCATCCGGCACGGCGGCAAGCGGCTGGAATCCAACAAGGAGATCAACGGCCTTTCCATGTGCGGTGTGGGCAACGGCACCACGATTGAGTTCATCGAAGCCTATGCCATCGCGGATGACGGCTTCGAGTGGTTCGGCGGCACAGTGAACACGCGCTATCTCGTCTCCGCCTTCAACGACGACGAGGCGTTCGACACCGACCAGGGCTATCGCGGTCAGAACCAGTTCTGGTTCGGCATCCAGGAGCACGGAGCGAAGGACGGCGGCTTCGAGATTGACGGCGACGCGCCCGTCACCGGCGTGCAGCCGACTTCCGTGTGGAAAATCTGGAACGCGACCATTCTCGGTTCCGGCTCGGCCAATGGCCAGCAGGCCGGCACCGCATTCGTCATCCGTGAGTTCGCCTCGCCGAGCTTCTTCAACGGCATCTTCGGTGACTTTGCGCGCCGGGGCTTGAGCATCGACGCCAACTCGACCACGCACATCGCGGGTGGCGGACTGGACATCGCGAACAACATCTTCTTCGGGTTCGGCACGAACGACGCGGTGACAAACATCGGCGTCACGGCCAGCGCGCAGGCGTTCCTGAGCGATGCGGCCAAGACGAACCTCATCGTCAGCCCGCAACTCGCCGGCATCAGCCGCATCAACGACCAAGGCCTTGACCCGCGCCCGGTGTTCGGCAGCCCGGCGCTCAACCCGGCCAACGTGAAGGCCACACCCGCCAACGGGTTCCTCGTGGATGCCCCTTACCTTGGGGCCTTCGGCAGCCACAACTGGGCCGCGGACTGGACCACGCTCGGCGCCTACGGCGTGATGACCGCGAACGGCGCGCGCATCCCGCAGACCACGCCGCTGCCGGCCACCGCCCCGACCGTCAACGTGCAGCCCCCGGCCAGCACCGTCGCCAATGCCGGTGGCACCGTGACGCTCGCCCCGACCGTCACCGGCGCGACCTCGTTCCAGTGGTATAAGAACGGTGTTGCCATCCCCGGCGCGAACAGCAGCACGCTCACCTTGAACAACGTGCGCGGCAGCGCCGGCCTCGACCACACCGGTCCCAGCAGCAGCCGCCCGCCCTTCCAGGAAGCGGTGGACTCCGGCTACGCGCTCATCGCGCTCATGTCCGTGGGCGACACGGTCAACAACAAGGCCGACGGCACGCCGCACCGGCTCGTGGGCCTGCTCGACGGTCTCGGTGCCTTCGACAACGGCGACGGCACCTTCACCGTGCTGGCGAACCATGAGATTCGCAGCACGGACGGCATTGTCCGCGCCCACGGCGCGATTGGCGCGTTTGTCAGCAAGCTGGTCATCGCCAAGAGCAACCTCGCGGTGCTCCACGTGAGCGACCTCGCCACAAACGTTCAGATTTGGAACGGCAGCGGCTTCGTGCAGAGCAATGCGGCCATCGCCCGCCTGTGCTCCGCCGACCTGCCGGCCGTTTCCGCTTTCCACTTCCCCAGCGGTGGCGTCGGCACCACGAACCGCATCTTCATGAACGGGGAGGAGAACACCGACGGCCGCGCCTTCGCGTTCGTCGCCACGGGACCGGACGCCGGCAAGGCTTGGCAGCTCCCTTACCTCGGTAAGTTCGCCTGGGAAAACTCGGTCGCCAGCCCGCACGCGCAGGCCAAGACCATCGTGATGGGCCTCGATGACGACGGCACCACCGACTCGCAGGTCTATGTGTGGATTGGCAACAAGCAAGCCACCGGCCTCGACATCGAGAAGGCCGGCCTCCAGCACGGCAGCCTCTACGGCGTGCAGGTCACGGGCCTCGCGCAGGAAGTCGCCGGCACCACGGCTGCACAACGGAACTTCACCCTGTTCAACTTCGGCAACGTTGCCGCGTTGAGCGAGGCGGAGCTGGAAGCCTTCGGCAACACCAACGGCGTGACCGCCTTCCAACGCGTCGAGGACGGCGTGTGGGACCCGGCCAACCCGCGCGACTTCTACTTCGTCACCACCGCGAGCTTCACCGGCAACAGCCGCCTGTGGCGCCTGCGCTTCAACGACATCGCCAACCCCGAGGCGGGCGGCGTGATTGACATGCTGCTCGACGGCACCGAAGGCATCAAAATGATGGACAACATCGGCATCGACCCCGATGGCAACCTCCTCATCCAGGAAGACCCCGGCAACCAAGCCCACCTCGCCAAGACGTGGAAGTATGTCGTCGCGACCGACTCGCTCGTGCTCGTGAGCCAGCACCGCCCGAACCTGTTCACCAGCGGCCAGCCCGGCTTCCTCACGCAGGATGAAGAAGCTTCCGGCATCATTGATGTCAGCAGCATCCTCGGCTACCGCGCCTACCTCATCGCGGACCAAGTCCACTCGGTCAACGGCCTCCCGGCAGGCTTGAACAACACCGAGCTGCGCGAGAACGGCCAGCTTCAGCTCATGGTCGAGGTCGCCAACGGTGCCTACACGCTCGTCGCTGCCAACGGCAACGGCTCCGTCACTAGCGCTGTCGCCAATGTCACCATCACCGCGCCGCCCGTCATCGGCGACACGCTGTTCCGCAACGGCCTGCCCGGCGCGACCGTCAGCAGCGGCGGCACGCTGGTGCTGAACGTTCCGACCAATGCCGTCGCCGGCACGGGACCATTCACCTATCAGTGGTTCCTCAACAACGTGCTCATCCCCAGCGCGACGAGCAGCACGCTCACGGTGCCCGCCTTCGTGCCGGGCAACGCGGGCAACTACTCGGTGCAGATCAGCAACGCCGCTGGCCAGTCGGTCAGCGTGAGCGTGCCGGTCAGCACCGCAGACATCGCCTTCTTCGGCGGGGTCAGCATCGACGGCCCGGCCAATGCGAAGTATCGCATTGAGTTCCTGGCGGACATCAGCAACACGAACTCCTGGACCAGCCTGACAAACATCGTTCACCCGGGCGGTCGGCAGTTCTACATCGACACGACCTCGGATGGTCGCACCCGCCGGTTCTTCCGCGCGGTGCCGACTCCGTAAGGCGCATCACTCAAGGGGCCGCCGGGGAGAAATCCCGGCGGCCCGCTTCCAGAGTTCCCTCGTGTGAGGGGACGGCAGGCTCCAGCAAGCGTCGTGTGCGGCTGGGGCCTGCCTTGTTTTTCAAGTCGTAGGAGACGACGTGAGGAGTCTCTGATTGAAATCTGTGAAGTGCCGGATGGCGCATCGTCCGGCTGCTACTATACTCGCCGCCATCTGACCGCCATGAACACCCCGCTGACCCCGCACGTTGCGATGAAATTGCCCGCTCCGGATTGCTCGTCGTGTGTGGATGCGATGAAGCGTGGGCAGCCGGAAGCATCGAGCCGGGGTCGCCGCAATTTCCTCAAGGCCACCGCCCGCGCCGTGCTGCTGGTCGAGGCGTCCGGCCTGCCTTGGCGTGAGTTCTTCGCGCCGTCGGCCAGCGCCGCGAACCCCGTCGGCGTCGTGCGGGTGGCGCTGGTTGATTTCCCTGGGTTGTCGGCGGTGGACGGATCCATCCACCTGTTTGTGGCCGACCCGCAGTTTCAGTTTTTCCCGGTCATTCTCACGCGCACAGATGCCCAGACATTTGCGGCGGTGAGTTCTGTTTGCACCCACGCTGGCACCCGGGTGGAGCCCTATTCGTCGGCTGCGGGCGGGCTTTTTTGTCCGAACCATGGCTCGCTCTTTTCCCCGCAAGGCGTGGTCCTCCGTGGCCCGGCGGGCTTCGATCTGACGAGCTACACGACACGTCTTGTGAGCGCGGGTGTTGTGGAAGTGGAAATCCCCGGCATTGGCTTCGCGCTGGCCGGCGCGCTGGTGAACACGGCGGTTGGTCGGCGGATGCGCCTTTCCTTCCCCACCACGAGCGCCCTGCGCTACGAAATCAAGCGCCGCACCTCGATGACCACCCCGGCGGCCACCGTGCCCTTCAGCCTCACCGAGACGGGCCCGGCCTCGCAAACCCAGCTCACCGGCGATGGCGGCCCGGCCGCCTTGTATGTCGAGGCAGACGCGGCCACTGGCTTCCTCTCGGTGTCGCGTTTCTGATTGTCTCGCACGCGGCTGGGCACTTTGCGCTCTCCGGGAGCGCTTCACAAAAGCGATTCCGGATGTGGAAGTGAACTCAGCAGCAGCCGCTGGGGCCGCAACTGCCCGCTTTCGCGCCCCCGCCGGGCTTGGGCATGAACACTCCCCAGCCACCCAGAATCACGCGCCGAATCGGCTCGCCGGTTTCCGGGTGTCGGGTGAGCGGAGCGTCATTCATGCTCTGCTGAAGCTCATAATGTTTCACCTGTTCGCCTTCGTTGGCCGGGATGGTTGCGTAGAGATAGGTCATGGGGGCGATGCGATTGAGTTACGGGAAGCCGCCAGTTGCGCCAGTGCCTCGGGGCCCACTGGCTCCTGTGCCTGCCACGGCAGCCACGCGGTGCGGGTGGACAGCTTCTCCACCACTTCGCGCAGGTAGCGATGCTCCGATTCCGCGCGGCACTGAAGGAGCGGATCGCACGAACCGCTGTGGAGCAGGCTTTGATTGATGACCCAGGCGAACGGCTTGATGTGCGCGCGGCGCAGATCCTCCTGCAACGCCGCTGCCTCATGAACGGGCGTTGCCTCGGGCAGCGTCACCAGCAGGATACGGGTGAAGTCCGGATCGCGCAGCCGCTCCAGCAGTCGCATCACGGATTCAGGCTGGGTGCTGCGGGTCTGGCGTTGCAGTTCGCGGTTGTAAGCCTCGCTGGCATCCAGCAGCAGCAGCGTGTGCCCGGTCGGAGCGGTGTCCAGCACCACGAAGCGGTCCTTGCCGTTGGCGACCTCGCGGGCGAAGGCGCGGAACACCGCGATCTCCTCCGTGCAGGGCGAGCGCAAGTCTTCTTCGAGCAACGCGCGGCCGGCGGCGTCCAGCTGCGAGCCTTGGGTCTGCACCACTTCTGCCGTGTAGGCGGCGGTCTCCTTAGCGGGGTCAATCCGGCTCAAAGTCAACCCCTCGACCTGTCCCGCCAGCGTCTGCGTGACGTGCGCGGCAGGATCGGTCGTGCTCAGATGCACCGCATGGCCGCGCCGCGCCAGCATCACTGCGATGGCGGCGGCCACGGTCGTCTTGCCCACCCCACCCTTGCCCATCGTCATAATGACGCCACTGCCCTGCCGCTCGACGTCCGCCACCAGCGCTTCGAGGCTCTCCATGGCCGGCGGTGTCCAGTCGCCAAAACGTTTCGGCGTGCAGGCGGCGGCATCGTCGCCCAGCAACACGCGCAGGCCACCAAGCCCGAGGATGTTGATGGGTTTCAACGGCACGATGAAGCTCGGCAGGCGGCTGATGAAGTCCCGCGCCGCCGCCAGCGCCGCCAGACCGCGCTGCTGCATCGCCTGCGACGTGACATCCTCCGGGCACTTCGTCGCAAATATCCCGTTGATGACGAGTTGCTGGTTGCCCACCCCCAGCGCCCGCAGCTCGCCCGAAGTCCGCTCCGCCTCATTCAGGGCCGCCAACTGCGGACGGCTCACCAGCACCAGCGTTGTGGCCGAGGCGTCGGCCAACGTCTTGACCGTGCCTTCGTAAATCGTGCGCTGCTTCTCCAGACCGGCCAGCGGACCGAGACAGCTCGTGCCGCTCGTGTTGTTGTCAAGAAACTGGTCCCACGCCTTCGCCAGGCTCATCAGCCGCAACGTGTGGCCGGTCGGCGCGGTGTCGAAAATGATGTGGTCGTAAGCCTGCGTGGTATCGGGGTTGCCAATCAGCCCGGAGAACTCGTCGAAGGCCGCAATCTCCACGGTGCAGGAGCCGGAGAGCTGCTCCTCCATGCTGCGCAAGGCCGCCTCGGGCAGCAGTCCCCGCATCGGCCCGATGACCCGTTCCCGATACGCTTCTGCGGCGGCGACCGGGTTGATGTTCAAGGCATGCAGGCCCGGTGCGCCGGGAACCGGCTTGGGCTGGTTCGTGAGGGTGGTTTCGAGCACCTCATCGAGGTTTGAGGCCGGGTCCGTGCTGACCAGCAGCACGCGCTTGCCGGCATCGGTCAGCTTCAACGCCGTCGCGCACGAGAGCGACGTCTTGCCCACTCCACCCTTGCCGGTGAAGAACAGGTAGCGCGTCGTGCTCGCCGGGTCGGGCCGATAGAGCGGCAGGTTCACGATGACACCCCGACTTTCCCACCGGCTGCTGCGCGGGAAAGTGTCTCGCGCTCCCCTTCCGTCGGGTAGCGTCCCTTCAGCCGCACCTCGCCGTCCACGAAGAGCAGCGGCAGTGCGGCCACGCCTTCCGTGTCGAGCAACGCCTTCACGGCCGGGTTTTGAATGAACGCCATCGGCTGCTGGCCGAGGTTGTAACGCTCCACCTTCACGCCCTGTTGGCTCAACTGCGTGAGCAGCGCAGCAAAGCTCACCAGCGCGGGGTCAATCTCGGTGCCGCAGAGGCCGGTGGAGCAGCACATCGGCGGGTCATAAACTTGGAGGGATTTCATGGGGAGGTTCACGGGGCGAGTTGATGAGGTGAAATTTAGTCCACCGGTTGTGATTGCTACCGCAGTTTGTTCAAAGCTGCCTTCCCCTGACTTCCACGGCCATGGGGTGTGCTACCCGTCCGTGCCGAAATGATACCATTGATCATTTTCCGTTCTTGAGCTGGTCGCGGCGGCCCTCGGCGTAGGCGGTGAACACGCGGCGAATCTCGTTCCGCACGCGGCGGAACACGGCGAGCTTCTCCTCGTCCGTCCCGGTGGCGTGAGCCGGATCGTCAAAACCCCAGTGGTGGCGGTTCAACTGGCCGGGGAACATCGGGCAGGCCTGGTCGGCGTTGCCGCAGACGGTGACGACCGTTTCGATGTTCTGCTGGAGGAAGTCGTTCATGTGCTTCGAGCGGTGCCCGGAGATGTCGATGCCGATCTCGCGCATCACCTGGATGCCGAGTGGATGCACGTAGCCAGCGGGCTTCGATCCGGCGCTGTGGACTTCGAGAATGTCACCGGCGACGGCGCGCAGGATGCCTTCGGCGAGGTGGCTGCGGCAGGAGTTGCCAGTGCAGAGGATGAGGACGGCGGGTTTGTTCATTTGGGTGTGGGTTTGGTTTTGGAAGAGCGCTTGATGGCGGACGGTCTGGCTTGGGCAATCTCGGTCACCCAGCAGCAGTCCGACTGCCGGGCCTTTAACCGGCGGAGGTCATCGCGGAACACGGGATGCGTGGGCAGGCAGTCCTGGAGGCAGCGCAACTGCCAGTCCAGCTCGCGCGGTCGCTCGGCGGGCAGCGAATAAATCATCCACTGCTCATGGCGCCGCGATTCCACCAGCCCGCGCTCACGCAGATAGGCCAGGTGCTTCGAGGCCGCCACCTGTGTCAGGCCGAGAATGTCTTGCAGGTGACAAACGCAAAGCGGCGACTGCGCGAGCAGATGCACGATGCGCAGCCGGGTCTCGTCGCAGAGACAGTTGTAAACCTGGATTAGTGGTGGCGGTTGCATACCCAACTGGAGAATATACCGATATAAGAATAAGCACAAGCGTCAGAATGCCCTGTTGAGCTGGGAGGTTGACGGTGCTTGCTGGACGGATTCCCGGCCCCAGGCCGGCCGCCCAGCTACAAAGTCCTGAAGGCGTAGCCGGCGTTGCGCACGGTGCGAATGCAGTTCCGGGCGCTGCCCAGCTTGACGCGCAACCGGCGGATGTGGGTGTCCACGGTCCGCTCGGTGGCGAACTCCGACCCGGGCCAGGCGGCCTGTAGCAGCCGCTGGCGCGTCCAGACCTGGCCGGGGTGCTCCAACAAGGCGCTGAGCAGCTTGATCTCGGTCGGGGTGAGCGGCACCTCCCGTCCGCGCACGATGGCCTGATGGGCCTCGGCGTCCACGACGAACTCGGCGGCGGGCCGGCGGGGCGGCACGGGCTGGTCGGGACGCAGGCGGCCCAGAAAGTTGCGGACCCGTGCCCCCAGTTCGCGGGGCGGGCAGGAGCGCAGCAGGAACTCATCCGCCCCGAGCTCGAAGGCCAGCAGCCGGTCCATGGCGTTGTCCTGCGCGCTGACAATGAACACCGGCATGTGCGCGGTGCCTGCGTCGCGGCGGAGTTCCTTGCAGACGGTGAGCCCGTCCAAGCCCGGGAGCTGCAAGTCGAGCAGGACCAGGTCCGGCAGGTTGGTGCGGGCCAGGCTCAGGGCGGCCTCACCACTGCCGGCCGGCAGGATGCGACAGCCAAGCGCGCGCAAAGCGGCGGTGATTCCGCCGTCTTCGTCCGCGGCCAGCGCCACGAGGATTTGAGCACCTGCAAGTGACATCTAAGTGAGGTGAAAGCATGGCGGGCGCGCATGGCGGATGTATTACACTTAGGTTAAGACGAGGTGAAATGCCGGCCGGTGGGACGTTGCCGGATTGTGACGTGGCGGGCGGCGGAACGTGACCTGATGGGTTCAGGTTGCTCCGGCTCCGCTGTGTGGCGGAGCACGGGTTCGGGCGCTTTTTAATCCCGCGTTTACGTCGGAACCCGTTTTTACTTTTCGAGCTGCCGGGGAGCCCCGAATCAACTGCGGAGCCGCGACAAGCGCACGCTGACGTGGCGCGTCTCCGGGATGATGAACTTCTTCACCTCCACGGTCACTGCCTCCGCGCCGAAGTCCGCCAGCACCATTGCCGCGATGTCCGCCGCGAGTTTCTCAATCAGCTTCCAGCTTCGGCCCTCGCCAAAGGCCAGCAGGCGGCGCGAGACAGCATAGTAGTCAATGGTCTCGCGCAGGTCGTCGCTGGCGGCGGCGCGGGTGAAGTCGCGCTGCATCTCGACGGTGAGCAGCAGCCGCTGCGGCTGCGCCCGTTCCGCCTCCGGCACGCCGACGTGGTAGTGAACTTCGAGGTCGGTGAGGGTGATCGTGTCCATGTTCGTGTAGCCGCCGACGTGAGAAGGCGGAGTGGATGACTTACGCTTCCGCCTCCTCACGTCGGCGGCTACCAATCACTTCTTCCAAAAGAATCTTCGTTGGCTGGTTCAACTCCATCCCCATCGCTTCCGTGATGGTCACCCACTGAAACTCCTGCGCCTCGTCGTTCAGCGTGACCGGCGGCGCGCTGCCGAAGGCGCGGCAGGTGTAGTTGAGCAGGAGGAAATGCGCGTCGCGGTAAAACTCCTTCGAGTGGATGCAGTCCTGCACCATCACGAAACGGATGTCCGAGATGTCCAGGCCGGTCTCCTCCTTCAACTCGCGACGCAGCGCATCCTCGGAGCGCTCGCCCCACTTGATCTTGCCGCCGGGGATGCCCCAGAGATGCGACCACTTGTGCGTGCGCAGCATCAGCACGCGGTCATCCGCGTCGAGGATGAGGCCGCCGACAGTGGAGATGGGAACTGGTTGAGAGTTGAGGGTTGAGGGTTGAGCGGCGAGGCGCATCTCACCGCGAGTGAGCAGGTCGCGGAGTTCGCCGAGGTGCTCGACGATCAGGTCCGGCGCGGCGGCACGAAGCTGCGGGAGCTTGTTGTAGCCGGTCAGCACGGCCACGGAGTGGATGCCACCGTGCTTTGCCGTCTCGATGTCATGCGCCATGTCGCCGATGAAGAGCGTAGCCTGCGGATCGAGGCCGTTCTCGGACACGAGCTGCTGGATGACCTGCCGCTTGTCCCAGACCCCGGTGTAGGGCCGGTCAATGAACCGCCCCAAATCCGAGCTGGTGGACTGCGTCTGCCAGTGGTCTGGGTGCACCGTGCTCAACAAAAACGTCCGCACGCCGCGCTCGCGGCAGAAGACCAGAAAGTCCCGTGCGTGCGGCAGCGGCTCGACGAGATCCTGCACCTCACGGAACTTTGCGTGAAACCACGTCTCCAACTGCGCCATCGGCACGCCGGGCAGGTGGCGGTCGTAAAACGGCTGGAACGGCAGGCAGAACTCTGCGCGGAACTGGTCGAGCGACAACTCCGGCCGCCCGGCGGAGGTGAAGCAGTGATTCGTGGCGCGGAGCACAGCGGGCAGGTCATCCACCAGCGTGCCCGACCAGTCGAAGATGATGTTCCGAATCATGCGCGGGAACTTTGCGGCGACAGCGGTGAGATGCAACGGAATCTTCCCCATCCGTAGGAGACGACGTGAGGAGTCTCACTTCAACCCGAACTCCGAGGCAGGAATTGAGCAACCACGGATGGACCCCGATGAACACGGATGGGAGCGATCCCCGCGCCGGGGTTGGAAATTTGCCCAGCCCCAAAGTCAGCCGCTGAACAGTTCATCGGGCTGGATCTTGCTTATCCGTGTTTATCCGGGTCCATCCGTGGTTCAACTTCGGCGTTCGGGTTCAAACGTGGAACGCAGAACCCGGAGCGCGGAACAAGGTTAGAGACTCCTCACGTCGTCTCCTACGTGCTACGGGGCGAGGAGCTTCTCGAAGCATACGAATGGCCCCTTGCGCATCGTCGCGGTGCCGGTGCGGCGGTAGCCAAGCCGCTCGTAAAGCGCGAGCGCGGCGAGGTTCGCAGTGAAGCAGTCGAGGTGGATGGCGCGGAAACCCTGCGCCTGCGCGCGCGACTCGGCGTGGGCCATGAGCTGCTTTGCCAGGCCGCGTCCCTGCGCCGCCGGATGCACCATGAGCCGATGCACCACGGCTGCCGGTTCGCCCGCTGCGGACCAGTCCATGCCCTGCCAGAGCGGGTCGTGCGCGGTGTTCAGCGTGACGCAGGCGATGATGTCACCTCCCTCGCGCAGGACGTGCAACGTCCCCGCCGCGAGGTCACGGGAGAAAACGGCTGCGTCCGGATAAACCTCATCCCACTGCTCGATGCCATCGCCCCGCATCTGGGCGATGCAGGCGTCTTTCAGAGCCAGCAGTTCAGGCAGGTCGGCAGCAACCACTTCGGTCATGGCTTGCGCGCCGGCAGGTAGCGCTCCAAATCCCGCAGCGCCACCACACGGCACCCCTGCTCCTTCAAGTGGGCCATGTAGCTTTCAAACTTCGCCGGGTCCGTGTTGACCCACGGATGCTTGCGGTCCGGCACGCCGTGGAACGTCATCACGACGATCTTACCATCCTTCGCCAGCGCCACGGCGGCTTTGAACTTCTCCAACGTTGAATCCGGCTTGCCATCAAAGGCCTGCGGCAGCGTGAGCGGCTCGTCCACCTGCGGATCAAAAGCCCGGGCACCTCCGGCTCGCGCGAAACGGTAGCCGCGCTCCCGCAACAATTTCACCGCCCCCTCGCTGGTCTGGTAGGCCGGGTAACAAAAACTGACCGGCCGGGGAATGCCCCGCTGGAGGCACTGCTGCTCGATGTATTCCACATCGGCGGCCAGCTCCTCGGCTTTCTGCCGCGGCACGCCCAGATGCCGGCGCGTGTGGTTCCCCACCTCGAAGCCCGCGTCATGCAGCCCCCGGATCTGCTCCCACGTCATGTAATTGGTCTTGTCCGTGGCGAACTCAAAACCCTCCGTGATGAAGAACGTCGCCCCAAAGCCCAGCCGCTTCAGCAGCGGGGCGACAAAGGTGGCGTGACTCGCCACCGAATCATCGAACGTCAACACCACCAGGCGGTCCGGCACCGGCTCCGCCGCGCCCGCCACGACGATCAAAACCTGCAACCAAACCCAGCCCAAACAGCGTCTCATGCGCGGCAGCCTAGCGGTCGTCCCCGCCCTGCACCATGCGAAATCCGCTGCAATCGCTGCGTATATTGCGGGGCTTCGGTGTCATCAAACGTCCGCAGCCATCTGTCACCCTCGCGGCCCAAAGCGCCTCGCACAATCCAGCCTCACGCTGCTCGGGCGGCCGCGACCCACCCCCGTTTCCGTCGCGCCGTCTCCGGCCCGGAATACAGCTCGCTGAACAGCCAGCGCAATCCCGCCTCCAGCTCCCCAACCGACATCTGCGCGGGCCGGTAGTTCACATCGAACAACGTGCAGCCCGGCCAGAACTCGTCTGCCAGCAAGCGCCCCTCTCGCTTCAGCCGTGCGTGAAGCGGCGTGCCAGGGAAAGGCGTCAGCACCGTGCATTGCACCTCCGCCAGCCCGGACTCCCGCACGAAATCCCGCACCAGCGGAAACACCTCTGGCGTGTGGGTATCCAACCCGAGGATGAAGCACCCATTCACGCTCACGCCGCGAGCTTGCAGCGTGTCAATCACCCGACGGTAACGCGGCGCTTGCCGGCGCTTCCACTCCGCAGGGTCCAGCCCCGTGAGGTCGCTCGCCACCGGGCTTTCCATCCCGATGAGCAGTTGACGGCAGCCCGCCTCCGCCAGCAGGTCGCAGAAAGCCGTGTCATCAGCGACCGAGGCATCCGTCCCGGTGAACCAGTGCAATTCCTCGCCACGCAACGCCGTGAGCAACTCCCTGCCCCATCGCCGGTCCAGAAACGTGTTGTCATCCGCGAACTCGAAGAACGGCTGGCGAAACCAGCGCTTCGCCGCGCGAATCTCCGCGAGCACCTGCGCCACCGGCTTCTGGTTGAACCGCCGCGCAATGAGCAAACTCGCCGCACAAAACTCACACGCCCGCGGACAGCCCCGCGAAGTCTGCACGGTCACGCGGTTGTAAGCCCGCCCCGCCAGCAAATCGAAGCGCGGCTCCGCGTAGAGTCGCGGGGCGAACACCCCGTCCGTCGCCCCCACGTAACGCCGTTGCAGTCGCCCCGCAGCCGCGTCTTGCACCACCAACGGCCACACGCCCTCCGCGCCATTGACCACCACCGCGTCGCAGTGGCCCAGCGCCTCGTCCGGCAACACGGAGACATGCAGCCCGCCCATCACCACCGGCGTCCCGCGAGCCCGATACCGCGCCGCCACCGCGTAGGCGTCTTTAATCCGCGCCGTCAGCGAAGAAATGCCCACGAGGTCGAACTCCGGCCACTCCGCCACCTCGTCAAGCGCGTCCACTTCGAGATAAGTCACCTCATGTCCCGGCGGCGTCAGCCCCGCCACGGTGAGCAACCCCAAACTCGGCAGCGATGCGATGACCCGCCCACGGCGCACAAATCCCGGCAACGTCACCCCCAGCGCGGCGAGCTCGGGATTGAACACCCGCACACCGCTCATGGCGATGAGGCCGATGTTCATTTGTCCAGCACCGCCTCCAGGCGACCAGCCAACAACTTCCACCCTGGCTCATGTGCCCGCCTCTCCGCCGAGGCTGCCGCTTTCATTCCGTGCAGATAAAATTCGTTCTGCCTTAGCCAAGCTTTCCCCTCGGGCAACCGTGCCAAGCCATCCAACATCGCCACTAATCCTTCCGGCTCCGCCGAGTAAACCCAACTCCCACGCTCCACCCACTCGATGAACTTCGCCTGGTCGCTTCCATCCTTGGGTGCTCCAAACTTGTGGCCGCTGTGCGATACCATCTCATCGAGCTTCTTGAGCATCACCTGCTTCAGCCATTCCGGGTCGTTCGGCTGGAGCGCGCCTATCACGCGCGGCAACTCTATGAACGTCCGCCACTCGAAGGTCTTTGGCGGCAGTGGCACGGCAGGCGCGAATTGCTCCGGCCGGTGCGCCGCAAGAAAATCCACCGCCTCGCGAAACTTGCCCGCCTCCATCAGTTGACGGGCCTTCGTTGTTCTCGCCACCTCCATCTGCGGCACGATGGCCATCGCAACCCACAGAACCGCCAGCCCTACGAGCAACGCCGCCGGCACCGTGGCGGCCTGCTGTGCAGGCAGAGCGCGAACTCCCTTGGACCGAACCACGAGGGCAAGCACCAACGCTACCGGCGTGCCGTAGAGCGCCCCGGCCATCACAGCGTTCAGCGCTGCGAGCAGCAGGTCCTCTTCCGGAGAATTTCTCATTCCGCCCATACCTGACATGATCGCCTTGCCGAAGGCGGGGCTGAAAAAAGAAACGGCAAAAGTCTCAATGCCCGCCGCCAACAACACCCACACCAGTGCCGCTGGAAACGCCGCGTTGCAGAGGACTTGCAGCACTCTGGACATCAGGAGCACCCGCCACAACGAGACCACGCCCAGCAAGGCGAGGTTCGCCCGCGTGGCCATCATGCTGTCGAGAAACCGCTCTACCGGCAGCGCATAAAGCCATGCGATGGGTGCAGTCATCCAGAATAAGGCCATGAAGCAGCGCCAGCCGCCGAAGAAGTTGGCATCCGTGCGGTCCTCCACACCCATCCGCCAGCGGGCAAGCCACCCGTAGGCCACGCCATAGAGCCACGTCCCTGACACCAACGAGAAGAGCAGCGGCCCGAGCAGCCAGCGCAGCGGGTTCTCACCGATGAACATCTGGTCGTAGTTGCGCGGGATGGTGGTGATGAGCACCAACACCAGCCCGGTGGCGAACGTGGCGCGGGACTGCGCCACTTCACGAATGGCTCCGGCGTGACCGCAGAGATACAGAAGAATAGTCCACGCGCTCATGGTGCTGCGCCGGAGCGTGCGCGAATGGCCTGCCCGATTCAACCCGAACTCCGCCGAGGGTGTCGTGCCTCCGCTATCGCTCGATCACCCGATAAAACCGGCGCGGGTGCTGCGGGGCGTCGGAGTCTTCGAGGGTCAACAAACCATCCGTCACCGTCAGCGGGACGTTCACCCTAACAGCCGCAGTTATGCCCACGAAAGGCACGAAGGGACAGGTGGTTACGGAAGTGCGCTCGTTCACCTGGTGGGTGAACGCGGGGAAGTCACCCCAAGCCTTTTCCTTTAGTGTGTTTGGTGGGTTTCGTGGGTTCCACTGCGGAATCTAGGTTCGCGCGCACCCAGTTCGTGCCGTGCAAATCCGGGCTGGCCCACACCTCGAAATTCCCCGTGTCGCCGAGCATGAGCGGCGTGCCGTCGTGGTCGCCGAAATGCAGGCGGAACCCGCCGGTCCCAAGCCGCTGCGGCGGTTGGAGGCGGGGGTAATTCAGCACGCGCAACGTCGCGAGCGCGCTGGTGTTCGTGCCGTCGGGGCCGGTCACTTGCACTGAGTAGCCGCCCGTGTGTGCCCTCGTCCCGGCGGTCAACACGAGGCTCGGGCTGGGCGCGCCGGGCAACGCGGTGTTGTCCCGCAGCCACTGGAACGTCGGTGCGGGCGGCCCGTGGCGGCGGCGGTGAAGGTCACATGTGGGCCGACGAAATCCGCCTCCTGACCTCGGCGGCTAACGCGACTACTTCGACTGGAGCTTAAACTCGCCGTTGTTGCCGTTGGAGGCCTTGTAGCTGCCGTTGAGGGTCTTGCCGGAGACGAGTGCGGACCATTGGTAATCGAAGCCGTCCACCTTGGTCGTGCCGGAGAGGGCGGTGTTCGCCCCATTCTGCTTGGGCGTCATGAGGGCAGTGTAGCTGATGGGTTTGCCCAGCGCGGTGCCGGTGAACTTGGCAATCCACTGGCCGTTCTGCTCGCCGATGACGGTGCAGATGAGCTGGCCGTTGGTGTTGTATTTCCGGTTGTTCCACGTGCCGGACCAGGACTTGGTGGGCTCGGCGGCGGACACGGTGAGGAGCGTGAGGAGGAGGGCGGACAGGGCAGCGAGGGGGAGTTTCATAAGCTTGCGTGGGCTGGCCACAGCGGTTGGCAGCGGCCTTGTGAGAAGGAATAGCACCAAGGGCGGGAATCTTACGAAGAAACTTTTTGCTCGGGTGACAGGGTTACGGTTGCGGGGCGAAGGGCGGCGGCGGCGTCTTCACGCGGGGCTGGCCGCCGCCACCAATGGTTTGCGGGCCGTTGTTCACGACCACTTGCAGGTGGCGGATGACCTGGCCGAGTTGGGCGTGGAAGTTGGGCGGCAGGTCGGCGGGGGAGGCGAGGTCGGCGCAGATGACGAGGTGCGGGCTGCCGGCTTGATGCCACTCGGTGAACCACTCGCCGTCGAAGGCGTCCTTCACGTAGAGGCCGTAGTCTTGCAGCGCGCGGGCGCGGGCATAATTGAGCTGGTTCTGTTGCTCGCGGGCGTAGCGTTGCAACTCGGCGCGGATGAGATTGGCGGCGATGGCCCGCAGCCACGCGCGGAAACTGGTGCCGGGGGTGAACCGCGCGAGGTTGCGGAAGGCGAAGATGAACGTCTCGTGCGCCACTTCATCCACGAGGTGCGCGATGGGGAGCTTGAGGGCGATGAAGGCGCGGAGGTGGTCGAGATGCGCGTCCACGAGCGGCTCGAAGGCGGCGGCATCGCCCGCCTGCACCGCGCGGACGAGCGCGGCCTCGGTGGCGGAATTGGCGGTCGGTTCAGCGAGCATCGTTTGACCCGGTATAGCGGGCCGGGCTGGCGACCTTACAGAGAAAATTACGCCACGGATTCAGGGCGGAAGACCGATGGCAGAGTCTCGACCGGGGTTCGCCCCGCCTGACTGGTGGCCATCAGGGAGTTGCCTTCGCCATTTCCCGCAGCGCGGTCTTGAGCACCTTGCCGGTGGCGTTGCGCGGGAGTGCGGGCAGGACGCGGTAGTGGCGCGGGACTTTGTAGTCCGCCAGCTTCTCGCGCACGAAATCGTGGAGCGCCTTGTCGTCGAGCGTCACACCTTCCGCCAGCACCACGAAGGCCAGCGGTTGCTCGCCACGCCGGGCGTCCGGGACGCCGATGACGGCGGTGTCCTTCACGCCGGGGAACTTGTGGATGACTTCCTCAACCTCGCGCGGATACACGTTGATGCCGTTGACCAGCAGCATGTCCTTCTTGCGGTCGGTGATGTAGTAGAAGCCGTCCGCGTCGCGATGGCCGAGGTCGCCGGTGTAAAGCCACGCGTCGCGAATCGCCTTCGCCGTTTCCTCCGGCTGGTTCCAGTAGCCGCGCATCACGTTGGGGCCGCGGATGCACAGCTCGCCGGTCGCGCCGACGGGGAGTTCCTTGCCCTCGTCATCGCGGATGCTCAACTCCACGCCCGGAATCGGCAGACCGACACTGCCCGCCTTGGGCGTGCCGTGAATCGGATTCACTGTCGCGACCGGACTGCTCTCCGTCGGGCCGTAGCCTTCGATGAGCGGCAGTTTCGGAAAGCGCGCGTGGAACTGCTTCAGCACCTCCAGCGGCAACGGCGCGCCGCCACTGACGCACAGCCGCAGCGAGGGCAGCTCAATGCCTGCCGGCAAACCCGCGAGCGCGCGGTGAATCGGCGGCACGGCGGGCAGCATCGTTGCACGGCGGTGGGTGATGTCCTCGAGCACGTGCTTGAACGGGCTGACGGACTTCACCAGCACCACGCTCGCGCCCTGAAGCAGCGGGCAGAGCGTGCCGACGGTGAACATGAAGCTGTGGAATTGCGGGAGCAGCACGAGCAGCCGGTCCTCGTCGCGGAAATCGAGGCAGGTGATACAACTGCGGACGTTCGCGAGAAAGTTGCCATGCGTGAGCATCGCGCCCTTCGGATGCCCTGTCGTGCCGGAGGTGTAGAGCAGCGTGGCCAAGTCCGACTCGTTCAAGTCCACCGGAGACGGCGCCTCCGCCTCCGACAGCGCGCCGAAGTCCTCGATGCGCAGGAACTTCAGCTCCGGCTTGAGCGCGGCGAGCTTGGCTTGGTTCTCCGTCAGGCTGAAGTCGGTGATGACGATGCGCGCCCCGGAGTCGCCGAGAATGAACGCGACCTCCTCGGGCTTGAGGAAGTTGTTGATGACCGTCACCACGCCGCCCGCGCGCCAGACGCCAAAGAGCGCGGCGGGAAACTCCGGGCAGTTCTTCAGCCACACCGCCACGCGGTCGCCGCGCTGGACGCAAGTCCTTTGTG
>Ga0255188_1000073_pt1 | contig 41852 bp, 31 predicted proteins | sample Miss_Cont_RepB_8_FD_188427 | JGI IMG/M metagenome (GOLD analysis project Ga0255188, IMG submission 188427) | Freshwater microbial communities from Mississippi River, Louisiana, United States - Miss_Cont_RepB_8h | ecosystem: Environmental > Aquatic > Freshwater > River | place: USA: Louisiana... | reverse complement strand
CGCTGCGTTCAACCGCCGGATGCGGAAAACCGCACGTCCGGTGGTGTGGGAGGGTGCCGGGGCGCAATCCCCGGCACCCGACCCGATCGCCAGCTTCGGGGGGGCAGTGTCAAGATGCGCCTGTCGCTACGGGAGGAGCGCTTGTTTCCTCGACTTTCCTTGGTCGCGTGGAATGCTTCCCGCCACGATACGCATGAAAATCCGTTTATTTTCTCTCGCGGTGGTTGCCAGCGCGGCGCTGCTGCTCTCCGGTTGCAAGAAGGAGGGGGATTCCACCCAGTCCGGCACCCAGGCTTCAGTGGCGGCGGCCGCCCGTGCTGCGTCCGCACTCAAGACTGAGCCGCCACTGGTGAGCGAGTGCGAGCCTGGAGTGCGCGGCGGGCGATTGGTGATCGCCACATTCGGGGATCCCAAGACGTTCAATCCGATTACGGAGAACGAATCTTCTTCGCGGGACATCATCCGCCTGCTGTTTGTGTCGTTGGTGGACTTCGACTGGGCAACAGAGAAAGTGAAGCCGTCGCTGGCCCACGCATGGTCCGTTGAGCCAGACCAGAAGACATGGACTTTCCAGTTGCGGAAGGGTGTGCAGTGGAGCGACGGCCATCCACTCACGGCAGACGACGTTGTATTTACTTGGAATGACGTGGTTTACAACCCGCACATCGTCAACGTCACCCGGGATTTGTTCACCATCGACGGGAAGATTTTCCAGGTCAGCAAAGTGGATGACCACACGGTCCGGGTCGTCACCCCGGACATTTACGCCCCGTTTCTCGAGTATTTCGGCGGGGTGGCCATCCTGCCCAAGCACAAGCTGGCCAAGGCGGTGGCGGAGAAGAAGTTCGAGTCCGCCTATGGCATCAACACGTCGCCGGCCGAGCTGGTGGGCAGCGGGCCCTACAAACTCAAACAATACAAGGCTGGGGAATTTACCTTGTTGGAGCGCAACCCGCTTTATTTCGTGCAGGACAAGGCGGGCACGCAGTTGCCGTATTTTGACAACCTCATCTACAGCGTCGTGCCGGACATGAGCGCCATGTCGTTGCGGTTCCTCGCCGGGGAGAGCGACATCCATGAAAATGTGCGGCCTGACGAGTATGAGCGGTTCAAGGCGGGGGCCGACAGCGGCAAGTTTAAGCTGGAGTCCCTCGGAGTCGGGCCGGAGCGGGCGTTCTTCTGGTTCAATCTCAACACGAACCGCGCGGCGCAGCTTGAGGTTTCGGTGGAGCCTTCGGGCGTGGAAATCATCGTGGAGAAGCGTAAGTTGCAGAAGCTGCCCGAGGTGAAGCGGGTTTTCATGGGCAAGCAGAGCATTAGCGCTAAAGTAGGCTCGGGAACCGAGCAAAGCAGAGAAATTGTCCTGTCGGAAGGCATGGCGCTGCCCATCACGGTGAAGTTTGAGGGGGCCACTCTGACGCTGAAGGATCCCAGCAACAGTCCAAAGCTCACGGCCAAGCCGTTGGTGAACAGCAATAAATTGCGGTGGTTCGCCAATCCCAAGTTTCGCCAGGCCATGCAACATGCGGTGGATCGGCCCAGCATCCTCAAGAGCATCTACGCTGGCCGGGCGGAACTGGCACACGGTTACAATTCGCCCGCCCTCAAGCGTTGGCACAATTCGGGGGTGCCGCAGTATGCTTACGATCCGGCGCGTGCTCGGGCTCTGCTGAAGGAGATAGGCATCGAGGATCGGAATGGAGATGGCACTTTGGAAGATGCTGAAGGCACGCCCATTGAGTTCGAGCTCAACACCAACGTGGGCAACAACGTCCGCGAGAAGGTAGCCATCTTTGTGCAGGCGGACCTCAAGAAGCTGGGCATCAAATTGAACTACCGTCCAGTGGACTTTAACGCTCTCGTAACGAAAATAGACGATACTTTCGACTATGAATGCATCCTTTTGGGCTTAGGCGGCGGGGGCACAGATCCGGCTTCCAGTCTAAATGTGCTGAAGAGCGACGGGTTCACGCACTTTTGGTTTCCCATGCAAAAGCAGCCAGCCACCACTTGGGAAGCACGCGTGGACAAGTTGATGAACGACCAGCTCAAAACGCTGAAGTATGAGGAGCGCAAGGCCTTGTATGACGAGGTGCAGATGATTCTGTCCACGGAACTGCCGTTCATCTACACGGTCGCCCAGCACAACTTTGCTGCGTATCGGAAGGACTTGGGCAACATCCGACCCACAGTGCTCAGCAGCTATCGGGTGACTTGGAACGCGGAGGAGTTGTATTTGAGGAAGAAGTAGCAGCGAATCACGGGCAGGCTCGTCACCCCATCAATGACGAGCATTTCCCCGGCGGCTGGCTCGCTTTGGATAGTAGTTTTGGGTCAGTTTTTCTTACCCTGTCAAATGGCATTCATTTACCCAAAAGAATATGACGTCATAGTTGTAGGAGCCGGCCACGCAGGGGTAGAAGCCGCCTTGGCTGCTGCCCGCATGGGTGCGCAGACACTTTTGCTGACCATCAATTTGGACACCATCGGGCAGATGTCCTGCAATCCGGCGATCGGCGGGTTGGCGAAGGGGCATCTGGCTCGCGAAATTGACGCGTTGGGTGGGGAGATGGGCCGGGCAACCGACATGACCGGGCTCCAATTCCGCATGTTGAATGCGTCCAAGGGAGCCAGCGTGCGGGCACCTCGCGCGCAATGTGACAAGAAGGCTTACCAGTTTCGGCTTAAGTGGTTGTGTGAGCGGCAGCCCAACTTGGATTGCAAGCAAGGCCAGACGGTGCGTCTGATCCATGGAGATGGGCAGGTCAAGGGGGTGGAGACCACACTCGAAGTGCAATACTTGGGCAAGACGGTGGTCATCACCACCGGCACCTTCCTGAGGGGGCTGATGCATGTGGGTGCCAACCAGCAGTCTGGCGGTCGAGCGGGTGAGGCGGCGGCCATGGGGCTGTCCGGCTCATTGAAGGAGATCGGCTTGGAGCTGGGTCGCCTCAAAACCGGCACGCCACCGCGATTGGTGCGAAGCTCCATTGACTTCAGCCGCATGGAAGTTCAGCCCGGTGATGAGCCAGTGCCTTGGTTCACGTATTGGAAGGATGACCTTTGGGCAGAGGAATTGTTCCATGTGGAACAGGGCAAAGGGCGGAGTAATCAGTGTTCAGTAGTCAGTAATCAGTCGGGTCAACTGAAAACTGAAAACTGCTCACTGAGCACTGGCTCTTACCCGCCTGGCTCCATTCTCGCCCAAGCCGGTGGGCAGCTTCCGTGCTACATCACTTGGACCACTGACCGGACTGCGGAGATTATCCGGGCGAACTTGCACAAGTCGCCGATGTATTCGGGTGTGATCGAAGGTGTCGGCCCTCGGTATTGCCCGAGCATCGAGGACAAGATCGTGAAGTTTCCGGAGAAGGAGCGGCAGCAGATTTTCTTGGAACCGGAGGGCATCGCGACGGATGAGATTTACGTCAACGGCTTTTCGACCTGCCTGCCGTTCGAGGTGCAATACGAGATGGTGCGCAGCATCGTCGGGTGCGAGCGCGCTGAGATCATGCGCCCTGCCTATGCCGTGGAATATGATTTCGCCTTCCCCACGCAGCTCCATGCCAGCCTGGAAACGAAGGTGTGCCGCAATTTGTTTCTGGCCGGGCAAATCAACGGGACGTCCGGTTATGAGGAGGCGGGAGCTCAAGGTTTGATGGCCGGCATAAACGCGGTGCGGCGTGTGCAAGGCCGGGAACCAGTGGTGCTGCGGCGCGACCAAGCTTACATCGGGGTGCTGATTGACGACTTGGTGACCAAGGGCACGGTGGAGCCATACCGGATGTTCACCAGCCGCGCGGAGTATCGTCTGCTGTTGCGTCAAGACAATGCGGACCTGCGGCTGTCGGAGATCGGCCGGGACGCGGGACTGCTGCCGGAGCGATTGTGGCAGAAAGTGGCGGCCAAGCGGGAGGCCATCGCGACGGAACTGGACCGCCTAGGGAAGACGCACGTCGGTTCGGGTTCGCTCGCGCAGATGTTGCGGCGGCCCGAGGTCGGTTATCAGGATTTGCCCAACCGCGATGCGTCTCTGTCGGCCGAAGTGATTGAGCAGGTTGAAATCGCCCTCAAATACGACGGCTACATTCAACGCCAGGAGAGCGAAATCGCTAAGTTCCGCACCATGGAAGACAAGCGCATTCCCGAGTGGATCGACTACACTGGCTTGCGCAATCTCCGTCCCGAGGCCCGCATCAAGCTTACCCAAGTCCGCCCCGCCACCCTTGGCCAAGCGGCCCGTATCTCGGGAGTGAGTCCCGCTGACATCAGCGTGGTGATGATTGCCATGAAGCGCGGCCCGAAGGAAGAGTCGGTCGCCTGCGCAGCCGCCGAGCATCAGGATGATGTGCCGGGACACGCGGGTTGCTGCGGGGATTTGTAGCCACAAAGAGGCGCAAGTAGGCGCGAAGAAGATGTTCCACATGGAACAGCCGCCATTCTTTAGGTCCTCCTCCTCTTTGCGCATGCTTGTGCCTCCTTGCGGCAATCCTTGAACTTCCCTTTGACTCAGGCGTCGAAGTAACTACACTGGGCACGCGTGAAGGCCTTCGCAACCATCCTTTTCAGCCTCGCACTGGTGCTCTCGCACTGGCCTGCCTTCGCGTCCCCCGTCAAACAGCTCTGCCAGAGTGAAGCCGCATGCGGGTGTGGCAATTCCGCCTGCTGCGTGAAGTCGGCAGACCCGGCTCCGGCTCCGGTTGCCCCCGTCCCATCGCCTGACAATTCTCGCACGCAATGGGCCGCTGTCCTTCAAGCAGTCCTCCATTTCGCCTGCCTCCCGCCCGAATCCGTCGTTTCGCACGCTTCTCTCCCTGCTCCCCCCGCCCCTGCTGCTGTTCCGCTCTACGTGTGGAATTGCAGCTATCTCATCTGATTCACGACGCCCAGTCGTAGTGTGTCCACGCATCCAGTCGAGGTGTGGATGGTCCTCTCTATTCCCCTTGGTCAGATGATGAATTGTTATGAAGTCGCTGTGTCATATCCTCTTGGTATCCAATATGTTGTGTTGGTGTAATTCGAGCCTTGGAGCTGCCTCAATGGCAGAAGGCACGAATGCCATTTCCCTCTCGCCGACCGTGCTCAACGCCCTGTTCGATGAGGCTCGCACCAACAACTTTGGGCTCCGGGTGGCCGAATCACGGGTCACGGCCAGTCGCTTGGCGGTGGAAACGGTGCGGGCTTGGGAAGACCCGCGCATAAGTCTGGGTGGGCTGGTCGGTCCGGCTCGCCGCATGCCCAGCCAGGACGGCGATTTGGTTTATGGCGTTGAGCAGATGCTGCCGTTGTGGGACCGGCCCCGGCTGAACCGAGACATCCTCGTGGCTGGCACCCAGACGCAGGCGAGTGAAGCCGCCTTGCGCGAAAGTCAGCTCCGCCGCGATCTAGCCCGGGCGTTGCTGCGGCTCTCGCTCGTGCATCGGACGAGCAGTTTTCTCACCAATGACGTGGCCTGGCTGGACGCCTTGGTTGCGTTGGGCGAGGAGAAGTTCCGGGCCGGGACCGGTTCGCACACGGATTTGCTGCAACTTCAAAATGAACGGAGCCGGCGCGCGGATGCGTTGCGCACCGAGCACAGTCGTCTTCGCACTGAACAGGCGGCGTTGAACCGGCTGCTGGGCCGCGATTTGCAAGCACCTTGGCCACGCGTCGAGTTACCGCGCCTCGTGCCGCCGATCAGCTATTCAACTGCGCTTGCCACTTACGCCTCGACGAATGAGCCACGCCTCAAGGTGCTCCGGCAGGAAAAGGCCCAGGCCCAGGCCGTCGCCCGGCTTACCGAAACGATGCGCCGGCCCGACGTCAGCTTCGGCATCCAAGCGCGTCAATACAGCGGGGATGGTGGCGTGCGGGAGGGCATGTTCACCCTGAGTCTGAACCTGCCTTGGTGGAACGCGCCCAAGTATCGGGCGGACTTGAGCCGGGACGAGGCCAAGGTCCGCACCGTCGAGGCGGAAATGGCTGACTACGAGTTCAGCGTGCGCGAGGAAGTTCTGCGCCTCACGCTCGCCACCGACACGGCGCATCGTGAAGCCATCCTCTATCGTGATGAAATTCTCCAACGCGTCCAGCAGGCGGCCGCCTCGCATCAGGCCATGTGGGAACTGAACCGCGGCACCTTGCGCGACGTGCTCGACGCCCGCCGCTCCTTCCTTGAAGGTCAGCTCATGCACGACCGCGCCATTATCGAGCAGCACCAGGCGCTTGCGGACCTCGCCGCGCTGTGTGACTTGCCTGACTACTTCCAGCTCGCGCGCCTCCTGGTCCAAGTCACCGGCCCGCCGCCGCACCAGCACGCGGCTCCCGCGCCACGCACCAGATAGAACGCACACGTATTGTCCACCGATTAACTAAACTTTCGGCATGAACGCCAAAACGCTCCTCGCCTTCGTTGCCGTCGCTGTGCTCGCGGCCGGCGGCGGCTGGTTCGCCGCGGACCAATTTCGCGGCGCGCACACCCACGGCGGTGCCAGCCCCACCGAATCCACCGCGCGCAAGGTCCTTTACTACCAAAGCTCGATGCATCCGTGGGTGAAGGCTGACAAGCCCGGCAAATGCACCGTCTGCGGCATGGACCTCGTGCCCGTTTACGAAGGGCAGAAAGGCTACGCGCTGGCGGCGGGCACCGTGAGCCTCGACACAAATGGCATCCAGGCCATCAACCTGCAGACCGTCGCCGCGCGCCGGCTCCCGCTCATCCGCACGCTGCGCGTGGCCGGGACGATTGATGACAACGACGCGAAGCACCGCCGGCTCTCCGCCTACGTCGAAGGTCGCATCGAAAAGCTGCACGTGAACTTCGTCGGTGCGGAAGTGAAAGAAGGCGAGCCGCTCGCGACCTTCTACAGCCCCATGCTCCTAAACGCCGAGCGCGAATACACGCTGCTCTTCCGCCAGAGCCAGATGGCACACAGCTATGCGCTCACCGCCGAGCACAAGCGCCTGATGAGCGCCGCCGAGCAGCGTCTCGTGCGCTACGGGCTCACCACCGCGCAGATCGCGAAGCTGCCCTTCAAGTCGGAGACGAATCACCTCAGCGAAATCCTCGCGCCCATGAGCGGCACCGTGGTCACACGCGAGATTTACGAGGGACAGTTCGTGAAGGAGGGCGACAAGCTCTTCGAACTCGCGGATTTCTTCACCATGTGGTTTCAGTTCGACCTCTACGAACGCGACTTCGCGTGGGTGCGCGTCGGACAGGAAGTTGAAATCACCGTGCCGAGCGCGCCGGGCAAAAAGTTCGTCGCGGCCATTGCCTTCATTGACCCGAACCTCAACGACATGACCCGCAGCGCACGCGTGCGCGTCGAGTTGCAGAACCCGCTGCTCACCGTGCAGGGCAAGTCGCGCCGCGAGTTGCTGCACAAAACATACGCCGAGGCTGTCGTGAAGCTCGACACGCCCGACATCCTCGCCCTGCCGCGCTCCGCCGTGCTGCACACCGGCGACCGCTCGGTGGTCTATGTGGACAAGGGCGGCGGCGCTTACGAACAGCGCCGCGTGAAGCTCGGTCGCGCCGGCGACGAGCATTGGGAAATCCTCGATGGCGTGAAGGAAGGCGAGCGCATCGTGACCACGGGCAACCTGCTCATTGACGGGCAGGCGCAACTCAACTCGCAGGCCGGCGAATCCACCGGCGGCGCGCCATCCAATCCCGCGCACCAGCACACGCAGACCTTGCCCCCCGGCGTGAAGCCCTACCCGCTCGACGTGTGCATCGTTGGCGGCGAGAAACTCGGCTCGATGGGCGTGCCAGTATCGCTGATTTACCAAGGCCAGCAGGTGAAGTTCTGCTGTAGCGGTTGCCAGCCGGAGTTCGAGGCGAACCCGGCGAAGTTCCTCCAGAAACTCTCGGTGCTCCCCAAGAGCGCCGCTCCACAAACCCAAAACCCAAACACGCAAAAACAATGAAAGCCACATCCGCAATCCTCATCACCGCACTCGCCGTCGTTCTCATCGGCTGCGACAAGAAAGAACCCGCCGCACCGAAAGCAGACGCGCCCAACACTGAGGCCCCGAAGTCCGGCGCTGACGCCAAGTCCACCGCCAAGCCCTACCTGCTAGACGTGTGTCTCGTCAGCGGCGAAAAGCTCGGTTCCATGGGCGCACCGGTGGTCTATGTGCATGAAGGCCAGGAAATCAAATTCTGCTGCAAGAGCTGCCTTCCTGACTTCAAGAAAGAGCCGGCGAAGTTCCTCGTGAAGCTCGCGCCGAAGAAGTGAGCCGCTGAATTAGCCACAAGAAGGCACAAGAGGCACAAAAGGAGACAAGATATGAGCACCTCAACCAAAGACCCCATCTTCCAGCTCTGCGATGTCGTGCGCGAGACGGGCTTCGCGCTGCACAAGTATCTGCGTCACGGTCATGTGGAGAAGGTGTATCAGAACGGGTTGCTCCACCGGTTGCGAAAGCAAGGGCTCATCGCTGAGGCAGAGGTTCCGCTCCAAGTGCGTGATGAAGATGGCACGGTCTTGGGCGATTTCTACGCCGACCTGTTGGTGCAAAAGGAACTGCTCGTGGAGTTGAAAGCCGTGAAACAACTCACTGACGAGCACGTCGCGCAGGTGCTCGGCTACATGCGCGCCGCCCGCGTCGAGCACGCGCTGCTGATTAACTTCGGCGGCGCGCGACTCGAAGTCCGCAAGTTCATCCTCAACGACGCCTTCCGCGCCGAAGCCCCCGTCACCCCAAAACCAAAATCCCTTTTGTCACTCCTTTTTGCGCCACTTTGTGCCTCCTTGTGGCAATGAGTTCCCCCTTCGTGGCTCATGATTAACCGCCTCATCGAATGGTCCTTGCGGAACCGCTTCTTGGTGGTGTGCGGCGTGTTCTTCCTCGCGGCGTTCGGCACGCGCGCGCTTTACCGCACGCCGGTGGACGCGATTCCCGACCTGTCTGAGAACCAAGTCATCGTGTTCGCGGACTGGCCGGGACGCTCGCCGCAGGAGGTCGAGGACCAAGTCACGTATCCGCTGTCGGTCGGGTTGCAAGGCCTGGCGGGGGTGAAGACCGTGCGCGCGAACTCGATGTTCGGCTTCACGATGCTGACCATCATCTTCGAGGAGAAGCTGGACAACTACTTCGCCCGCACGCGCGTGCTGGAACGGTTGAACCTGCTCGCCGCGCAACTGCCCGCCGGCGTCGTCCCGCAACTCGGCCCCGACGCGACGGGCTTGGGCTGGGTCTATCAGTATTACCTGCACGTTGACCCCGTAGCCGCCGACGTGAGGAGGCGGAATTCCTCGGACACCAACGACGTCCGCCTCGTTACCTCGGCGGCTACGAACTCGAATTCGCAATTCGCAATTCGCAATTCGCAATTGGAGTCAGAGCCTCCTCACGTCGGCACCTACGATTTGGGGCAGCTCCGCGCACTCCAAGACTGGTTCATCCGCTACCAGCTCAACGCCGTGCAAGGCGTGGCGGAGGTCGCGAGCATCGGCGGCTTCGTGCGGCAGTATCAAATCGAGGTCAGCTCGCTGAAGATGCGGGCGCGCAAGGTCACGCTGAAGGACGTGATGGACGCCGTCGGCGCGAGCAACCTCAACGTCGGCGGCAAGGTCATCGAGGAGAACGGCATGGAGTTCGTCGTGCGCGGTCTCGGCCTCGTGAAGTCGCTTGCGGACCTGGAGAACATCGTGTTGATGGAACGCGGCGGTGTTCCCATTTACCTCAAAGACGTGGCCACCGTGCAAATCGGCGGCGACTTCCGGCGCGGCACGCTCGACGTGGACGGACGCGAAGTGGTGGGCGGCATCGTCGTGATGCGCAACGGCGAGAACGCGCTCGCGACCATCAACCGCGTGAAGGAGAAAATCCGCGCCATCCAGATAAGCCTCCCGCCCGGCGTGACCATCAAGTCCTTCTACGACCGCGCGGAACTCATCGAGCGCACCATTGACACCCTCAAGCACGCACTCGCCGAGGAAATCCTCCTCGTGACGCTCGCGCACATCATTTTCCTCTGGCACTTCCGCAGCATCCTCATCGTCACCGTGCCGCTGCCGCTCTCGATTCTCGTGTCGTTCATCCTCATGGAGAAGTTCGGCATCAGCTCGAACATCATGTCCCTCTCCGGCATCGCCATTGCCATCGGCGTGCTCGTGGACGCGGGCATCGTGATGACGGAGAACGTGATTCGGCACTGCGAGCGAGCGGAAGAGGAGAAGCAAAGAAAGTGTTCAGTAATCAGTATTCAGCCTTCAGTCGCAGCAGGCGCACCGAGCGCGCCAACTGCAATCAGCGCTTCTTCCTCTCTCGCCCCCACCGGGGAAGAGGACCGTGGTGAGGGGGCAAACGGCACGCCATCAACCGCTGCGTCCCCACCGGCGGCCGCCCCACTGAATACTGTCTCACTGACCACTGACCACTCCACCCGCCTCACCGCCGAGGAAACCCTCGCCGTCGTCCTCACCTCCGCCCAACAAGTCGGCCGGCCCATCTTCTTCGCGATGGTCATTATCATCCTGGCGTTCCTGCCGGTCTTCGCGCTGTCGGGGCAGGAGGGCAAGCTGTTCCATCCGCTCGCGTTCACGAAGACCTTCGCGATGATTGGTTCGACGCTGCTCGCCGTGACCATCGTGCCCGTGCTGTGTTCGTTCCTCGTGCGCGGGCCGTTCCACTCCGAGGACCGCAACTGGGTCATGCGCGTGCTGCTTGCCATTTACGACCCCATCCTCGACCTCGCGCTGCGTTGGCGGAAGACCGTGATGGCCGGCGCAGCGGTGTTGCTGGTGTTCGCATTGTTAATTGCCTTCGGCATCCCGCGACCGGCGATGCTGTGGCTCGCGAGAACCACGAGCGGACAAACCGTTGAAACGGTTCGTCCTCCCTCGACGGCCACGGACACCCGACTGAAGTCGGGTGCTAATGAGAGTTCCACACACGCCGGCCACGGTTCTGCCGCATCGGCCGCACTGAAAACTGACCCACTGAACACTGAACACTCCGCACGCCTCCTCGCCGACTTCACCGCGCGCCATCCCGCTTTCACCAAACTCTTCGCCGGCTTCGGCAAGGACTTCATGCCCACGCTCAACGAAGGCTCGCTGCTCTTCATGCCCGTGCTGCTGCCGAGCACCTCGCTCACCGAGGTGAAACGCGTCATGTCGTGGCAGGACCGCGTCATCCGCAGCTTGCCGGAGGTCGAGAGCGTTGGTGGCAAGCTGGGCCGCGCCGAGACCGCCACCGACCCCGCGCCCGTCGAGATGATTGAGACCACCATCATGCTCAAGCCCGAGTGGCTGCCCACGAACCGCACTTACCTCGGCTTCATCAAAATTCCCACCGTTTATCGCAACCCTGCGTGGCGGCCCGACTCCACGAAGGAAACGCTCATCGCCGAGCTGACTGAAAAACTCTCGAACGTCCCTGGCTATGTGCCCGGCTTTCTGCAGCCCATCGAGAACCGCATCCTGATGCTCTCCACCGGCATCCGCGCGCAGCTCGGCGTGAAGATTCTCGGTGGTTCGCTCGACGACTTGCAGCGGAAAGCCTTCGAGGTCGAACGCATCGTGCGCGAAGTGCCCGGCGCCGTGGGCGTCGCGCCGAGCCGCGTGCAGGGCAAGCCGTATCTCGAAGTCGAAGTGAACCGCGTGGCGATGGCGCGCTTCGGCCTGCGTGCGGCGGACGTGCTCGATGCCGTTGAGACCGGCCTCGGCGGCAAGGTGATGAGCACCACGTATCAAGCCGCCGAACGTGTGGACCCGCGCGAGCGCACCGGCATCCAAGTGCGTTTGCAGCGCGACGAACGCGACGACCTCGAACGCCTCGGCGACGTGCTCGTGGCCGCGCCCGGCGGGAAGCACATCCCGCTCGGCCAGCTTGCCTCGATTCGCCGCGCCACCGGCCCGAGCGAAATCGCGAGCGAGAACGGCCGTCTCCGCGTCTTCGTGCAGGCGAACGTGCAGGACCGTGATTTGACCGGCTTCGTCGAGGACGTGAAGCGCCGCGTGGAGAAGGAAATTGTCCCCACGCTCCCGCCCGGCATGACCATCGAATACAGCGGCGAATACGAGAACCTCGTGCGCGCGCAGCAGACGCTTTACTACATCTTTCCGGCGACGTTGCTCATCATCTTCCTGCTGCTTTACATGGTCTATCACTCCGCGAAGGAGGCCGCGCACGTCATCCTCGCCGTGCCCTTCGCGCTGACCGGCGGCGTCTTCTTGCAATACGCGCTGGGCTACAATTTCAGCGTGAGCGTGTGGGTGGGCTACATCGCGCTCTTCGGCACGGCCATCCAGACCGGCGTGGTGATGGTGGTTTACCTGGAGGAAATGGTGGCGAAGAAACAAGCCGAGCGCGCCGCCACCGGCCAGCCCTTCACGCGCGCCGACCTCATCCAAGCCATCAAGGACGGCGCGCGCCTGCGCCTGCGCCCGAAGGTGATGACCGTCGCGACAATCGTGGCGAGCCTGCTGCCCATCATGTGGAGCCACCGCCCCGGCAGCGAAGTAATGCAACCGCTTGCGACCCCCGTCATCGGCGGCATGGTCAGCAGCCTCCTGCACATCCTCGTGGTCACGCCGGTGATCTTCGCGATGCTGCGGGAGCGGGAGTTGAAGAGAAATCCATGAGGCCAACGCGGGCGTCGCTATTCGCATTAGTTAACGTCATCTCCCCCGTTGACACCCCCCTGCCCTTTGTTAGTGTCGCGCCTCATTTTCTCGGGGATTCCCGACGATCAACACAGACCGACACATCCAGATTATGGCTAAAGCTACGAAATACGTTTACACGTGGGGCAACAAAAAGGCCGACGGCGACGGCTCCATGAAGGCTCTTCTCGGCGGCAAGGGCGCCAACCTCGCCGAGATGACGCGCATCGGCCTCCCGGTGCCTCCCGGCTTCACCATCAGCACCGAGGTCTGCACGTATTACTACGCCAACAAGCGCTCCTACCCGAAGGAACTCCAGGCGCAGATGGAAGCGGGCATCGCCAACATGGAGAAGATCATGGGCACCAAGTTCGGCGCGACCGCCGGGATGCCGCTGCTCGTCGCCGTGCGCTCCGGTGCGCGCGACTCCATGCCGGGCATGATGGACACCATCTTGAACCTCGGCTTGAACGACCAGTCCGTGGTCGCCCTCGTCAACGCCACGAAGAACGAGCGTTTCGCATGGGATTGCTACCGCCGCTTCATCCAGATGTATGGCGATGTGGTGCTCGGCGTGCAAAAGCGCGAGGGCGAGGATCACGAGCCGTTCGAGACGGTCATCGAGGGCTTCAAGCACGAGAAGTATCACGGCGACATCGAGGACTCGAAGCTCACCGCCGAGGACCAGCAGGAGCTCGTGAAGCGTTTCAAGGCACTCGTCAAGGAGCGCACCGGCAAGCAGTTCCCCAACAACCCGTGGGACCAGTTGCGGGGCGCCGCCGGGGCCGTCTTCGGCTCCTGGATGAACGACCGCGCCAAGGTCTATCGCGCCAAATACAACATCCCCTCCGAGTGGGGCACGGCCGTCAACGTGCAGGCGATGGTGTTCGGCAACACCGGCGACACCTCCGGTTCCGGCGTCGCCTTCACCCGCAACCCGGCCAACGGCGTCAACGAGTTCTACGGCGAGTTCCTCGTCAACGCGCAGGGCGAAGACGTCGTCGCCGGCGTCCGCACGCCCGAGCCGGTGCTCAAACTCAAGGACGTGATGCCCAACTCCTACGCCGAGCTGCTCCGCGTGCGCGCCACGCTCGAGAAGCACTTCAAGGACGTGCAGGACATCGAGTTCACGATTCAGGAAGGCAAGCTGTTCATGCTCCAGACGCGCAACGGCAAGCGCACCGCCGCCGCCGCGCTCAAGTTCGCCATGGACATGGTGAAGGAGAAGCTCATCGACGCCGAGACCGCCGTCCTCCGCAACCCGGCGGACCAGCTCGAACAGCTCCTCGCCCCCATCTTCGACCTCGCCGCTGTGAAGAAGGCCAAAGTCATCGCCACCGGCCTTCCCGCCGGCCCCGGCGCGGCCACCGGCAAGGTTTACTTCAACGCCGAACGCGCTGTCTCTGCTGCGGCTCGCGGCGAAAAGGTGCTCCTCGTCCGCGTCGAGACCTCGCCGGAAGACCTGCGCGGCATGATTGCCGCCGAAGGCATCCTCACCGCGCGCGGCGGCGTCAGCTCGCACGCGGCGCTCGTTGCCCGCCAGATGGGCAAGGTCTGCGTCTGCGGCGCGGCCGCGCTCCAGGTGGATTACGACAAGAAGACCGTCACCGTCGCCGGCACGACTTACAGCGAAGGCGACTTCCTCTCGATTGACGGCACCGCCGGCACCGTTTACGCGGGCGAAATCAAGACGGCTCCTTCCGAAATCATCTCGGGCCTCATTGACGGCGACAAGGCTGCGCAGGCCACCGAGAAGTTCAAGAGCTTCAACCAGCTCATGAAGTGGTGCGCGCAGTTCAGCCGCCTGCAGGTCCGCACCAACGCCGACAACCCCGAGCAGACCCGCAACGCGGTCGCGTTCGGCGCAACCGGCATCGGCCTGTGCCGCACCGAGCACATGTTCTTCGAGGGCAACCGCATTGATGCGATGCGCGAGATGATTCTCGCCGACACGCTCACGGCCCGTGAAGCCGCGCTCGCCAAGCTCCTCCCGTATCAGCGCGAGGACTTCTACGGCATCTTCAAGGCGCTCGCCGGCCACCCGGCCACGATCCGCTTCCTCGACCCGCCGCTGCACGAGTTCCTCCCGCACGACCAGGCCGCACAGGCCGACCTCGCCGAGAAGCTCCGCGTAAAGCCGGAGAAAATCAGCGCCCGCGTGCATGAGCTGCACGAGTTCAATCCGATGCTCGGCTTCCGTGGTTGCCGCCTCGGCATCAAGTATCCCGAGATCACCCGCATGCAAGCCCGCGCCGTCTTCGAGGCCGCCGCGCAATGCGTGAAGGCCAAGATCAAGTGCAAGCCCGAGATCATGATCCCGCTCGTCGGCTTCAAGAAGGAGCTCGACCTCCAGGTCGCCATCGTCCACGAGACCGCCAAGCAGGTGCAGGCCGAGAAGAAGGTCAAGATCAGCTACAGCGTCGGCACGATGATCGAAGTCCCGCGCGGTGCGCTCACGGCCAACGAGATCGCCGAGACCGCCGAGTTCTTCAGCTTCGGCACCAACGACCTCACCCAGACCACGATGGGCATGAGCCGCGACGACTCCGGCTCCTTCCTCGGACCGTATCAGGAGGCCGAGATCATGAAGAAGAACCCGTTCGCCTCCATTGACCAGACCGGCGTGGGCCAGCTCATGGAGATCGCGATTGCGAAGGGCAACCAGACCCGCCCCGGCATCAAGCTGGGCATCTGCGGCGAACACGGCGGCGACCCCGACTCCGTGAAGTTCTGCCACCGCATCGGCCTGACCTACGTGTCATGCAGCCCGTTCCGCGTCCCCGTCGCCCGCCTCGCCGCCGCACAGGCTGCGATCGAGGAGAAGCGCAAGGCCGCTGCGAAGAAGAAGTAAGCTTCGCCCAAGACTGATTCACCAAGCCGCCCCGGGCAACCGGGGCGGCTTTTTTCGTGCGCACTACTCCGGGACTTACTACTTCCGGCACCCTGTGTTCCCATTCCAAACCTGCTTCCGACCTATGCGGCAGGAGTGCGGCCTAGGTCCGGGTGGAACGGGCCACCGGCCCGTTGCGGCGGGCGACCCGCCCGCCGCTTGTGCTGCGCCCAGCTTGCGCCAATATGTTCGAGCGTTGGCTGTGCCGAAGCTCGGCGGCACGTTGCCGCCGAGAACGGCCAGGTTGGCCGTTCCACCCGGAACAGTTACCCTCGCGCCGCCGCAACTAGCATGAGCGCACTCGCCAATCTCGACCCCGCCGCCCTCGCGAAGCAGTTCGCAGAATGGGGTTACAAGCCCAGCCACGCGGCGTGGGTATTGCGGGCGTTTTACGAGGGGCGTGAGATTGCGCCTTCGCAGGCGCGCGGGTTGCCGCAGGGGTTGGTGGAGCGAATGCAGAAGGCTTTTCCCGGCGTGGCCAGCGCGCTCGCAGCGCGGCAGGTGGCGGCGGATGGGACGACCAAGCTGCTGCTGCGGCTCGCGGATGGGCGCACGGTGGAGTCGGTGCTGATGCCGGATTTTCGGGCGGACCGGGCGGCGGGGTGCGTTTCGTCGCAGGTGGGCTGCGCGATGGGGTGTGATTTTTGTGCCACGACGAAGACGGGCTTCGAGCGCAATCTGACGGCGGGCGAAATCATCGAGCAGTTTCTCGCGCTGCGACGGGAGGCGCGGGCGGTGGGGCGCAAGTTGCAGACGGTCGTGTTCATGGGGATGGGCGAGCCGATGCTCAACCTCGACTCGGTGCTCACGGCGGTGCGTCGGATCGCGGACAACCAGCTCGGCGCGCTCGGCTGGCGGCAGATCACCGTCTCCACGGTCGGCATCGTGCCGGGCATTGAGGCGCTCACGGCCACGGGATTGAACGTCCACCTCGCCGTCTCTTTGCACGCGCCGGACGACGCCACGCGCGCGCGGTTGCTGCCAATGGGCCGGCGCTTTCCCATCGCGGAAATTCTCGCGGCGGCGGATGAGTTTCAGGCGCGGCGTGGCCGGCCGGTTACGATTCAGTATTGTCTGCTCGCCGGGGTGAACGACTCGCCAGAACACGCGCGGATGCTGGCCGACTTGCTCGCATCGCGTCGCATGCACATCAACTTGCTGCGCTACAACCCCACCGGCCTGAGCCTGCGCGGAGTTACTTACGAACCGTCGTCGGACCAGGTGGCGGAGGCCTTCGCCGCCGTGCTCCGCGCGCGAAAGTTGGTGGCGCACTTCCGGCGGTCGCGCGGGCCGGACATTGACGCGGCTTGCGGACAGTTGCGGGAGCGCACCAGCCAGAAGGAAAGTTCCGCAGCTTGACGTGACGGGGCACGACCCACTAAGAAACGCGGCGCTTATGAGCACGACCGAAAAACATCACTTTCAGGCGGAAATCCAGCAGTTGCTGGACATCGTCATCCACTCCCTCTACACGGACAAAGAGATCTTTGTCCGCGAGTTGATTTCCAACGCCGCAGATGCGTGCGAGAAGCTGCGGTTCACGCAGGCTTCCGGCGCGGCCATCCACCAGCCGGACGTGGCTGCGGGCATCGCGCTGACGACGGATGAGGCGGCGGGGACGATCACGTTCACGGACACGGGCATTGGGATGACGCACGGCGAACTGGTGGAGAACCTCGGCACCATCGCGCACTCGGGCACCAAGGCGTTCCTCAAGCAACTGGCGGAGGACAAGAAGCCGGACGCGAAACTCATCGGCCAGTTTGGCGTGGGTTTTTACTCGGCGTTTATGGCCGCCAAGCGGGTGACGGTTTTCAGCCGTTCGCTGGCGGTGGAGGAGCAGGGCTGGCAGTGGATCAGCGAGGGCACGGGCGGCTACGAGATCGCGCCGGCGGCGGATTTGCCGCGCGGCACGAAGATCGTGCTGGAGCTCAAGGATGACGCGAAGGAGTTTGCGCAGAAGGACACCATTGAGCGGATCATCAAGCGCTATTCGAGCTTCGTGCCGTTCCCCATCGAGCTGAACGGCAGCCGGGTGAACACGGTGCAGGCGCTCTGGACGCGCAGTAAAAGCGAGATCAAGGAGGAGGAATACAGCGAGTTCTACCAGTTCATCGGCCACGACCACGAGAAGCCGCTGCTTCGCCTGCACTTCACGGCGGACGCACCGCTGGCCATCCAGTCGCTGCTCTTCGTGCCGGCGCGGAATTTCGAGACGATGGGCATGGGGCGAATGGAGTCGGAGGTGAACCTCTATTGCAAGAAGGTGCTCATCCAGGCGAAGGCCAAGCACCTGTTCCCGGAATGGCTGCGCTTCCTCAAGGGCGTCGTGGACAGCGAGGACCTGCCGCTGAACATCTCGCGCGAGACGATGCAGGACTCGGCGCTGATGCAGAAGTTGAACAAGGTGCTGACCACACGCTTCCTCAAGTTCCTCGATGAGCAGGCCGAGAAGGACCCCGCAACCTATGAGAAGTTTTACGCGGAGTATCAGCGCTTTCTGAAGGAAGGCGTGGTCACCGACTTCACGCACAAGGAGGCGGTGGGCAAATTGCTGCGCTACGAATCCTCCCTGCTGGAGAAGGGCAAGCTGACGTCGCTGGCGGAATATGTGAAGCGGATGAGCTCCGAGCAGAAGGAGATTTACTGCCTGATGGCCCCCAGCCGCGAGGCGGCGGAGAGCAGCCCTTACTACGAGGTGTTCCGCGAGCGGAAGTTCGAGGTGCTCTTCCTTTACGACGCATGGGACGAGTTCGTCATGGAGCACCTGCACACGTTTGAGGGCAAGCCGTTGAAGGCGGCCGAGAAGGCGGAACTGAACCTTACCGAGCCCAAGAAGGATGGTGCGCTCAGCGAGGAAGCAGCGAAAGCGCTCGCGCAATGGCTCAAGGAGTCGCTGGGTGACAAGGTCGGCGAAGTGCGTGTGTCGCAACGGCTCGTGGACAGTCCGGCGGTGGTCGTGGACGCCGACAAGTTCATGACCTCCAGCATGCGGCGGATGCTCAAGGCGATGAAGAAGGACGATCAGGAGCTGGGTCCAGAGAAGCAGGACTTCGAGATCAATCCGGCGCATCCGATCATCACGCGGCTGGAGCAGATGCGGCAGAAGGATGCGGCTTTTGCCGGGCAGGTGGCCGAGCAGATCCTCGACAACGCGCGGGTGGCGGCGGGCGTGCTGGAGGATCCGCGCACGATGCTGAAGCGCCTGAACCAGTTGCTGGAGAAGGTGCTGAATCAGTAAGGCACCGGTGGTCAGGGGCTTACACGGCACGCCAGACTTGCGGTGAATGACCGCCCGCTCGTCCCGTCCGAAACCCGTGTCACTGAAGCCTGTCTCCCCCGCGCGCAAACCCGCGCTGGGCTTCATCTTTGTCACGCTGTTCCTGGACATTCTGGGGGTCGGGTTGATCATTCCGATTCTACCCAAGCTCATTGAGGAGTTTCAGGGCGGGCGGGTGGAGGTGGCGGCGCACACGTATGGCCTGCTCGCCGCGTTGTATTCGCTGATGCAGTTCGTGTGCGCGCCACTGTTGGGGAGCTTGTCGGACCGCTTTGGTCGGCGGCCGGTGATTCTCGCGTCACTGTTTGGTTCAGGGCTGGATTATCTGCTGCTGGCGTATGCGCCGTCGCTGGGCTGGTTTTTTGTCGGGCGCATTCTGGCGGGAATCACGGGGGCAAACTTCACGGCGGCCACGGCTTACATTGCGGACATCAGCCCGCCGGAGAAGCGCGCGGCGAACTTTGGCATCGTCGGTGCGGCCTTTGGTCTGGGCTTCATCGCGGGGCCGGCGCTGGGCGGGCTGCTGGGCGAGGTCAGTCTGCGGCTGCCATTTCTCGTCGCGGCGGGGCTGACGCTGGTGAACTGGCTGTATGGCTTGCTCGTGCTGCCCGAGTCTTTGCCGGTGGAGAACCGGCGCGCGTTTGCCTGGGGGCGGGCGAATCCCGTGGGGGCGTTGCTGGCGTTGCAGCGGCATCCTGAGGTTTTCGGGCTGACGGGGACTTATTTCTTGATGAACCTGGCGCATCAGGTTTTCCCCAGCACGTGGGTGCTTTACACGAGTTACCGCTTCGGCTGGACGCCGCGCCAGACGGGTGAATCGCTGGCGTTGGTGGGACTGATGGCGGCGGTGGTGCAAGGCGGCTTGACGCGGGTGCTGGTGCCGCGGCTGGGTGAACGCCGGGCGGCGTTGCTGGGGCTCACGTTGAGCGCGTCGGCTTTGCTGGCGTATGGCAGCGTGACGGCGGGGTGGATGATTTTTGTGGTCATCGTGTTCGGGTCGCTGTCGGGGATCGCCGGGCCGTCGGTGCAGGGGCTGATCTCGCGCGGCATCGCACCGGATGAGCAAGGGGCGGTGCAAGGGGCGTTGACCAGTCTGGCGAGCGTGGCCGGCGTGCTCGGGCCGGCGCTGGCCACGTCGCTCTTTGGTTTCTTCATCAGCGCCGGTGCGCCGGTGCGGCTGCCGGGGGCGGCTTTCTATTTCAGCAGCGGGCTGACGGTGGTGGCGATGCTGCTGGCGCTGCGGTCCTTTCGACGCGGGCCGGCCGGAAGCGTCACGCCAGCGCCGGGGTTGCATGCGGATTCCGCGGGTGGATAATCACCGCATGAAATCCGTCGCCGTCATTGGGGCCTCCGCCGACCGCAGCAAGTTTGGCAACAAGGCGGTGCGTGCCTACGTGCAGCAAGGCTTCACCGTCTGGCCGGTGAATCCGAAGGAAGCCACCATCGAGGGGTTGCCGGCGTTTGCCAGCATTGCTGATGTCCCGGGGCGACCGAGCTTGGTGAGTGTGTATCTGCCGCCGCCGGTGACGCTCAAGGTGCTGCCGGCCATCGCGGCCAAGGGATGTGACGAGCTCTGGCTCAACCCGGGCACTGAATCCGACGCAGTGCTCGCGGAAGCCGAGCGGCTGGGACTGAACGTGATTCAGGCGTGCAGCATTGTGAGCGTGGGGTTGTTGCCTGAGGCGTTGTGAAGTGAACTACGCATGAACCTCTGCGCCCAAAGCGCGATTTCGGCCCCTGAACCGGAGCGCGGCCCTCCGGGCCGCTTTGAGTTCGCTGAGTCCAGACGGGAGCGGTCGCGCCGGACACTTCGAGCGTCTAAAGCGGGCGGGACGCCCGTGCTCCGGTTCATGGAGAAGGCCATCGCAAGGCTGAACACAATTCTTCCTACCGGAAGTTTGATGCTCGCGCTGTGGATGCACCTTGCGGCGTTTGCTTCCGCCCAAGACTTTGATCTCGTCCTCATCGGCGGCCGCGTCCTCGATCCTGAAACCAAGCTCGACGCCGTCCGCCACCTCGGCATCCGCGATGGCGTGATTCGCGCAGTGTCGGAGACGCCGTTGACCGGGCGCACGACGGTGGATGCGAGCGGCCTCGTCATCGCGCCCGGCTTCATTGACCTGCACCAGCATGGGCAAAAGCTGGAGGATTATGCCCTGAAGGCGCAGGACGGGGTCACGGCGGTGTTTGAACTGGAGGTGGGCACGGCGGATGTGGACGCGTGGTATGCGGCCCGCGCGGGCAAGGCGCTCATTCATCACGGAGTCAGTGTGGGCCACATCCCGTGCCGCATGATGGTGATGGGCGAGCGGCCCACGTTCCTGCCCGGGGCAAATTCAGTGACCGCCACCAACACGGCCACGGAGGCACAAATTGCGGAGTTGCGGGGCCACATCGAGCGCGGGCTGGCACGCGGTGCGGTGGCCGTGGGGTTTGGCATCCAATACACGCCGGGCGCGGCGCAGTGGGAGATCCTTGAGATGTTTCGCGCGGCGGCGAAATTCCGTGCGCCCTGCCATTTGCACATCCGGGCCAAGGGCGAAGCCGGGCCGCAGAATGTCTTCTCTGCCGTGGAGGAACTGATCGCCGCGACGGCTGTCACGGGGGCGCCTGCGCATGTCTGCCATGTGCAGAGCACCGCGAACCAATCCACCGCGCGGGTGCTGGAACTCCTCAGTGCGGCGCGGGCGCGGGGGCTGGACTTGAGCGTGGAGTGCTATCCCTACACGGCGGGCATGACGGACATTCGGTCCGCGATTTTTGATCCCGGCTGGCAACGGCGGGCAGGCATTGATTACGGCGACCTGCAATGGGCCGCGACCGGCGAGCGGCTCACGGCCGAGAGCTTTGCGAAGTTTCGGCAGACCGGTGGCATGGTCATCGTCCACTCCAATCCTGAGTCCGTGGTGCGGCACGCGGTGACGCACCCGCTGACGATGATTGCCAGCGACGGTCTGCCCGGCCATCCGCGACACGCCGGCACCAGTGCGCGCGTGCTGGGCCGCTATGTCCGCGAGGCGGGCGCGCTCACGCTGATGCAGGCGGTGGAGAAGCTGTCGCTGCTGCCCGCGCGGCGGCTGGAGGAGCGGGTGCCGGGGATGAAAAACAAAGGGCGCGTGCGCATCGGGGCGGACGCGGACTTGGTGGTGTTCGATGCGACGAAGGTGCTGGATCAGGCGACCTACGAGCAGCCGAACCAGCCCTCCGTCGGCATCCAGCATGTGCTGGTGGGCGGGGTCTTCGTCGTGCGGGGAGGGGCGCTGCAGCCTGGCGTGACGCCGGGACAGGCGGTGCGGGCGCCGATCCAGTGAGACGATGAGGTTGGGCAGGTAACGGAGCCATCAGCCGATTCTCAATAGTTCAAAAATTCTTGAACAAACAGCCCCGGCCATGACAGGGTGCTGACGCTTGTTCATGGCTCAGATTGCCTATCCTACCAAAACCACCACCGGCACCTCCATGGAAGTGCCGCCGACGGCGAGTGGACTGGACCCGTTGGAGGCGGAGGCGGTGGATCTGTTTGTGGGACTCGCGCAGGTGGTGGGGCTGCCCAAGTCAGTCGGGCAGATCTATGGTTTGCTCTACATTTCGATAATGCCGTTGAGTTTGGACGAGGTCGCCGCCCGGCTGGAAATCAGCAAGGGATCGGCCAGTCAGGGGCTGAAGTTTCTCCGTTCGACGGGAGCCATCCGGCTGGCTGAATCGGATGACAGCCGCTCGGATCGCTACGAGGCCGAGACGGGGTTGCGGGCGCTGGCCAGCGGCTTTCTGAAGGAGCAGATCGAACCCCACTTGGAAAGCGGCGAGGAGCGGTTGAGCCGTCTGCGGCGCTTGGTCGCCGAGGCACCTGCCCCGCAGCGCAAAGTCCTGGCGGCGCGGGTGGATCGGTTGGGCACCTGGCATCAGCGCGCTGCCGGAATGTTGCCGCTGTTGATTCGTTTTCTAGGAAAGTAGCGCAGTTTTTTGCCCGCGTCGCCGGGCAGCAGTGTTTCCGACCTCCGTGTCGCGAAGCAGACATTTGAAGTTCGTTCGCCCGAGTGGTCAGGCCGGAAGTTTCCGGTTCCTGACCAAGGGCGGCAGCTTGGCCAGATTTCTAGTCCCATGTCCGTCATTCTAGGATTAAACGCCTTCCACGGGGATTCTTCCGCCTGCCTCGTGCGGGATGGCAAACTGATAGCCTGCGCCGAGGAGGAGCGGTTCCGGCGGATCAAGCACTGGTCCGGCATGCCCGCCGAGGCGATCCGGTATGTGTTGCAGGAAGGTGGCCTGAAGCTGGCCGATGTGGAGCATGTGACCATCAACCGCGACCCGGGCGTGAACAATTTCCGCCGGGTGGCCTACGCGCTACGGCGGATGCCCAGTCCCAAGCTCATCCTCAACCGCATCCGCAACATTCGGCGCGCGGCGTCGTTCGAGGATTCGTTGCGCGCAGCGCTGCCGGGCGAGACGCTGCGGGCGCAGGTGCATCATGTGGAGCACCACCTCGCGCACTTGGCGTCGGCTTTCCACGTTGGGAATTTCGAGGAGGCGGTCTGCCTTTCCGTGGATGGCTTCGGGGACTTCGCCAGCTCGGCGTGGGGCATGGGCCGGGGCAACGGCATCCAGATCGACGGACGCGTCTTTTTCCCGCACTCCCTCGGGCTGTTCTACACGGCCATCACCCAGCACATCGGCTTCCCCCACTACGGGGACGAATACAAGGTCATGGGCCTGGCTCCGTATGGCGAGCCGAAGTATCTGGAGCAGATGCGGCAGATAGTGCGGGTGCAGTCCGACGGCACGTTCAAGCTGGGCTTGGACTACTTCCGGCACCACCGTGAGAACGTCCACTACACGTGGGACAACTGCTCGCCGGAGATTGGCACCGTCTTTAGCCCCGCGCTGGAAAAGCTGCTCGGACCCGCGCGTCAGAAGGGCGAAACGCTCGATCAGCGGCACAAGGATTTGGCCCGCTCGGCGCAGGCAATGTATGAAGAGGCCTGCTTCGCCCTGCTCCAGTCCCTGCACGCCCGGTATCAGTGCCCCAACCTCGCCTTCTCCGGTGGTTGCGCGATGAACTCGGTGGCCAACGGCAAGGTGTATCGGAACTCCCCGTTCAAGCGCATGTATCTGCCCGCCGCCGCTGGCGACGCGGGTGGCGCGATCGGTTCCGCGTTCGTCGTGGCCAACCGGCTCGGGGAGGTCAAACAGCGGTTCCACATGGACCATGGCTACTGGGGGCCGCAGACCACCGATGCCGAAGTGCGGGCCCTACTCGACAGCCGGGCCGCCGCCCTTCAGGCCGAGCGCTGCACGGTGGAGCACATCACGGACGAGGGTCTGCTCTGCCAGCGCACCGCCCAGGCCATCACGGAGGGAAAAGTCATCGGCTGGTTTCAAGGCCGGATGGAATGGGGTCCGCGCGCGCTCGGCAACCGCAGCATCCTCGGCGATCCGCGTCGCGCGGACATGAAGGACATTCTCAATCTGAAAATTAAGCGCCGCGAAAGCTTCCGCCCCTTCGCGCCGAGCATCTTGCGCGAGCATGTGGCCGAGTGGTTCGAGCAGGAGGACGACGTGCCCTTCATGATGGAGGTGTTCCAGGTCCGCGCGGAGAAGCGCGCCCAGATACCCGCCACCACGCATGTGGATGGTTCGGGCCGGTTGCAGACGGTGCACCAGGACACCAACCCCCGCTATCACCGGCTCATCGAGAGTTACCGCGCGCTGACTGGCGTGCCCATCGTGCTGAACACCTCTTTCAATGAGAACGAACCGGTCGTCTGCCGGCCGCAAGAGGCGCTGGACTGCTTCCTCCGCACGAAGATGGACGTGCTCGTGCTGAACGACTGGATGATTCAGCGCGCAAGCTAACCGATGCGCGCCGCCGCTGATGCCGCGAAAATTCACCGCTTCATGGCCGAGTTGGGCCGGGCCGCTCGCGGCGCGGGCTGCGTGTATCTCACCGGTGGCGCGACGGCTCTGCTGCACGGCTGGCGCGGCAGCACGGTGGATGTGGATTTGAAGGCGGACCCGGACCCGGCCGGGCTGTGTTTGAGGCCATTGCCAAACTGAAGGAAACCCTCGACGTGAACGTGGAACTCGCCGCCCCCGACCAGTTCATCCCGGAAGTTCCCGGCTGGCGCGAACGCAGCCCGCTCATCGAGCGGCACGGCTTGGTGGAATTCCGCCACTACGATCTTTACAGCCAGGCGCTGGCCAAACTTCAGCGCGACCACGACCGCGACCGCACCGACGTGGAAGCGATGGTGTGTGCCGGATTGGTTCGGCCCGCACGGTTGCGGGAACTGTTTGCGGCCATTGAACCAGCCTTGATTCGGCATCCGGCCATTTCACCGCCCGAGTTTCGCATGGCGGTGGAAAACTTCTGTGAGCGACACGGCGCATGATTGACCTGTCCCAACTGCCCGGCGGCGAACTGGCGGAGAAGGGCCTGGTGGATTACGCGGCGGGCCGCGTGACCCCCGAGTCCTGCCTCCTGGCCATCGGCTGGGGCCGGCTGACGCGCGCCGGCTTGCCGATGCCCGGACGCCGCCCCGAGCTGTTCCCCGATCCGGAGCTGCAACTCTACGCGCTGCTGGGCCGCGAGGCCGGCGACGCTTACGGCCGTTACAATGCGCTGCTCCGGCGCTTCATCAGCTTCGAGCAGTCACTCGCGCACCGCCCCTCCCTCGTATGAAAGGCATCATTCTCGCTGGTGGCGCTGGCTCGCGCCTGTATCCGCTTACCCTCGTGGCCAGCAAGCAACTCCAGCCGGTGTATGACAAGCCGATGGTTTACTACCCGTTGACCGTGCTGCTCGCCAGCAGCATCCGGGACATCTGCCTGATCTCCACGCCCCAGGATTTGCCGCGCTTCCGGCAACTGCTGGGCGACGGCTCCGCGTGGGGCGTGAGCATCGAATACCGTGAGCAGGCCAAACCCGAGGGCATCGCCCAGGCATTTCTCATCGCCGAGAGCTTCATCGCTGGCGAGCCTGTGGCCCTGATCTTGGGCGACAACATCTTCTCCGGCGGGGACGCTTTCCCCCGCGCGGTCGCTGAGTTCCGGGGTGGGGCAACGGTCTTCGCCTACCATGTTCATGACCCGCAGCGCTACGGCGTGGTGGAGTTCGACGCGGCGGGCCGGGCCATCTCCCTCGAGGAAAAACCCGCGCAGCCCAAGAGCAATTACGCCGTGCCGGGAGTTTACCTTTACGACCAGCACGTCGTCGCCCACACCCGTGCGCAAAAACCATCCCCGCGCGGCGAACTGGAAATCACCGACCTGAACAAAACCTATCTCGCCGCCGGGCAGCTCCAGGTCATCCGCCTGAGCCGGGGCTTCGCCTGGCTGGATGCCGGCACCAGCACCAGCCTGCACGAAGCCTCCAGCTACGTGCAGACCATCGAGAAACGGCAGGGCGTAAAAATCGGCTGTCCCGAGGAAGCCGCGCTGCGCCGGGGCTTCCTGCAACTGTCGCAATTCGACGCCCTCGTGGCCCGGATGCCCAACTGCGAATACCGCGACTACCTCCTGAGCGTCGCCGCTGAAATTCGCCGCGTGGGCATCGAACAAGCATGAACCTCCTCGTCACCGGCGGCTGTGGCTTCATCGGCTCCCATGTGCTCGACCACGTGCTCGCGCAGCCCGAGGTCACGCGCGTCGTCAACCTCGACTGCCTCACCTACGCGGGCCGTCTCGAAAACGTCGCCACCGCCGCCCGCAGTCCGAAGTATCACTTCGAGCAGGTAGACCTCCGTGACAAGGCCGCCGTGCTGCGCGTGGTCCGTTCGCACGCCATCACCCACGTTTTGCACCTCGCCGCCGAGTCACACGTGGACCGCTCCATTGAAGGCCCCGGCGACTTCATCCAGACCAACATCGTCGGCACCTTCAATCTGCTCGAAGCCTGTCGCGCGGCTTGGCAGGATTCCGCATTCCGCATTCCGCATTCCGAACTCGCCCCCCGCTTTCTGCACGTCAGCACCGACGAAGTCTTCGGCAGCCTGGGTGCCACCGGCCACTTCACCGAGACGACGCCCTACGCGCCGAACTCGCCCTACTCCGCCAGCAAAGCCGCCAGCGACCTGCTCGTCCGCGCGTATCACCACACCTACGGCATGGACGTGGTGACCACCAACTGCTCGAACAACTACGGCCCGCGCCAGTTCCCCGAGAAACTCATCCCCGTGGTCATCCACAAAGTCGCCGCCCGCCAGCCCATCCCCGTCTATGGCGACGGCATGAACGTGCGCGACTGGCTCTATGTGACCGACCATGCGCAAGCCCTCTGGCAAGCCCTCACGCGCGGCCGCAACGGCGAGACCTACTGCATCGGCGGGCATAACGAATGGGCCAACCTCCGCATCGTGGAACTCATCTGCGACCTCGTGGACGAACTTGCGCCGCAGCTCGGCGGCAATTCCCGTCGGCTTATCACCTTCGTGAAAGACCGGCCCGGCCACGACCGCCGCTACGCGATTGACGCCGCGAAGATTGACGGCGAACTCGGCTGGCGGCCTGCGCACACCTTCGAGACCGGCATCCGCGAAACCGTGAAGTGGTATCTCCACCAAGCCGGCGTGACCTCTCAGCCGTGAGCCCCTTCGCCCAAGCCCTGACCGAGTGGCGCACCCTAGCCGACCGCGCCGCCGCGCTGACCCCGGCGGTGGACGCCGCCGGCGCGGCTCTGCGCGACGTGCTGCGATCCGGAGGCAAGATCCTCACGTGCGGCAACGGCGGCAGCGCCGCAGACGCGCTGCACCTGGCGGAGGAACTGACGGGTAAATACGACCGTCCCCGCCGCGCCCTCGCTGCCCTTTGCCTGAACGCGGATGGCACGGCGCTCACCTGCATCGCCAACGACTTCGGCTACGAGCAAGTGTTCGCGCGGCAAATTGAGGCGCTGGGCCGGCCCGGAGATGCGCTCGTGACCTTCACCACCAGCGGCCGCAGCCCGAACATTTTGGCCGCCCTCGCCGCCGCCCGGGCGCGTGGGCTGGTGACGGTGACGCTCACAGGCAAAGACGGCGGTCCCGCCGCCCCGGCCAGCGACCATGCACTGGTGATGCCGAGCCACGACACCGCGCGCATTCAGGAACTCCACACGGTGGTCCTGCACGCCTGGCTCGCCGCGTTGGAAGCGGAAACGTGGCCTTGAGCCACGCATCCAACCCAGGCTGCATGGAGTGTCTCCCCGCCCCGGAACGGTTGCTGGTCTTCCGCATTGGCCAGCTCGGGGACACCGTGGTTGCCCTGCCGGCGCTGTGGGTGTTGCGGCGGGCATTCCCTCAAGCCCACATCACACTGCTCTGTGACCGCCACCCTCACGGCCGCTTCGTCCTCGCAGCGGACCTCCTGCGCGGCTCGGGCGTGGTGGATGAGTTCGTCTCCTACGTGGTGGACGGCTCGCGCTTCGGCCGGTGGCTCCGGCCGGTGCGGATGCTGGCACTTTTGACCCGGCTGCGCCGCGCGGGTCACGACACACTGGCCTACCTGGCCCCCAGCACGCGCCACGCGCCGGATGTGGAGCGGGACCGGAAGTTCTTTCGCGCGGCGGGCATCCGACGGTTCCTCGGGATGACCGGCTTCGCGCCGCTGCCGGTCAAGCAGCCGGGCCAGCCGTTGGGCTCCACGGCGGCGGAAGCAGATCTTCTGCTGGCGCGGCTCGCTGCGGACGGGCTCGCAGTGCCGCCGCCCGGGACTGGTTCGTTGGATTTGGGAATCGGGCCGGCCGAGGAAGCGGAAGTGGCGGCGTGGTTGGGTGCGTTGCCCGGCGACGGCAACCGCCGTTGGCTCGGCGTGGGCCCCGGCAGCAAGATGCCGGCGAAGCGCTGGCCGGAAGAGCGGTTTCAGCAAGTGACCCGCGAGCTGGTGAAATCGCACAATGTTTGGCCTGTGGTCTTTGGCGGCCCAGAAGACCGTGCCGTGGGAGACCGGCTCGTGGCAGCCGCCGGGCGCGGGCACAACGCGGCAGGCCGGCTCGGCTTGCGCGGTTCGGTCGCGGCGCTGCGCCGGTGTGCCCTCTACGTGGGCAACGACACGGGCACGATGCACCTCGCGGCGGCGGCCGGCACTCCGTGCGTGGCCATCTTCTCCGCCCGCGAATGGCCGGGCATGTGGTTCCCCTACGGCGTCCCGCAGACCGTGCTGCGCAAGCAAATCGAGTGCGAAGGTTGCACCCTGATTGAGTGCCAGACGCACGCCAACGAGTGCTTGAACCATATTTCCGCACCGGAAGTGATGGCTGCATGCCAAAGGCAGTTTGCCTGCAAGACCCCGACAATTTAACTCATCCATGAACACTGTTTCGGAACAGGAATTCCTCGTCTTCGGCGCGCCACTGATCGGTGAAGAGGAAATAGCCGAGGTCGTCGCGTGTCTGCGCTCAGGTTGGATCGGCACGGGGCCGCGCGTTGCGCAGTTTGAGCGGGACTTCGCCGCGTTGAAAGGCGCACCGCTGGTTGCCGCTGTCAACTCCTGCACCGCCGCGCTGCACCTGAGCCTGCTGGCGGCGGGCCTTCAGCCGGGCGACGAAGTCATCACCACGCCGATGACCTTCTGCGCCACAGTCAACGCTATCATCCACGCCGGCGCCACTCCGGTGCTGGCCGATGTGGACCCGGTGACGCTGAACCTGGACCCCGCCCGCGTGGCGGAGAAAATCACGCCGCGCACCCGCGCACTGGTGCCGGTCCACTTTGCGGGGCGCGCGTGCGACATGGAGGCGCTCATGGCGCTGGCCGCCCAGCACGGGCTCAAAGTCATCGAGGATTGCGCCCACGCCATCGAGACCGAGCGGCATGGTGTGCAGGCAGGACTATGGGGTGACTTCAGTTGCTTCAGTTTCTACGCCACCAAAAACATGACCACTGGCGAAGGGGGCATGGTGGTGGCGAAGCGCGAGGAAGACCTCGCCCGGGTGAAGCGGCTCGCGCTCCACGGCATGAGCAAGGACGCGTGGAAACGCTTCGGAGACGAGGGCTACAAGCACTACTTCGTCGTGGAGAACGGGTTCAAATACAACATGATGGACCTGGCGGCGGCGCTGGGCATCCACCAGCTCCGCGCGCTCCAGCGCAACTGGGAACGCCGGCAAACGGTTTGGACGCGCTACATGGAAGCGTTTGCCGACCTGCCATTGACCTTGCCTGCGCCGGTGGAGCCTGACACGCGCCACGCCTACCACCTGTTCACTCCGCTGGTTGACGCGGGCCGGGCCGGGCTCACCAGGGATGAATTTTTGGAGGCCATGACCCGCGCGCGGTTGGGCGTGGGTGTGCATTACCTCAGTGTGCCGGAGCATCCGGTGTTTCAGGAGCGGTTCGGGTGGCGGCCCGAGGATTATCCCCATGCCATGCGCATCGGCCGGCAGACGGCGAGCCTGCCCCTCTCGGCGAAACTCACCGAGGCGAACACCGAACGCGTGGTGGCCACCGTGAGGAAAATCTTTGGCAAGTGAGTTCCCTTCAACAACCTGAAGCCGCCGCCGCCCATGCCCGGGAGTTCTGGGCCGGGCGTTACCAAAACTTCTCCCTCTCCGAATCCGGCTGGATGGGAGCGGGTGAGGGCTACAACGCCAATCTCTACCGGTGCAAGCGGCAGGCCCTGTTGCGCGCGCTGCGGCAGTTGGGCGTGAGTGCGGACACGTCGCCGTCCGTGCTGGATGCGGGGTGCGGGCAGGGATTCTTTGCCGGGGTGTGGGCGCAGGAGTTTCCGCGCGCCAGCTACACGGGTGTGGACATCTGCGAAAAAGTGGTGGCCCATCTGCGGGCGGAACGTCCGGGCGTGGACTTCTTCGCGGGAGATTTGGCGGAGTGGCGGCATCCGGCGGGCCGGAAGTTTGATGTCATCCACAGCTTTGAAGTGCTGCACCTGCTTTTGAGTGACGCGGCGGTGGAGCGGGCGGTGCTGAACCTCGCGGACCATTTGAAGCCCGGCGGGCACCTGCTGGTGACGGCGGTGATGCCGGAAACGGACGTGGAGCCCAACGCCTACATCCGGCACCAACGGCGGGCGTTTTGGGACGGCGTGTTTGCCCGGGCGAACCTGTCGGGCGTGGGCGTGGTGCCGATGTATTATTGGTTGCCTGACGGCGGGCCGCGGAACCGGGTGGCCAGCAAACTCCTGCGGTTGCCGGGGCCGGGGCCGCTATATTTTCTGGATCGTCTGGCGCTGCGACTGGGGCTGCCGCGCTGGTTTGGGAGCTGGGATTCACGCATGGGGCTGCATCTGTTGAAACGAGCGCAAACGACCACTTAATCGAGCATGAACCGACTCCACCGAATCAAACAACTGGCTGGCCTGTTGGGCGCGCGGATGCGCAACCTCGCTCGCGGCCTGCCACCGCGCCGCGAGCTGCCCGCTTGGAACAGTCTGCACGCCCAGAGCAATCTGCCGTATCTGGCATGGGAAAAGGCGGAGCTCGAGACCTTTGATCTCAATCTGTATCAGACCTTGAACACGGACTACCTCCGGGGCCAGATCGTGTTCGAGTATGGCGCACTGTTGAACCATGTGCGGGATTGGCGGGGACGCACGGTGCTGGACATTGGCTCGGGGCGCAGCTCGTTGCCGCGCTGGCTGGCAGCGCAGGGCGCGCAGGTGACTGCGTTCGAGTATCCCACCCAGGTGGAGCGCCCGCCGGAGGGATTGTTTCAACGGGTCAACCATTGGGTCCAACGCGCCGCGCCGGAGCCTGCGGTGGCTTACGGCAACATGCTCGACCTCTCGTTCCCGGATGGTTCGTTTGATGTGGTGACCTCGTTCTCCGTGATTGAACACCTGGACACGAACCTGCCTGATCTGCGTTACGTGCCGTATCCCGAGCAGAAGCGGCGGGCGGTGCGGACGCTTCAGGAGATGGCGCGGGTGACCAAGCCGGGCGGGTTCGTCTATCTCACGTCGGAGTGTTGTCGCTACGAGTTGGCGCAATCGGACACCTGGTTGGATGCCTACTACTACAAGGCAGGTCCGGACCGGGATTTGAAGGAGCCCAAGTTTTCCAGTGCCTGGCCGGTGGATGAGATTCCGGAGATTTTCCACCGCACGTTGGAACAGGCAGGATGCCGACTGGTCGGGACCAACGGGTTGGTGCCCGCAACGCTGGATGGCCGTCCGGAAGTGGCCAGCTTCCGGGGGCCGCACTTCTCGGGATTCTGCGTGTTGGCCCAGCGGGAGGCGAAAACGAAACAATGAGTCTGACCCGCAAGACGGTGCGCGGTGCGCTCTGGCTGGTGGGGGGGCGGGCGTGGAGCCAGGTGCTGAATCTCACCATTGGCGTGGCCTTGGCGCGGCTGCTCGCCCCGGCTGACTATGGGTTGATGGGCATGGTGATGGTGGTGACGGGATTGGTGGCGATTCTCGCGGATCTGGGTTTGGCGGCGGCGGTGGTGCAGAAGCAGGACCTGTCGCAGCGGGAGTTGTCCGGCGTGTTTTGGCTGGGCCATGGGCTGGCCTGGACTGTGGCGGTGTTGATCGGTGCGCTCAGTCCGTGGGTGGCGATGTTCTATGGCCAGCCGCAGGTGGAGCAACTGATGTGGGTGCTGGCCCTGACCTTCCCGCTAACTTCGTTGGGCACAGTGCATGGGGCACTGTTGCAGAAGGAGCTGCGGTTCCGGGAGGGGACGCTGGTGCAGGTGAGTGCGAGCCTGGCTGGCGGGGTGGTGGGCTTGGCGGTGGCGGCGGCGGGGTGGCGCGTGTGGGCGTTGGTGGCGCAGTCGTTGGGGACGGCCGTGGTGGCGACCGCGGGGGTGTGGTGGCGCTCGGGGTGGCGACCTGATTGGCGCTTTGGGCGGGCGGATTTGGTCCGCATTTGGGATTTCAGCCTGAATCTGACGGGCTTTCAGGTGGTGAATTACTTTGCGCGGAAGGCAGACAGTTTTCTCATCGGGCGGTTTGTGGGAGCGGGTGCATTGGGGAATTACACCTTGGCCTACACCCTGATGCTGTATCCGATATCGAGCCTTATTTCGGTGGCCCAAGGGGTGATGATGCCGGCGCTTGCCCAGGTGCAGGACGAGCCGGCGCGGGCGGCACGGGCCTACATCCGCGCTTGCGGCTACCTGGCCTTCTTGATCCTGCCAACCATGGTGGGTTTGGCGCTGTTGGCCCCGGAGGCGGTGATGGTCGTTTACGGTCCGCAGTGGGTCGAAACCGGGAAAGTCCTGCAGGTGCTGGCGTGGGTGGGGACGTTCCAGCCCTTCGTTTCGCTTATCGGAGCCTTGGTGGTGGCGCGGGGCCTGACGCGGCTCTTTTTCTGGTGGGGACTGGGGGCTTCTGCGGTCACGGTCACGGGCTTTGCGGTGGGAGTGCAATGGGGAATGATGGGAGTGGTGGTGGCGTATCTGACCACCGAGGTGCTGCTGACAGTGTTCGCGATGCCCTGGCTCTACGGTCAGGTGGGGGTGAGTGTGCCGGCGCTGCTGAAGGGGCTGGCGGTTCCGGCTTTGTCGGCCGGTGTCATGGGGTTGGGAGTGTGCGCCTTGAAATTCGGGTTGGCCGCACGGGGATTGACCGAACCATGGGAAGTGCTGGCGGCTTGTGTGCCTGCCGGCGTGGCGGTTTACGGTGGGATGCTCTGGCTCCTGCGGGGTCATTTTTGGGACTCCCTGAGGGCGGAGTTTGGGCGGGTGTTTGGCGCGGCCCCGGTGGGCGTGCCGGTGGTGGAGGGCGGCCGATGAACCAAGCTGGAGCTACCTTGCGGGTGGGGATCGTGGGATTCGGCGGCGCGGGCACCGCCCACGCCGGGTATTACCCATGCGTGCCGGGGTGCGAGGTGCGGAAGATTTTCAACCCGAAGCCGGAACGGCTGGAGGTGGCGCGGCAGTTGTTCCCGCAGGCGGAGCGTTACCAGACGCTGGAGGGTTTTTGGGAGGGGTTGGATGCGGTTTCGATCTGCACCCCGGATGCGACGCACGCGGACTATATCGTGGCGGCGCTGGAGCACGGGCTGCATGTGCTGAGCGAGAAGCCGCTGACGGATTCGGAGGAGGGTATCCGCAAGATCAAGCGGGCCGCCGCGCAGTCCGACCGGGTGGTCGCCTGCCTGCACCAGATGCGTTTTGTGCCGCTGTTCCAGAAGGTGAAGCGCGTGCTGGAGGCGCGGGAATTGGGCACGGTGTCCTATCTCGAGGGCTACTATGTCCATAACCTGACGCATCGGGCGTTTGTGAACGACGACTGGCGGCGGCGGGATAACGCGACTCCGCTGGTCTATTCCGGCTGCCATTTCGTGGACTTGCTGCGCTGGCTCGCGGCGGAAGAAGTCACCGAGGTGTATGCGGCCGCCAACAATCTGGCCTTCCCGGAGTATCCCGAATCCGACCTCAACCTGGTGACGATGAAATTCCAGTCCGGCGTGCTGGCCAAGGTGGTGGTGGCCTTTGGCGCGGCGGGTCCGCAGGACCATTCCCTGCGCATCTACGGCAACCGGCGGAGCATCGAGAACAACGTGATGTTCAACGATGCGAAGGCTTGGGAGCGCGTGCTGCACGAGCCCATCCTCGTCCAGTGGCCGCTCACGCGGCACCCGCTCCCGTCGGCCCATCAATCCATGCTGCGCCAGTTGCGCTCCAACCTGCCGGCTTGGCTCTTGGGAAAGATCTTCCTCGCCACCCGCTGGCTGGCCCGCCATCCCAACAACGAATACGGCGGGCGCTATTACCCGGTGCGCCTGTATGAGCACGCGTTTGCCTGCGTGCAGGCAATTGAGGATTTTGTCGGCGCCATCCACGAGAAGCGCGCGCCGCTCTGCACGGTGGATGAAGCCTCCAAGACCGTGCTGGCCTGTCTGGCCGGCGTGGAGAGCTACCGCACGCACCAGCCGGTGCGCGTCCGCACCCTTGCTGAAGTCATGGCCGGACCGGCTGCCCCGGTGCCCCGCGCATGAAGCCAGTGGTGGTCCATCTCGTGGAGACCTATCTCGCTCGCAGCGAGGTGTTCATCCACAACTATGTGACCAGCCACGTGGGCTGGGAGGCGACGGTGTTGTGCGAGTTCAGCGCCCACGAGGACGAGCTGCCGTTCAAACGCCGAGTGGTGGTGACCGGGCCCAAGAGCAAGCGCCAGCCGGGTTGGTGGAGCAATGAGGTGGCGCGCTGGCTCACCGGCCGCTCGGTGTGGCAGCGCCGGGCGGCGCGGGCGCTGGCCCCGCTGCGGCCGGCGGTGTTGCACGCGCACTTCGGCCAGATGGGCTGGGCCGGCCTGCCGGTGGCGCGGCAGTTGGGGATCCCGTTGGTCACGACGTTCTACGGCTATGACATGTCGGTGTTGCCCCGCCAGGCGCGTTGGCAGCGGCGGCTGCGCGAACTGTTTGAAGGGGGCGATTTGTTTCTTGCGGAGGGCCCGTGCATGCAGCGGCGGCTTGTCGAGCTGGGCTGTGCGGCGGAGAAGGTGAAAGTGCAGCGCATCGCCATCCACACGGACCGATACCCCCGCTGGCAGCCGACACCAAATGGCCGGCCGGTGGTGCTGTTTGTAGGGCGGTTCGCTGAAAAAAAAGGATTGCTCGATGCCTTGGCTGCGGTGCTGGAAGTGGTGCGGCGTGGTCAGGCCGTGCGTTTCCGGGTGGTGGGGGATGGCGGGTTGCGGCCTCAAGCCGAGGCGTTTGTGGCCGGCAACGGCCTCTCGGCCCACGTGGAATTTCTGGGGATGTTGCCGCATGAGCAGGTGCTGCGTGAGCTCGCGGCGGCGGATGTTTTCATCCATCCCAGCCGCACGGCGAGCAATGGTGACACGGAAGGCGGCGCGCCCACGATCGTGCTGGAAGCGCAGGCCGTCGGGGTGCCGCTGGTGACGACGGAGCATGCGGACATTCCGAACGTCGCCCCGGCGGGGCCGGGTGTTTATTTGAGTCCGGAAGGCCAAGTGGCACCGCTGGCCGAGAACCTCAGCCGGGCGCTGCGCGAGCGCGTGGGGGCGAGTGCGGAGTTCGTGCGGGCGCACCATAATGTGGGCCGCGAAGTGCTTGGCTTGGAGGCGCGGTATGAGGAATTGACGGACCCGGCCCATGCGCTAGGCACTTGAGCATGAGCCCTAGCCTACCCCGCATCTGCCTGGTGACGGCCACCAATGTGGCCAGCAACCCGCGCCTCGTGAAGGAGGCGGATGCCCTTGCTCGGGCAGGTTATGCTGTGCGCGTGGTTGCACTCGACCCCTCGGAAGAAGCTGCGCGCTGGGACCAAACCGTGATGTCGGCCTCCGGCTGGCGGCTGGATACGGTGCGAGTGAGACGCTTCGGAGCAGGAAGGGCTCGCTGGCTTTGGGCCACGGCGCGACAGCAGGCCTGTCGGCACCTGGCCCATCTTGGTGGGGGCCAGGCAGTGCGGGCGGCTGCCTACAGTCGATATGCGCCCGAGCTCGCCCGCTGGGCGGCGCAGGAGCCGGCAGATTTGTTTATCGCCCACACTTTGCCAGCGCTGCCGGCCGCAGCGTGGGCGGCGCGGCGGTATGGGGCCAAACTCGGCTTCGACGCGGAGGACTACCAGAGCGGCATCCGGTCCACCAACGCGCCGCGCACGTGGGATGACAAGCTGGGGGAAGGGATAGAAGCCGAGTATCTGCCCCAATGCGATCACCTCACCTCCGCTTCGCCAGGCGTTTCGGACGCGCTGGTGGCGTTATGTGGGGGCCGCCGCCCGGAACCGGTGCTGAATGTGTTTCCCCTGGCGCATCGGCCGGCGTGCCGGCCGGCGCGGACGCCGGGGGGGCCACTGCGGCTCTACTGGTTTTCGCAGGTGGTCGGAACGGACCGCGGGCTGGAGGATGCGGTGGCAGCGTTGCGGGACCTTCCAGCGGGAGGTGCCGTGTTGCATTTGCGGGGTCGTTGCGATGACGCCGCGCGCCGGTATGTGGCGCGGTTGGTGGAGGAGGCGGGGTTGCCGGCCTCGGCGGTGGTGCTGCTCCCGCCCGCTCCGCCGGAGGAGATGGTCGCGCTGGCGAGCGAGCATGACGTGGGGCTGGCGCTGGAGGTGCCCGCCTCACCGAACCGTATCATCTGCATGAACGACCTCTGCACGAACAAGGTGTTCACCTACCTCATGGCGGGCCTCGCCCTCGCGGCCACGGCGCTCAAACCATGTGCCGAGGTTTACGATGGCGCGGGGTTCACCTATCCCTCGGGTGATGCCCGCGCTTTGGCCACTAGTCTGCGTCGCTGGTTGAATGACCCGTCCGCCCTCGACCGCGCCCGCGAATCTGCGTGGAACACTGCGTCGCGCCGCTACAACTGGGAGCACGAGCAACAAACCCTGCTCGCGGCCATTGCCCGCGTGCTTCCGCTCGCCCGGACCCGCTAAACTTTCCAAGACCTAAATTGATATGCCCATCGCTCCCAGCACCCAGCTCGGCACCAACGTGCAAATCTTCCACCCCACCCTCGTGAACCTTTACGGCTGCACCGTGGGGGATGACTCCAAGATCGGCACGTTCGTGGAGATCCAGAAGAACGCCCGCATCGGCGCACGGTGCAAAATCTCCTCCCACTCCTTCATCTGCGAAGGCGTGACCATCGAGGACGAGGTCTTCATCGGCCACGGAGTGATGTTCACCAATGACTTGCTGCCGCGCGCCACGGCGGCGGGTGGCCAGCTCCAGACCGAGGCGGACTGGAAGGTGATTCCCACCGTGGTGAAGAAGGGCGCCAGCATCGGCAGCGGCGCGGTCATCCTCTGCGGCATCACCATCGGTGAACGGGCAATGGTCGGCGCAGGCGCTGTCGTCACGCGCGATGTGCCCCCGGACACGACCGTGGCGGGCGTGCCCGCGCGGGTGCGGTCGCGGCAGTGAACTTGGCAACAGATCTCTACTCTATGAACAACGAAACACATCAGGCTGCAAAACTGGGCGTCGGCGTGGTCGGCTACGGCTACTGGGGCCCCAACTTGGTCCGCAACTTCAACGAGCTGGACGTCAGCCGCGTCGTCACGGTCTGCGACATGAGCGCCGCCCGCCTCAAGCAGGTGCAGGCCAAGTATCCCGCGGTGGGTGTCACCTCTGACTACGCCGCGATGCTCGCAGATCCGCGCGTGGAAGCCGTCTGCGTTGCCACGCCGGTCCGCAGCCATTACGCGCTGGCCAAGGCGGCGCTGCTGGCGGGCAAGCATGTGTTCGTGGAGAAACCCATGGCGGAGACGGCCGCCCAGGCGGAAGAACTCATCGCCATGGCCGCCACCAATAAGCTCACCCTCATGGTGGATCACACCTTCATCTACACCGGCGCGGTGCGGAAAATGCGCGAACTGGTGGAGACGGGTGCCCTGGGCGAGGTCTATTACTACGATTCCGTGCGCGTGAACCTGGGCCTCTTCCAGCATGATGTGAACGTGATCTGGGACCTGGCCATCCACGATCTTGCCGTGATGGAGTTCGTGCTCGGCCAATCGCCCAAGGCGGTGTCCGCCACCGGCATCAGCCACTTGCGTGGCCAGCCGGAAAACATCGCCTACCTCACGATGTTTTTCGCGGGCAACCTGATCGCGCACATGCACGTGAACTGGCTCGCGCCCGTCAAAATCCGCCGCACCCTGCTCGGGGGCAGCAAGCAGATGGTCGTTTACGATGATCTGGAGCCCTCCGAGAAAATCAAAATTTACGACAAGGGGGCGAGCGTGGCCGAGAACCCCGAGAGCATCCGGCAGATGCTCGTGAGCTACCGCACCGGGGACGCGTGGCTGCCCAAGCTGGAAGGCACGGAGGCCCTCGCCGTGGAGGCGCGACACTTCTGCGACTGCGTGCGCACGGGCAAGACTCCGCTGTCCGATGGACAAGCCGGCCTGCGCACCGTCCGCATCCTAGAGGCGGCCAGCCAGTCCCTCAAATTGCGCGGCCAACCCGTGGAGCTGCCTTGATTCCTTTCGTGCTCGTTCATTCCTCCTCAATTTATTCTCCATCCCAACCATGATTCCCTACCTCGATCTCAAGGCCCAATACGACTCCATCCGCGATGAACTGAACGCCGCCGCGCTCCGCGTGCTGGCGAGCACGCACTACATCCTCGGCGAGGAAGTGGCGGCGTTTGAACAGGAGTTCGCGGCCTACACCCAAACCCGTCACGCGGTGGGCCTCAACTCGGGCACCAGTGCGCTACACCTGGCGCTGCTGGCCGTGGGGGTGCAGCCCGGTGACGAGGTCATCACGGTGCCCTTCACGTTTATCGCCACCGCCTCCTCCGTCGTTTACGCCCAGGCCAAGCCTGTCTTTGTGGATGTCACCCCGGACACGCTCACGATGGATCCGGCGCTGCTGGAGCGCGCCATCACGCCCCGCACACGAGCCATCCTCCCCGTCCACATCCACGGCCAGATGGCGGACATGGATCCCATCCTTGAAATCGCTCGTAAACACAATCTGCCTGTGGTGGAAGATGCCGCACAAGCGCACGGAGCCGCTTACCGGGGCCGGGCGGCGGGCAGCATGGGAGCCATCGGGTGCTTCAGTTTTTACCCCGGGAAAAACCTCGGTGCGTGTGGCGAAGGCGGTGCACTGGTGACGCAGGACGCGGAGCTGGCGGCGAAGGTGAAGTGCCTGCGGGACTGGGGGCAAACGCAGCGCTATCACCACGACCTCCTCGGCTACAACTACCGCATGGACAATCTCCAAGGCGCGTTCCTCCGCGTGAAACTGCGCAAGCTGGAGGAGTGGACGGAGGGGCGCCGGGCGGCGGCGGCGCGCTACGCGGAGTTGCTGGCTGGAACAGGCCTCGGCCTGCCGGTGCAGGCCCCGGAGCGCCGCCATGTGTATCACGTTTATGCCGTGCGGACGCCTCAGCGCGAGGCGTTGCAGGCCCGCCTCAACGCCGCCCGGATTGGCAATGGCATTCACTACCCCATCCCGGTGCATCTCCAAAAGTGCCTGGCTCACTTGGGCCACCACCCCGGGGATTTCCCAGTCACGGAGAAAGCAGCGGCGGAAGTGCTCTCCCTGCCGATGTATCCGGAACTGACTGCGGCACAGCAGAGCAAAGTGGCGGCAGCGGTCAAGTAGGGGGTGACTCCGGGAAAGTCCCGGCTTCCACAGTCGCTGCGTTTCTGCCATAAAGTTCACGCTTGAGCCCTGTAGCACCCAGCCTAGTCATTCGTCGCCGGCCCACCTTGCGCCAATGGCTCGGCCTTCTGGGGTGTGCCATGGCAGGGATGTTGCCAGCGGCGGACTTCTCGCTTCTGTCCACCTCGGTTTCCAGCTTGCCGGCTCCGGGAACAGCGCCGGTGCCCGGGCGGTTTTCCCTCCACCAGACCACGGCCACGCCTGTGCCCGCCGGGCCGGCGACCAGCGCTGGGCGTTTTGCCCTTTCGGCGACTGCGGGCACGGCAGTGGCAGTCCAGCAGCCGGGTTTGCCGGAACTGCGTTTCCGAGCCGGGCCTCAGGGCTTGGAGCTTACCTGGGATGACGCGGGCGTGAACGCGGGATTGCTCTTGGAGCGGTCACCCGGCGTCACAGGCACATGGGAGGCTGTGCCCGTGGCCCTCACCCCCGCCGGACGCAGCTATGTGCTGACCGGCGGCACAACGGTCTCGGGCCCCCGCTTCTTCCGCCTCCGCAAACCCTGACATTCATGAAAACGCTGCTGCTGTTTCTCGCCTTGCTCGCGCCAGGATGCGTGCATGCCCAATCTGCTGCCATTGCGTTCCAGGGTCAGTTGGCCGATGGCGGCCGACCGGCCACGGGTGTTTATGATTTTGTCTTCCGTTTGTTCAACGCCGCCACGGACGGCACCGAAGCGGGCCCGGCGGTCACGATCACCGGTCTGGGCGTTACCAACGGGTATTTCACCGCATCCTTGGATTTTGGACTGGCAGCCTATCAGGGCGGCAACGGCAGGTGGGTGCAGGTAGAAGTCCGCACCGGCGGCACCGCTGAAGCGTTCACCGCGATCTTGCCGCGCACCGCGATGACCCCGGTGCCGTTCGCACTCTACGCCTTGTCGGCGGGATCAGTCGCCAGCACGAACCTTCCGGCGACCGTGGTTCACACAGCGCAGTTGCTGGCGACGAACAGCGCGTTACTGACGGCATTTGCGGCGGACCTGTTGACGACGAGCAATGGAGTGTCCGGGCGGCTGGTGGCGACGAACACGGCGCTGGTGAACGCGCTGGCAAATGAAGGGCTGCTGCGGACGAATGGGCTGGCGGTGCTGGGCACGGAGCTGGCGGGGGTGACGAACGGACTGTCGGCGCGCTTGCTGGCGACGAACAGCGCGTTGCTGACGGCGCTGGCGACGGATCTCCTCACGACGTCGAACGGGCTGTCGGGGCGGCTGGTGGGAACGAACGCGGCGCTGGCAGCGAGCCTGGCGGCGTTGCAAACGCAGTGGCTGACGGGGAGCAACGTGGTGAGCGGTTCGAACTACTACAGCGGGGCGTTGGTGGCGACGAACGCGACGTTGACGGGCAGCTTCACCGGCAACGGAGCGGGGCTGACCAACATTCCGCCGCTGGCCCTCAGCGGCGTGCTAAGTGCCACGCAGATCCCGCCGTTGAATGCCAGCACCCTGACCAGTGGCACGCTCAACCCGGCGCGGCTGGATGCGAGCATCGCCCGCAGCTCGGAACTCGTTTCCGCGACCAACGTGCTGCGAGTCCAGATGTCCGACGACAAAGCTGAAATACTAACCTTGCTGACCGGGCTCGGGCTCACAAACCAGACCGGGTCCGAAGCAATCGTGGCGCTCATCTTCAACGTCAGCAACCGCCTGAGCGCAGACTTGGTCGGAACGAACGCACTCCTCGTCCAGCGCATCTTCTTCCTCAACAACTCCTATAACGGCACCAACAGCTTCCTCGGTCCGGTCTATGCGGCCCATGAGAGCAACCAGTTTACCGGCAGCTTCACCGGCAACGGAGCGGGGTTGACGAATGTGGCGGTGGGCGCGCTGGCGGGGACGCTCACGAGCGGACAGTTGCCGGCGACCGTGGTTCACACAGCGCAGTTGCTGGCAACGAACAGCGCGTTGCTGACGGCATTTGCGGCGGATTTGTTGACGACGAGCAACGGAGTGTCCGGCCGGCTGCTGGCGACGAACACGGCGCTGGTGAACGCGCTGGCAAATGAAGGGCTGCTGCGGACGAACGGGCTGGCGGTGCTGGGCACGGAGCTGGCGGGGGTG
>Ga0255188_1000072_pt1 | contig 42003 bp, 31 predicted proteins | sample Miss_Cont_RepB_8_FD_188427 | JGI IMG/M metagenome (GOLD analysis project Ga0255188, IMG submission 188427) | Freshwater microbial communities from Mississippi River, Louisiana, United States - Miss_Cont_RepB_8h | ecosystem: Environmental > Aquatic > Freshwater > River | place: USA: Louisiana... | reverse complement strand
AGTCGCCGCGTTGTGGGTGGATTGCTCGAAGCGCCCTCGAACTACAGTTGCCCCCGGACGGCGGCTGGAAGCCGCCGGCACAGGTTCATGGAGAGGGAGCATTGATCATGCAGCGGTAAGCCCCTCCTCCCCCCACTCCTCCATCCAATGGAGGAGAGGGAGGAGGCTTCCCCGTTCGGATGGCGCGGGTGTCAGGATGCGCCCTGGCGGTTCGGCCGGCACCGCGCCGCAACGCAGGGGCACGGACTTCGCCGACAAACGCCTTTGAACTTTGCGCAACCAGCCTTTAGCCTCGCGGCCCATGTCGCAGATGCTCAAGTCCTCCAGCGCGATGGGGGCGGCCACGCTCCTGAGCCGGGTGCTGGGCATGGTGCGCGAAATCGCCTACGCGCGCTTCATGGGCGATGGCTGGGTGGCGGGCGCGTTCACGCTGGCCTTCACGATTCCCAATCTGTTCCGCCGATTGCTGGGCGAAGGCGCGCTCACGGCCGCCTTCATCCCCATCTTCAAAGAGAAGGAGAAAAACGCTGCCGCAGCGGAGATGTGGCGGGCGGCCAACGCCGTGATCTCGGCGCTGGTGATCTTCGCAACGGCGGTGATCGCGGTCGTGCTCGTCGGGCTGTCGCTCGCGCTGGCCACGACGCAGTTCGACGCGAAGACGCGGCTGATGCTCGAACTCCTGCGGGTGATGTTCCCTTACATGCTGCTGGTGTGCCTCGCGGCCGTGTTCATGGGCCTGCTGAACGCGCGCGGGCTCTTCTTCATCCCGGCGCTGGGCGCGACGCTGCTCAACGTGGTGATGATTGCCAGCGTGTTCCTCGCCGCGCCCCGATTCGGTCCCAAGCTGGACGAACAAGTTTTTGCGCTCGCGTTCGGCGTGCTGCTGGCGGGCGTGGCACAGGCGGCGTTTCAACTCCCGGCCCTGCGGCGCGAGGGATGGCGGCCGGCCTGGGTGACGCCGTGGCGGGAGGAAACGGTGCGCGTCGTCGTGCGCAAGATGGTGCCCGGCATGGTGGGTGTGGCGGCGTTTCAACTGAACGTGACGCTCGTGCAGCTGGTGTCGTTCTGGGTGGACCCGGTGATCGTTGCCTCCTTCAGCTACGCGGTGCGGCTGATGGAGCTACCGCAGGGCGTGTTCGGCATTTCCCTCGCCACGTATCTGCTCACTAGCCTTTCCGGCCTGGCGGCGGAGAAAAAGTTCCCCGAGTTCCGGGCGGCGCTGGGGCAGGGCTTGTCCTACCTCGTCGTGATCAATGGTCTGGCGACCGTGCTGCTGATGGTGCTGGCGGAGCCCATCGTGCGGCTGCTGTTCGAGCGCGGCCAGTTCGCGCCGGAGTCCACGGGGCGGGCGGCGACGGCGCTGTTGTGCCTCGCTCCGGGTTTGCTGGCGTTTTCGATGGTGAACATTCTCGCCCGGGCGTTCTACGCGCTGGGCGACACGCAGACGCCGATGAAGGTGAGCGTCTTCTGCCTCGGGGCCAATCTGGTGCTCTCCCTTTTGTTCATCACCGAATTCCGCCAAGCCGGGCTGGGCCTGGCCAACTCGCTGACCTCCGCGCTGAACGCCTGGCTGCTGCTGCGGGCGTTGCGCAAGAAGCTCGGAGAACTGGAGCTGGCCGAGGTGAAGCGCAGTGGGAAGGCCGTTCTCGGAGCCATGATCGTGGGGGGGATATTTGCCTTTGGCGTGCATCTGCTGTGGGAGGGCCAGTTGGGCCACGGGACGCTAGCGTTGCGGCTGGGCGAGGTCTTCGTTCCCGCCAGTTTGGCCGCATTGATGTATGGGGCGGTGCTGTGGGCGGACAAACTCCCGGCGGCACTCGAAGTGGCCGCGTTGATTGGCCGGAAGCTGCGGCGGCGGGTGGCTTGAGCGCCGGTTCTCCTCATGCTGGCGCGGTTGCGTTGGCTCCGGCCTTCAGTTAAACCCGGTCCTGCGTGAAGCAAATCGCTGACAAGATCCGCCGCGTGGGGTTGGTGGCCAATGTGGAAAAACCCTCCTGCCGCGCGGTTGTGCAGCAGGCCATCCGCCTCGTGCGGGCCAGCGGACGCGAACCCGTGGCCGACGCGGCGACGGCCCGGCTGGGCAGCTTCAAAGTGGCCACCGCCGCTGATGCGGCGGCCGTCGCCCGCGACACCGACCTCCTGCTGGTCTTCGGCGGGGACGGCACGATGCTCCGCGCGGCCCGCGAAACGGCGGCATCCAAGACCCCGTTGCTCGGCGTCAATCTGGGCGGGCTGGGCTTTCTCACCGCGATCTCAGCCGGGGAATTTGCCCGGCAGTTGAAAGCCGTCTGGGCAGGGGAATTTACCGTGGCCACGCGGCCGTTGATGGAGGTCAGCGGGACGCTGGCGGGCGGGGCGTTCGCCCGGCTGGCGCTGAATGATTTCGTGGTGAGCCGCGGCTCGGGCTCGCGGCTCATCGAGCTGGAAGTCACGGTGGATGGCGAGGTGCTGACCCGCTATCGGTGTGACGGGTTGATCGTGAGTTCGCCGACCGGGTCCACCGCTTATTCCCTGGCGGCGGGCGGGGCGATTGTCAGCCCCAGTGCCGAGGTTTTCACCATCACCCCCATCTGCCCGCACACCTTGTCCAACCGCTCCGTGGTGGTGGGCTTGAAGACCGTGGTCACGATCCGCGCCTTGAACAGCCGCATCGAGACATTGCTCTCAGCCGATGGCGAAGTGGTGGCCCCGCTCGCGGCCGGCGAGACGGTGCGGATCCGCCGCAGCGGACACTCCGTCCGGTTGCTGCACCTGGCCGGGGATTCCTTCTTCAAGACCTTGCGGCAGAAGCTGAACTGGAGCGGGGCCAACGTGTGAACCGCCTGCAATTCGGACTTTTCTTTTCCAACAGTTTAGCCAGTCTGCTGGCCGCAACCTGTATCTGACACCGTTCGTCGCGCCTGCTTTTCCCATGGTCCGCCTTAAAGACATCGCCTACCGAGCCGGGGTTTCCATCATGACCGTGTCCAAGGCCCTGCGGGACGCCAAGGACATCTCCGTGGCGACCAAGACGCGGATTCAGCAGATGGCCCAGGAGATGGGCTACGTGCCGGACGCGGCCGCCGCCGGGCTCCGGACCCGCAACACCCGCCTGCTGGGGCTCATCATCCCGACGCTGACAAACCCGATCTTCTCGCGGGTCATCATGGCCATTGAAGAATGGGCCTACCAACACGGCTACGCGGTCCTCTTGATGCACTCGCACAACGACCCGGCGCGCGAGGAACAGTGCATCCGCCGGCTGCTGTCCCGGCGCGTGGACGGGTTGTTCATCTCCCCGGCTGCCCGGATGGAGAACTCCGTCGCGATCTACGACGAGCTCCAGCGCGGCACCACGCCCGTTGTGATCCTCGGCAGCCGTGCGAAGTTCTGCGCCAGTTTCCTGGCGGTGGAAAATGACGATACCGCCGCCGCCGCCAACGTCACCCGGCATCTGCTGGAGCTGGGCCACCGGCGCATCGCCTTCTTCGCGGGCCCGCAAGTATCCACCTGGGCGCAGGACCGGTTGGCCGGCTACAAGAAGGCGCTCCGCGAAGCGCGCGTGGACTTCGATGATCGCCTGATCTTTCCCGCCGGCTCCACCATCGAGGAAGGGGAGAAGGCGGCCTTGCAGTTCCTGCAGGAATCCACCGGCGCGACCGCCGTGCAGGCCATCAACGATCTGGTGGCAATTGGCGCGGCCAACGTGCTCCTCCAGCAGGGCGTGCGCATCCCGCAGGACATCTCGATCACGGGCTTCGGCAATGTGCTGGTGAGCGAGCATTTCCGGGTGCCGCTGACCACCGTTCGCCAGCCGAAATTCCGGCTGGGTGTGGCGGCCATGGAAGTGATGCTGGCCAAGCTCCGCAGCGGCAAGGCCGAGTCCAAGCGGCTGCCCGCCGACCTGGTCATCCGGCAGAGCACGGCGGCCCCGGCGCAAAAGTAAATCCGTCAGGGGTGGTTGAGGGAAATCACCCTCGTCACGAATACCTGCGGGGTCTTCCCACCGGATCGCTCGCCCACGCTGGCAATCCACACCTCTCCCCGGCCGAGCATCACGCCCGAGCTCTTGCTAAAAAGGTGCGTCGTCGCGCACGCCTCAATCCGCTTCACATACTCCGCGCTGAAGACCGTGTCATAGTCGCGCCTCAGCGCCGCCGCGTTGGCGAACTTGTGCCGCACGCCGCGCACGTCAACGGCGATGGGATAGGAAATCATGCCCGCGACCAATTCCACATCACGCTTCAGCACAGCGGACCGGAAACGCCGGGCAAACTCCTCCACGGCGGCATCATCATCGAAGCCTGCGTTGGCGTAGCGGTTCTCACCCGGCCGCCGAAACCAGATGTGGTCCAAGGACACTTCAAACGCGCGCTTGTCCGCGCCGTCGCTGCGCTGCCAGATGCCGACCAGCACTTCGCGCGCAAGCTGGTTCGTGCCGTAGCGCCCCTGCGGATCGCGGGCGGGGAATTCTCCGGTGAACCGGGCGGTGACGGTGCCGTCTGCGCCCAGCTCACGGAGGGTCACCAACCGGTTGGTCAGTTCACCCACGAGGCGGATGTCCCGCCCGTATTTGTTGTAGAAGTAAGTCCCCTCGATCGAGCGCCCGTCGGCGCCAAAGGTCAGTCCCATGCCGATGCGCAGGCCACCTCCCAGTGTGCCGGTGTATTCGTGAACCTCGATGCCCGCAGCAGCCAGGCTCAAGCTAGTGAACACTAGGCAGCCCAACACCGCGGCCACCTGAACCCAGTGTCGAGGATGACGCAGCGGCCCGCTCATGCTTGACGCCGCCATCCGGCGATGAACATCCCGCCACCACCGGTTATGTGCGGCCACAAAAGCTGCTGGGGCTGGCGCGGCTCGTGGGAGTGGAAGGGATTCGCCAGCGGCAGGGGCGTGAACTCCGGATGCGCGCTCTGGAAGGCGGCGGCCACTTCCACGGTCTCTGTGCGCGTCAAGGTGCAGACTGAGTAAATTAATTCCCCCCCCGGCTTCACAGCCGCGGCCGCGTGTCGCAGCAACTGCAACTGCTCGGTCGCCAACTCCCGCACATCCTCGGGCGTTGTGGTCCAGCGCGCGTGCGGGTTGCGCTGCCAAGTGCCGAGGCCGCTGCACGGCGCGTCCACCAGCACGCCGTCGAAACGAGTTTTGGTCGGCAGCTTGGGGCCGCCATTCCACAGCGCTGCGCGGTAGTTGAAACACTGCGCGCGCGCCGTGCGGATCTTGAGCTTCTTGAGCCGCCATTCCGTGCGGTCACTGGCCCAGATCATGCCCTTGCCCCGCATGAGGACGGAGAGGTGAAGGAGTTTGCCGCCTTCGCCGGCACAGGCATCCCACCAGGTCTCCCCGGCTTCGGGTGAACAGATCATGCCCACGGCCTGCGACGAGACATCCTGAATCTCAAATTCGCCCGCATGAAACTCCGGCCGCCGGAACAAGTCCTCGTCGCCGGAGTAAGCCAGCGCGTCGGGCAGCGCACACCGCTCGGTGTAGCCCAGCACCTGAGCCAGCGCCTGTCCGCGACCGGGCTTCACGCGCAGCCACAATTGCGGCTCGGCCTGGAGCGAACGGAGCCAGGCAACCTCCACCGGCATCACTTCGCGCACCCATTCAGGCACACATCGCTGCATCAAGTCCGCGTCGCTGAAGGAGCCGGGCCGGTGCGCGTAGGTCTCCACCAACTCGAGGGCGGCCCGGATCTGCGATTCCAGTTTCAGCCCCTGATCCAGCCAGCCACGCCAGCGGAAGTAGGCGAACACCGCCTGACTCACCTGCCGGGAAATTAGCCGCGTCACATTCGGAGCGGTCTTGAGCTGGTGCCGGAGCAAGGCATCGGCCGGCTGCTCGCGCGAGGCGCTGCCCACGATGGTGCAAGCCAGCTTCAACCACGCGTCCGGATCAACCGGAGGCGGCGGGGGCGGGGCCGGCGCATCCCAGTCAGGATGCGACACCAGCATCCGGCGGGGGCGGAGCGGTCGTCGGGTAAAAGGCACACGGCGTGGTTCCATTCGGGGTGCCACTATGACCACGGCGCAGGCCCGGGCAAGGTGAGATTCCAGCGCCCCTGCGAAGGCGAAGCGCGCCCGGCCACTTCACGGCCTGGTCTGACGAGGCGTTTCCTTCAGCACCCGGGCGATGATGGCATCCACCTTGATGCCCTCGGCCTCCGCATTGAACGTCGGGACAATCCGGTGCCGCAGCACGGGCAGCGCCAGCGCCTCGATGTCCTCAATCGTGACGTGGAACCGCCCACGCAGCACGGCCCGGACTTTCCCGCCCATCACCAGTTGCTGGCACGCGCGCGGGCCGGGCCCCCACGCGATGAGTTCCTTCGTGAAGGCCGGTGCTTCTGCATCCGCCGGCCGGGCGCGGCGCACCAGATCCAGCACGAAGTCCGTGACATGGTCCGGCACGGGCACTTTGCGGACGGTCTTCTGAATCGCAATGACCTCCTCGCCCGTGATGACCGGGTCCACGTCCGCCGCGTAGGCACTCGTGGTGCGCTTGATGATTTCCCGCTCCTGCTCGCGGGTCGGGTAGTCCACGCGCACATGAAACATGAAACGGTCTTTCTGCGCCTCGGGCAGCGGATAAGTGCCTTCCTGCTCGACCGGGTTTTGCGTCGCGAGCACAAAGAACGGCTGCTCCAGCTTGTAGGTGCGCCCGCCGACGGTCACGCTGTGCTCCTGCATCGCTTCGAGCAATGCCGCCTGCGTCTTGGGCGGGGAACGGTTGATCTCGTCCGCCAGGATCATCTGCGCGAACAGCGGACCTTTGAGGAAGGTCAGGTTGCGTCGGCCCGTCGCCGGGTCTTCCTGAATCACGTCGGTGCCCGTGATGTCCGCCGGCATCAGGTCCGGAGTGAACTGCACGCGGCGAAAGGAGAGCTGCAGCGCATCCGCCAGCGTCTTGACCATGTAGGTCTTGGCCAGGCCGGGCACACCTTCGAGCAGGCAATGGCTCCGCGCGAAAATGGCGATGAGCAACTGCTCAATGACCTCCTCCTGCCCGACAATGAGCTTGGCCACCTCCGCCGTGACCCGCTCGTAAGCCTCCGTGAGCCGTCGGGCTAGCTGTGCATCCTCCGCGTCAGATGCCGCTGACCGCTTGGGAGCCGGTGCCCCGGATGCCGGGGGAATCGGTGGGGGCGGTGGAGGCAATGCCCCCGGCGGCAGAACGTTGGGAGCGGCCGCAGCGACCTCGGCCTCGGGCACGAGCGATAGCTTGCGACACGTCGGACACCGGAACTCCGTGCCTCCCAGTGCCGCTTCGACGCGGAAGTCCTGTTCGCAGAGCGGGCACTTGAAGGCGATGTCCATCGGTGAATGTCGGCGCAGGTTGCCGCAAAGCCGCACTGAGGGGAATCCCTTTCCTGCGCCCGTGAGGGGGACACTCTTGTCCCCCAGCTTGGAACAAACTTCAACTAGGCTCACAGCGGACAAGAGTGTCCGCGCCACGCCGAAAAACTCCTTGCCGCACTTTCCTGCCCACCGGAAGCTCGTGGCCGATTCAACGATCACCCACTTCAACCAACCTTGCCATGAGCGCTGACGCCCGCATTGCCGAACTCAAACTCGAACTCCCCGCCGCCCCGAAGCCCGCGCATGTTTACAAGCCCGTCGTCATCGCCGGGAACATGTGCTACGTCTCCGGCCACGGCCCGCTCAAGGCCGACAAAACCATGATCACCGGCGTCGTGGGGAAGGACTTGAACCTGGAGCAAGGGCAGTTCGCCGCCCGGCAATGCGGCCTCGCGATCCTTGCCACCGTGCGCAATGAACTCGGCAGCCTCGACCGCGTGAAGCGCCTCGTGAAGACGCTCGGCATGGTCAACACCGCCGCCAACTTCTACGACCACCCGAAGGTCATCAACGGCTACAGCGAGCTGATGCGCGAGGTGTTCGGCGACGACGCGGGTGTCGGTGCCCGCAGCGCCGTGGGCATGGGCCCGCTGCCAGGGAACATTGCGGTGGAGGTGGAGTGCATCTTTGAGTTGAGGTGAAATGGAAGGAGCAGGATTAAGATCAGGATTATGAGCACGAAGCCAAGACCGTCCGTCCCCGCTCCCACTCCTGCTCGTAATCCTAATCTTAATCCCGCTCCTCCCCGGCTCCTCGCTCTGCTCTCGGCACTGCTTTGCGCTGGGCTCACCGCCTGCCAAACCCCGGCACCCCAGCCGCCGATTCAAGTCACCACCACCGTCACCCCGCTCGACACCATCGAGCGCCGCGTCGCGGAGTTGAAGCTCGCGCTGCCAACCGCCAGCAAACCCAGCCCCACCGCCACGCTCACCTCCGTCGTCATTAGCGGAAACCTCGCGTTCGTCTCCGGCCACATCTCACGCGCAGCAGACGGCCAGCTCATCACCGGCCGCGTGGGCGAGGAACTTACCGTCGCGCAAGGGAAGGACGCCGCGCGCCAGTGCGGCCTCGCCATCCTCGCGTCGCTGCGGCAGGAACTCGGCAGCCTCGACCGCGTGCGCCGCGTGGTGAAGGTGCTGGGCCTGGTGAACTGCCCGCCCGGCTTCAAGGACCAGCCGCAGGTCGTCAACGGCTTCAGCGAACTGATGCTCGACGTGTTCGGCCGCGAGCGCGGCCTCGGTGCCCGCAGCGCCGTGGGCGTCGGCTCCCTGCCCAGCAACGTGGCGGTGGAGGTCGAGGCGGTGTTTGAGATTCTGCCGTGAAGGGCGGCGCAAGCTTTCACGGGCTTGAATCTCTGCGGCAGGTGGCTGACAGTCTTCCCATGGCAACACTGGTCCTTAGCGATGTGCCGGACGAGCTAAACGCCGCTCTGCAAGCCAGCGCGGAGCGCAACCACCGCTCGAAGGAAAAGGAAGCACTCCATCTGCTGGCGGCGTCCGTGGGCGCAACGCCCGTGGACTGGAACGAGTTTTTTGACCGGCCCCGCCGCTCCTTCCCAAAGGACTACTCCGATGAGATTCGGAGGTCTGGGCGGTGAATTTTGCGGATACCAACTGGCTGCGCGCCATGTTCCTGCGCACCGAAGATCACCAAGATCGCGAAGTCATCGTAGAGCGGTTTCACCGACGCGACCGCACGCAGGTCGGGCTTTCACACGTCGTCCTGCTGGAAGCGCGGAACGTCTTCAGCCGTATCACCGGCGAGCCGGACCCGGCGGAGTGGACGCTGTTGGAAAGTGGCTTCGACGGCCGTTTCTACCTTGATCCGATGAACTGGGATTTGGTCCGCCGCAACACGCTGGCACTGCTTCAGCGTTATGCCCACAAGGCCACGCTGGGCACCTTCGACATGACCGTGCTGGCGTCCGCCCAACTCGCCGGAGCGACCCGCTTGCTTTCCTTCGACGAGATGATCAAGGCGGTGGCGGTGGCGGAAGGCATGGAGGTTTTTCCTCCTCTGGGCGATGAAGGGCGACAAATCCTGGCCGCGCTACGCCGTTGACCAAGGATCCTGAATTTTCCCTTCCGCCTTTGCAGGCTTTCCCCGATTCTCCGCCCATGAATCCTGACTGGTATCGCGTCGCCAATGTTGCCGAAGTGCCCTCCCCTTCCCTGCTCGTGTATCCCGACCGCATCGCGGAGAACGTGCGGCGGATGATCACCGTCGCAGGCGGCGTGGCGCGACTCCGCCCGCACATGAAGACCCACAAGATGCCCGAGCTCATCCGGCTCCAACTGTCCATGGGCATCACCAAGTTCAAGTGCGCCACCATCGCGGAGACGGAAATGACCGCCGGTGCCGGCGCGCCGGATGTGTTGCTGGCCTACCAACCGGTCGGGCCAAACGTGGGCCGGATGCTTGCTCTTGCACAGAAGTTCCCCGGAACGAAGTTCGCCGCGGTGGCAGATGACGCGGACGCCATCCGCGCGCTGGGCGCAGCCTTCGCAGCAGCCGGGCGCACGCTGGACCTTTACCTCGACTTGGATCTGGGCATGCACCGCACGGGCATCGTGCCGGGACCGAAGGCCGTGGAGCTTTACCGGCTGATCGCCAGCACCCCGGGGTTGAAGGCCGCCGGCCTGCACGCCTACGACGGCCACAACCACGTGACTGACCTCGCCCAGCGCACCGCGCAGTGCGAGCGCGAATGGGCGGCCGTCGAGCAGTTGCGCGCGGAACTAAAAGCGGCGCAACTGCCGGTGCCCAACATCGTCGCCGGGGGCACGCCCACCTTCCCCATTCACGCCAAGCGGGCGGACGTAGAATGCAGCCCTGGCACCAGCGTGCTGTGGGACTTCGGCTACGAGAAAATGCTGCCGGACCTTGTGTTTCTGCCGGCGGCGATTCTCCTCACGCGCGTCATCAGCAAGCCCGGGGAGAACCGGCTCTGCCTGGATCTCGGACACAAAGCCGTCGCAGCGGAAAACCCCCATCCGCGGGTGCAGTTCCTGAACCTTCCGGAAGCCACGGCGGTGATGCAGAGCGAGGAACATCTGGTTGTCGAAACCGCCCGCGCCGGCGAATTCGCCGTGGGCGACGCGCTCTACGGTGTGCCGCGCCACATCTGCCCGACGGTTGCCTTGCACTCCTTCGTGACCACGATCCGCGACGGCAAGGCTGGCGACCGCTGGCAGGTGACGGCACGCGAGCGGCAGTTGACGGTGTGAAGTGAACCGGAAGCTTCTGTCCGCCGTTCGCAACTCGCGCCCAGCGAGGCCGAAGGCGATTCGCCCGTGCCAGTAACGGCAAGCAAACCGGCCCGCCGGCCAGTCACTCCAAGATCAACAGGTCAATCTCCGCGAGGCTCGGCACGATAACCGATCCGTTGGCCAGCGGCAGCAGACCGTGAATGAGTGAACGCGCAGACTTCACTGCGCCCGTGCCCGCCAGATCCACGCGCAGCTTCTCTGCCGTCTGCAAGCGGCCCTTGCCAGCTTCGCCCGCCTTGCGCTCGTAGCTCCAGTTGATGAGCGCGACGGAGCGGCGGCCGGCGTTGTCGAGCGCCACCGCTTCCACCAACGCCTCAGCGGGCACGGCCGGCCGATACGCCCGCGCAGCCAGCGCTGGCGCGGCAATCAACTCACGCATCCCCGGCAGGAAGTCCGCACGCATGTCAAAGTCCGTGCGCCGCACCTGCGCCGAGTAACTGAGCCCGCTCCAACAGCCAACCACGGTGACCTCGCCTTTGCCAAAACGGTTGCGCGTCACGGCTGGTTGATTGTCCGCGAAACTGGCCACCACCTCGGCGGTTGTGGGCTTGAGCGGCTCGCGCCCGATGCGCGCGACGAGCGCCTTCTGCGCCTCACCAAAGGCTGCGTGCGCCGGGGCGTTGGTTTCCACCAGTGCGCCCAGTGACGTTGCCCCATACAGGGGCACACTGCCCCAGCGCTCCAGCACGCGGTCCTTGAGTCCCAGCAGCTCGTCCATCGCTGCCGCAGGCTGGTCCGCCTCGTCCCGCGAAAGCCCCAGCGCATCCGTCCACAAACGTCCTCCCTCCCGCACCCAAGTCTTCACTTGGGCGGCGGCATCGCGGCGCAAGTTCGGGCCGGGAATGTAGAGGACTTTGTAGCGCTCCAGCTTGCCCTCGGCGAGCTGCTGTTCGCTCAAGATGTCCACCGGGACATGCGCGTGGGCGAGGGCCAGATAAACCCATTTCGCGTTCTCAAACGCGGTGCCATTCAACCCGCCGGAGCGGCCCCAGATCTCCGAGGAACGCGGCGTGACAAAGGCCACTTCCGGCTGCCCGGCGAGCTTGGCACCGTAGAGATATTCCTCCGCCTGCCCGAGAAAGCGCGCCGCGCGGGCGACCTGCTCCAGCAGTTCCGGCGACTGCGAGAAGCTGTCCCCCTTCGAGTAATCAGGACCGTAGGTATACCACTCGACCACTCGCGTCCCGCGGGCGACGACCGTGAGCATCCGCTGCGCCGGCGCACCGCGATGCGGCTTCACGAGGCAACCCATCGGCATCTGGTGGCGTGCCGCGATGCCGCGCCCGATGTCCGCCAGATAGGATTCCCACTGCCACACGCGCGCGTCGCGGTTGGAGGTTTCAAAGACAAAGGCCGTGTTGGCCCCGTGGTCGTAAAACTCATGCCAGTCCAGGCTCGATCCGCTCCAGCTCGGCGTGGGGCCTTGCATCGCATAGAGCGGGATGCCGGCCGCCTTGAACTGCCGCGCCGCCTCGGGAAACACCTGCGCGGTCGCGTGCGTCATGAACCGGGACGTGTAATAAGCGCGCAGCGCATCCGCCGGAGTTTGCGGTCCGGCGGCAACCGGCCGGGCCTTTCCCTTGCCGGCCTTCGCGCCCTCCGCTGGCGCGCCCCAGATGTCAAAGGGCTTCACCTCGTCCCACGTCGCCGCGCCCAACTGGACTGGGGTCAGCTTTTGCGCCTGCACGCAAGCCCGGAACTTCTCCGCGCACCGGCCACAACGCGCGATGTGCTCCTTCGCAAACACGCCAATCTCATCCGTCCACAGTGCCCACGATTCCTTCGCCTTGGCGGCGCGATGCTCCTCGATGGCCCGCTTCGTGGACTCGGCCATCAGCGGCGGAAGCGCGGGGTCGAAGGGGCAGACATCCTCCACCAGCTTGCTGTTGCCTTGCAGCATGTTCATCGGGCTGCCCGAGCCCGGCCCGCCCCAATAAACTTGGCGGAACTTGGAACCAAAACCCGCCGCGTCCGCGAAGCGCAACGAACCCACCAGACTGTTCACGCCAAGCATCTGCAAGGTGCGGCACTCATCAACCAGAATCGCCGGGTTGCAGTGCCGCACTCCGTAACCAGACCCGCCGCCCTTGCCTGGCACGCCTTCCCCGTAACCACCGAGGTGCCCGATCAGCGCAAACCGCTGGGGCATTGGCGCAGGCTCCTTGAACAGGGCTTCGAGCCGCTCGCGGCGCAGCCGAGCATGGGTGGAAAGCCCGTTGAGCTGGGCGATGAACTCCGGCGTCACCTTGTCGCCCAGCGCGCTGCCGGGGAAGGCGAAGCCCACCGTCGCCCCTTTGGGAGCCGTCTCGGTGAAGCGGTGAAACACCTTCCCGCCGTCCGCGAACTCGAATTCAACGACGAGGTCCGCCAAGGTCACGGGGGCGGCCTTGGCATTGGCCGCCATTGGTTTCGGGGCGTCTTCCAAGTCCGCGAGCAGATCGGAGTGCTTGGCGGGAGTCGCCTTCCCCTTCGGGCCTGCGCCGCCAGCCATGCCCTCGACCACGATGGTTGGAAAGTCCCAGCCCCGGCCGCCGCCCGTGATGGTGCGCAACGCGAACCAGCCGGTCCACGCGCCAAAGGGAATGTTCTGCTCGTCGCCCGCCCCGAGGAACGAACTGCGGACGACGTTGCCGCCCAGCCCCTCGCCGCCCCGCCGCCACTGGATGCGCACTGCCGCCGGCTCCGGCAGCGCCTTGGTGACGCGCACCCGCATCGTGAGCCGGGTGAGGGCCGCCGCCCCTTTGGCCTGCGCGTCCGCCTTGTCCACCTGCTCCTGCGCGAACGAGGAGGCGACGGTGAGCAGCAAAGCGAGGCAAAGGCAGCGGGTCATGGCTCATGCTCTGACAGGGTCGAACGCGCCGAGCTTCATCACTCGGCAAATCGTTCCGGTCATTCCGCCGCGCGTGAAATGCCCTTGGCAACCCGCTCCGGTTGCGCGTCAATCGCCGCGCCCACCTCATGCCAACCGCGTTCCAACCCCGCCTCGGTTTCGACAACTACGCGATCCGCTCGCTCGGCTGGAAAGCCGGGCAGGTGCTCGATCATGCCCGCCGCCTCGGCGTCAACGCCGTGCTCTTCTCGGACTTCGACGTGTATGAGTCGCTCGCGGACGAGCACCTCCGCGAACTCAAACGTCGCGCCGACGATTTGGGCATCACGCTTTACGCCGGCATGTTGAGCATCTGTCCCGGTTCCGTGCTGTTCGATCCACGCCGCGGCACGGCGGTTGAACAACTGCGTCTCTGCCTGCGGATTGCCAAGGCGCTCGGCTCGCCCGTCGCGCGCTGCGTGTTGGGCAAGGTGGACGATCGGCGCAGTCCCGGCGGCATCGCCGCACGCATCGCCGAGACGCTTGAGGTGCTGCGCGCCGTGCGCAGTGAGGCACTCGACACCGGTATCAAGATTGCAGTCGAAAACCACGCGGGGGACATGAGTTCAGCCGATCTGCTGGAGTTGATTGACGCTTCTGGCCGCGACTTTGTCGGCGCGACGCTCGACACGGGCAATGCGCTTTGGGCCTTGGAAGAACCCATGCAGGCGCTGGAAACGCTCGGGCCCGTCACGCTTTGCACCGGCGTTCGCGATTCACATCTCTGGGAGACGCCCGAAGGCGCAACGCTCCAGTGGACCGCCATCGGCAGCGGGTTCGTGGACTGGCCGGCCTTCTTCCGGCGGTTCTCCGAGTTGTGTCCCCAAGCCCCCGTCATCGTGGAAACCATTTCGGGCCGGCCCATCTTCCTGCCCGTGCTGCGGGACTTCTTCTGGGAAGCCTACCCACGCGCCACACCGCAAACCCTCACCCGCATGCTGCGCCTCGCCCGGGCCGGCGAGCCCCGCGAACCCTTTGCGCCCCCACCGGGTCGCGATGGCCTCCAAGCCGAGCGGGAGCAACAGTTGGCTGAGCTGGAACGCAGCGTGCGATTTTGCCGGAAGGTGCTCACGCGCGCGTAAGGGGGACACTCTTGTCCCCCATGACCGCGTCGTTCCTTTGCGCACAGCGGACAAGAGTGTCCGCTCTACGCTGCCCGCAGGAAGCGCATCCAGGAATCGCCGTGCTTCATCACCTTGCGCTCGTCCCAGACCGGCGGGACTTCGAGCGTGTCACGCTTGGCGTGGCCCAGGATGAAGAGGCCACCGGGGGCGAGCAGCTTGGGCAAGTCCGCATCATCCAGCAGCCGCTGGGCAAAGGACTCCGAGCGCTTGCCGACGTTCTTCTCACCGTAGGGCGGATCCGCCAGCACGAGGTCAAACTGCGCCCCCATGGAAACCAGTTGCGGCAAGGCGACAAACACATCCTGCACGCGCACCTGAAATTTCTCCCGTGGCAGGCCGGCGGTGACGACATTCGACTCGATGAACCGCGCGTGCCGCGTGGACAGCTCCACACAAACGGCCGAGGCCGACCCGCGGCTGAGGCATTCGAGGCTCAACGCTCCGGTGCCGCCGAACAGCTCCAGCACGCGCGCGTCGAGCACACGGTCGCCCAGGCTGTTGAAGACCGCCTGCCGGACCAAGTCTGGCGTGGGCCGCACGTCAAGGCCCTTGGGGGCTTTGAGGAGGCGGTTGGCAGCGGTGCCGCTGATGATGCGCATGGCGGGAGCTTGGCGGAGCGGAGGCGGGATGTGAAGCGGACACTCCCGTGCACGTCACGGACCGATGGTGCGCCGCAGCTCGGTGAGGTCCTCCACGCGAAGAGTGACTTCGCCCAGGCTGCGTTCGCGCGCCGTGAACTCCCCCTCGCGCAACGTCAGTTGGCGGAGGTGCAGTCGTGAGCCGCCGACCATGCGCGCCTCGAACTCCAGCGGCGCTTCCACCACATCACGAACGAACACCGCCACCAGCTCGCCCGCCGCCGGGTAGGTGCGCAGGCCGAACAAAACCGAGCTCAACCGCACCTGTCCGTTGGGGCCGGCCACGAGTTCGCCATCCACGAAATCACCGCTCACCATCAGCCCGCCCGCGCGCCCCGGGCGCACACGGTTCATCAACGTCTGCGCGCCCGGCTGCAACACCAGCCGGCTCACGTTCACCTGAGCTACGTTCCATACCCGTCCCCAGGCCTCCCAGCGGATCGTCGAGCCATCCGCCCCGAGGAAGCGGCCCGCCAGCACGCCCCCATCGCGCAGCAGCAGTTGCGGCAATGCGGGTGGCCCGGCGGCGCTGGCGCTCTGAAACTTCACGTTCTGAAATGCCACCGTGCATTCCCCCTCGCGTTTGGCTCCACACAGCAGCAGGCCGGCAAAGGCCGAGTCCGGCAGGGCCACATGAATTGATCCCAGTTCCTTCCACGCCTCGCCATCGGTGCTCATGGCCCCGGAAACTTCCATGCCCTGGCGCGTGAGCCGCAGCCAGACGCCACGCTGGGCGATGCTGAAATACCGCGACTTGTCCTTCCCGTCGGACAGGCGCGTCTGCAACAGCACGTTGCGTCCGCCCTCGGAGAACAGGCTGATGCGCGGACCTTCGCCGGCCAGTTGTGCCCGCATCTCCAACCCGGCGGACTTGTATCTTTCCACGTCCTTTCGCGTGGAAAGTTGCGGCGGGACGAAGACCGTCAGCTCCGCCTGCGGACCCAGCTTGTCCCAAACGAAGTAATGGCCATCCGCCATGCGCTTGCCCGTGCCGCTGCTGGAGACATGGAAAACCCCATTCGACACGATGAAGCCGCCCGTGACCGGAATCGGTCCGACCGGCTGGCCACGCCAGTGGTTCGTGGCAACCGGCGGAGGCACCACGACACCCCGGTCAAAGGCAATCCGGCGCAATCCCGTGGCCGGCACCCGGACCGGACTCGCACCCTCGCGCGTGATGACGAAGGCGTCGGCAGCAAAGGAAACTCGCCCGGTGAAGGACTGACCATCGAGCGTGTCCAGCGTGTCAGCCGCGGCTATCAGCGTGAGCAGCAGGAGGATAAACAAGTGGAGCTGGCCCGGCGGAAATCCAAACGCACTCCGCCTCCCCACCGCTGGCTGACGCGAACGCCACGCTCCGCAACTGGCCAGCACCACCGGACGCATCACTTGAACTGCGCGCGAGCGCGCTTGTCCACGGCGGCTTTCGCGTCGGCCAGGAGCTTCTCGCTGGCCAGCTTCTTCTCCGTCGCCTGCGCCAGCAGCGTCTCTGCGGTCTGCACGCCGCGCTGGCGCAGACTCACTTCGGTGCTCGCCCTGCCCAGCGCGCCATCGGCGTTTGTCCGTTGGACCTTCAGTGCATCACGTTCTTGCGCGAGCTTCTGGATGTGGTTCCAGAGTTCGCTGTTCTCCTTGTCCAACGCCTTCCGCACCGCCTCCAGCTCCGTCACCTTCGCGTTCAGCAAGGCCAGCTCCTTCTCCCTGCTGGTCTTGGCCTCGGCGAGTTTGGCCTCCGCCTGCTGCAACTGCGTCTCCGCCTTGCCGCGGGCTTCCTTCACCTCGCGCTCAGTCTTCTCGAAGGCGGCTTGCGCCGTCTTGGCGGCGGCAGCTTTGGCAGTGGACTCCGCCGCCAACCGGTCCAGGTCGCGCTTCTTCGCGGCTTCGTCGGTCTGGAGCGCGTCACGCTTGACCCGGGCTGCCTCGGCAGTCCGGGTAGCGGCGGCGAGTTCGGTGTTCAGTTTGTCGGCAGCCAACTTGTTGTCTGCGCTCGCCTTTAGCGCACTCACCAGCTCGGCCGCAGCCTTGTCCGCAGCGGTCTTGGCCAGAGTCCAGGCGGCTTCGGCGGCGGTTCTTCCGGTGGCGGCGTTGGCGGCCAGCTTGTCCGCGCTGGCCCGTGCCTCAGTGGCGGCTTTCGCTCTGGCAGCCGACTCGGTGGTGGCCTTGTCGGCGGCCAGCTTGCTGTCGGCGGCTTTCTTGACCGCACTGGCCAAGTCAGTCGCGGCCTTGTCGGCGGCGGCCTTGGCCTGATTCGCCGCAGCCTCGGCGGCGGCTTTATCTGTGGCAGCTTTGGCGGCCAGTTTGTCCGCGTTGGCCCGCGCATCGGCACCGGCTTTCGCTTTGGCAACCGATTCGGTGTTGGCCTTCTCCGCAGCCAGCTTGCTGTCGTTGGCCACCTTGAGCGCATTGGCGAGTTCGGTTGCGGCCTTGTCTGCCGCAGTCTTGGCCAGATTCGCGGCAGCCTCCGCAGCAGCCTTCTCCGGGGCGGCTTTGGCAGTGAGCTTGGCGGCGGCGTCCCGCGCGTCGGTAGCGGCTTTCGCTTTGGCAGCCGACTCGGTGGTGGCCTTGTCGGCGGCGAGTTTGCTGTCGGCAGCTTTCTTCATGGCGCTGGCCAGGTCGGTCGCGGCCTTGTCCGCAGCAGCCTTGGCCAGATTCGCGGTGGTCTCAGCGGCGGCTTTTTCCGTGACCGCCGTGGCGGCGAGTTTGTCGGCGCGGGCCCGGGCGGCGGCGGCGGTTTTCGCCTTTGCGGCCGAGTCCGAAGCGGCCTGGTCTGCTGCCAGCTTGTGATCCGTGGCCACCTTGATTGAGCTGGCGAGCTCGGTTGCCGCCTTGTCCGCAGCGGTCTTGGCCAGATTCACAGCAGCCTCCGAGGCGGCCTTCTCCGTGGCGGCTTTGGTGGCGAGTTTGTCCGCGTTGGCCCGCGCATCGGCAACGGCTTTCGCTCTGGCAGCCGACTCGGTGGTGGCCTTGTCGCCGGCGAGTTTGCTGTCGGCGGCTTTCTTCATGGCGCTGGCCGACTCGGCCGCGACCTTGTCCATCAACTTCTTCGCCTCGTCCCGCGCGGCGACTGCTTTCGCCGCATCCGCCTGGGTGGCTTTCCAAGCGGCCTCGACTTTCACGCGCGCCGCTTCGCCCTGCTCGGCCGCGAGGGCGGCTGCCTTGCGATTTGCCTCCGCGCTCTTCATGCGGTTGAGCTCGTCCTGCTTTGCGGAGGCCAGCCGGTTGCGGGCGCTGGACAGAGCTTGTTCGGCGGCGAGGACTTCGTTGTTCAACCGGGTCTGCGTCGTGTCGCGCGTGCGGGTGGCGGCGAGCAGCTCTTGTCCCCGCTGCGAATACGTGGCCTTGCCCTTGTCATGCTGGGCCTTGTGTCTGTCGGTCTCGGCGATCTTGGCGTCGTAAGCTTCGGTCGCCTTCTTCGCGGCGAGGCGGAGTTCCTCGGCCTTGGCCTCGGCGTCCTTGAGCTCGGCGCGGGCCTTGGCCAAGGCCTCCTGGAGAGCGGTGAGCTTGGCGGTGGCGGTCTTCAGGGTCCGGTCTGCCTCGGTGACGGCGTCGAGCTCGGTGCGGATCTTGCGCTGCTCCTCGTCGTCCATCCGGGCGCGCTTGTCGTTCTCGGCGAGGACGACGTTGCGCACGGCCTCGGCCTTGGCCTTCCACTCGCGCTCGGCGGCGGCGTCCACCTTGGCCACCTGGGCGTGGAGCGATTGCGGCCCAAGCTGGAGCGAGGCGGAGAACAGGTTTGTCCCGCTGCCCTGCCGGACCTCGACCAGTTCCTGCGCCGGCACCTTGTAGCCGCGCAAGGTGGCGTCTTCGATGGTCAGGCCTTCCGGCGTGATTGCGAATTTCTTCACCAGCAACACCGAACCATCGCTGGCGCGAATGCGGAACTGGGGCGTCCCTGGCGCAGGCTCGCGCAGGATCACGGCAACGACCTCGTAGTTGGCGTCGAAGAACTTGAGGCCGAACAGGACGGAACTCAGCTTCACGCGCCCGCGCTCGAGGCCCTTGAACTCGCCATCCACGAAGTCGCCGTTCACGAGCAGCACGCCGCTGCGGCCGGGCTCCACCTTGGCGGCGCGCTGGGCGGAGAGGTTTTGAAAAATCAGGCGGGCCGCGTTGACGGTGGAGAGGGAAAAGTCTTTTTGCGCCCCGCCGAATTGCAACGCTGTGTCATCGCCCGCAACGAGCGGAGCAGCGAGGAAGGAGCCGTCCCAGGTAACGACGCCGCGGTCCAGGCCAAGCCTGCGCTCGCCCGGCGCCGGCGCACTGGGCGCATGGGGCGGATAAAGCCGGTTCGCCGGAATGATGCCCAGCGGAGTGGAGGGGCTGCTCCACTTGAGCTTCACCAGTGCCGGTGGTTTCGCGGAGAAATACTCGATGGTGAGCGGGTAAAATTGTCCGGCGGTAAGCGGCACGGGCAGGCTCACCACCGTGGTGGCCTGCTGACGCCACTCGTCAATGACCTGCTTGTCGCCCACCCAGACGCGCACGCCATCATCGGTCTCAACATGAAAGGTGTGGTTCTCCGTGTGCTGGGCCTGCACCTGGCCGGTCCATCGCACCGAAAAATCCTCGGTGGGCACACCCAGCGCGGCCGGCTTGTCGGCCCAGTCAAAATTCACCTGCGCATCCACGCGCTTGAGCACCTCGCTGGAACAATCGGCCCGGGAAAAGTAGGTGCCCAGCAAGCCGTGGACCGGCTTGGCCCCGGCGGGCCGGGCCGGCTGGGACGGGGTAAGCGCAGCGGCCGGAATGACGGACTTGCGCTGGGAGGCGCTGCTCCAGAGCAGGCGCAGCTTTGCTTCTTTGCTGGTGCTGAAGTGTTCGATGCGCAGATCGTATTTCTGGCCGGCGGTGAGCGGGACCACGGTGCTGTAGTATTCGCCGGGCTGCTCGCGCCACTGATCAAGGATGCGCTGGCCGTCCAACCACACGCGCACCCCGCCACCGGCCTCGACGTGAAAGGTGTGGCTCTCCGTGAACTGGGCCGTCACCTGGCCGCTCCAGCGCGCGCTGAAACTCTCCGCCGGCACCTCGGCCACCGGGGCGTTGTTGCCCCAGGTGAAATCGAGCTGCGCGTCCAGGCGCGTCACCGCGCTGCTGCTGTCCAGTTCCGTGCGACGGAAGTAGGCGGCGAGCAGGCCTTTGTTGTCGGTGGGTTTGACCGCGAGGTTCGGATGCAACTGGCTGCGGGGAATGACGCTCTTGGGAATGCCGGGCGCGGACCAGGTCAGCCGCAGGTGCGCCGGACCGAGGTTGTCGTAATACTCCAGCCGGAAGTCGTAACGCTGCCCGGCTTGCAGATCCATGGTGCCACTGATCTCGGAACTGTCCGAGATGCGCCAGGCGTCACAGATTAAGCGGTCTCCCACCCACAGCCGCGCGCCATCATCGGCGTCCAGATGGAAGGTGAACTTGCCGGAGACGGGGGCCTCGAGCTGTCCAGCCCAGCGAGCACTGAAGTAGTCCTTCTGCACGCCGGTGATGGGCTCACCGAGCTCCCAGTCGAAGTTGATGGACTCATCCAGCCGATGCACGGCGCGCCCGGAGAGATCCACGCGTTCGTAGTAAGTGCCGAGCAAGCCAAGTCCTTGCCCCTTCATCAAGGCCGCCACTTCCGGCGGCAGGCTGGTGGGTGAACTCGCGGTGAAAACCACCTGCTCCAGGCTGGCGAAGGGGAACGCCTGCTGCTGGCCGTTGGCGAGCGTGACTTTGACGCCGGCCGGCGCGTCGAGCTGGACGTTGCCTTCGAGGAACTTGCCCTCGCGAGTGCGGAGCGAGCCGGCGTGGGCGGTGAGCACGGTGGCGCAGCCGAGGAAGCAGAGCAGTGCCCGCAGGACACGCGGATGGGCGCGGATGGGGAGGAAAGGGAGGCGAGTCACGGCGAAATGTGCTGGGAGAGACGGGCGCGCAGGCGAAGGAGTCGAACGGGGGCTATTGCGCCGATTTCCCCGAGTAATCGCCCTTCCGAAATGGTTTCGAGGTAGCCCAGACGGATGAGCGAAGTGTGCCACAAGCCGGAGTCGGCGAAGTCCGGGTCAGTTCGTGACAACAGCTCGTCGAACCCAGGCACTTCGCGCTGCAATTGGGTGCTGACGCCGCAGACCAGCCAGTCCCCAAACGGTGGCATTTGGCAGAGGAGGATGACGGGGCGGTCCTTGGTTCGTCCGTCGGCTTGCGCGAGCACCGCCATGACGACGTCACCTTCCTTCATACTTTGGGTTCAGCTTCTTGACCATGCTCCGGGGATACTCGGGTTCGTCGGGACCGTAGGCGCGTTCAAGATTCTGCATGGAGAAGGCGGCCCATTCGCGGCGTTCGGCTTGGAGCGCGGCTTCGCTTTGGGGCACCACGGTGACGAGCAACTCGGTGTCGAGCGGCAGGTCGGCAGGTTCATCGAGGCAGATGTGCTTGCCGTCGAAGTGGGCGCGTAGGGTGAGGGCGTTCATGGGGGCATTGTTTATTGCTCCACGGTGCGGGAGGGGGGCTGGCGGGTCAAATGTGTTTCCAAAGCGAAGTTCACAGCCAGAAGTTGTGGCGGCAGAAAGTCCGCAAGAAGACCGCACCCAAAACGAGGAACTCCAAGCTCGACAGAACAAGTCGTGTCTTCCACGCAAGCCCACTCGCAGCTAGCCACCAGGCTGTGAGCGCCAATCCCATGCTCGTGAGACCGACGCACATCGTGAGGTCGTTCGTGTTGAAACCATCCGCACAGCCGCAGCCCAAGTGGTCCACGAACATCCGCTGATTGATGTTCAAATCGGTGTAGGCGAAGCCGACGCCCGCCAAACCAAACAGCGGAACCGCGACGAGCAACAGACGCGAGACACGGCCGAGCGAAACTTTCCCCTCGGCTGGGCCGCCGTTGAGGTTGGTCGGTTCGGCATTCACGGAGGATAAAGATTACGAGTAAGAGTAAGAGCAGGAGGGGAAGTTGGCTTTCGTAATCGTAATCCTGCTCTTAATCCTGCCCTCTCCGCCTTCCTCACCGCTGATACAGCGGGATGTAGTGATATGGCATTGCCAGAATCATCGTGTAAACCGCCGTGCAGAAGGTTGGGCCCACGCCGCCGCGACCGCGCGATTCCCAGTAGGCCACATCACCTTGCTTCACGACCTGCGATTGCAGCACTCCGCTGATCTTCGCATACCACTTCTGCCACGTCTCACCCCCGACCATGTATTGCGCGGAGGCGGCATAGAAGTTCCCGTAGGTGAACCACTCGTGATCGTCGCGCAGATTCTCAAAGAGATATGTGGAGCCTTTCTTGACCATCGGGTCCTCATAGAGGCCGCAGACTTGCAGCGAGTAGATCGCCGCCGCCGTCCGCGCGAACCCAGGGTCGCGCTGTGGCTGGTAGCAGAAGCCGCCGGTGCGCTCGTCCTGGCAGCGCTTCACGTAGATGACGGCCTCGTCGATCGTGCGCTGGGGAACTTCAAGGCCGCCGTTCTTCGCCGCGCGCAACGCGACCAGGCACAGCACGGTGACGGAGATGTCGGCGTCCTTGGCGATGGGCCGGTAGCGCCAGCCGCCTTCGTGGCCCGCCTCCGTGGCCTGCGCGCTGATGATGACCTTCACAGCCTTGTCGAGCTTCGCCCGCATGGTCGGGGACTTGGTCTGGCCGTAAAGCTCCGCCAGCGCGATGGTGGCGATGCCATGGGAATACATGTATTGGCCGTCGCTCCGCATGTTGTAGAGGCCGTCCGGACCGATGGAATCCAGCAGGTAGTTCATCCCGGCGGTGACATTCTTGCCGTATTCGCCCTCGCCGGGGAGCTGGCCAGCCGCCTGCATGGCCATGAGGGTGTAGCCGGTCATGGCCACCTGCCGCTTCTGCTCCTCACCGCTGAAGCCCCACGCCCCGGAGGCCTGTTGCTTGGAAGCCAGATACTTGAGCGCGCCTTTGATGATCGCCTCCGTCTTCGCATCCACGATCACCGTGTCCTTGGGACGGGCGGAGGAGCCGGGCGCGCCGGCAGCAAGCGCGGCGGACATGAGGGCACTCAGGCAAAGGGCAACCAAGGAAATGGAGAGTAAGTGTTTCACGGATGGCGAACTGTAGGAGCCGACGCTGGGGGGTTCACGGGAAATTCACGGAAAGAGGCCGGAGGCTGCAACCACTGCGGAGTTGAGGCGTCCGACAGCCACCGCGAGCACACCGCGTGTGCGGGCAGATGTAGCTGGTGGCTGGCCAGCTCACAAATCCAGCGGCCCGGCGATGCGCTCCCCGTCCATCTGGTAGATGCCCACGAGGTAGCCGTTCTCCCGGATTTCGCCGACGTGCAGCTTGCCGTAAAGCGTCACGGCCTGGTCCATGATGGGCTTCACGCCCTTGCCGGTCATCTTGACGCTGACCCACTCGTTGATTTTGGGCACCGTGCCGTAGCAGCACATGGACTGGTCGCGCATGATGAGGAGCTCGGTGATGAGGCCGCCCTCGACTTTCAGCGGGAGCATGAAGCCCTTGAGCGCAACCCGCTGCTTGTCGAACGCCTTCACTGCGGGAGGAATCTGCTCCTTGGGCGGCTCGACCTTCACGGTCTTGTTGGTCCCCACCGGGGCCTCGTCCGGCACGTCGTAGTTGAAGGAAGCGAGGCGGTCGAAGCCGACGATGAAGAAATCCCCGTCCTTCTGCACCGCGCCGGGGGCCGGAGCCTTGCCCTCAGCGATCGCCGGGACGGCATTGGTCGGAGGCGGTGCGAGCTTTTGAATCGGCGCGCCGCGCACTTCCTTCTTGCCGGACTTGGCTGGCTCGGCGGCATGGACGAGCAGGCAACCAGCAGCGGCCACGGCAAAGAATGGGAGCGAGTATTTCATAGACAGCTCACTTATGGACGCCCGCGTCAGCGCTGCCCTTCGGAAAGTTAAATTTCAGCGCGGTGTAATCCTTGCCCCGCACGCCAATCTTCTTCAGCTCCGCATCGAAGCTCTTCGTCGTCTTGAGCCAGTCCGCCTGCGCTTCGAACTGCGAGGAGTCCCCGGCCTTCTCGCCGGTGGCGGCGTTCGCGACGGCCTTGAAGGTGAGCGTCTCCGGCTTGCCCGCCACGGTCGCGGCCAGTTCCAGCGTCTCCTGCGTGATGCGCTGGAAGCCGCTCATGTGGGGCTTGAGCACATAGCAGGTGAGCTTGCCCGCCGCAGCATCGAGCACGAACTCCAGATGCGCCTCCTCATTGCCGAGGTCAATGGCGGTCCCGCCGTGCGGTGGCTCGTGATGATGCCCTCCGTGGCCATGGCCGGAGGAAGATTTGGGTTGATCGCAACCAAGACCGAAAGCCAGCACGGCGGCACAGGAAAGAGCTAAGAGAGTTTTCATGAAGGAGGTTCGTTTGATCAAGCGCCCTGCTTATCGCACGAACCGGAGCAGTTGCCAACCGTGGCTTTGACCAGAATTTGGCAACGCCTTCCACCGATGAGTTGCAGCGCAGAAACTTTGCCCCATACTTTGAACGTCACTGCCCGATACCGAGTCAACATCCGGATGCGCTTGCCAGTTCAGAACCCCGCCCTCGGCCTGCCCGCCTGGCTTTCCGCCGTGGTGCTGGCCCTGCTGACCGCGCTCGGCAGCCCTGCCGCCAGCAGTCATCCGGAGGCAGCCGACAATGTCTTTTTCAGCCAGGGGATCATCCCCAAGCTCCGCATTGAGATTTCCCCGACGGAACTCGCCAAGCTCAACAAGGACCAGCGCAGCTACGTCCGCTGCACGGTGCGCGAGGGGGACGACTTCATCTTCCACGATGTGGGCGTCCATCTCAAAGGCGCGGCCGGCAGCTTCCGCCCCGTCAACGACCGGCCGGCGCTCACCTTGAACTTCGACAAATACCGCGAGCGACAAAAGTTTCACGGGCTCGACAAGATCCACCTCAACAACTCGGTGCAGGACGGCACCTACCTCAACGAATATCTCGCTTCCGTCATCTTCAACGCCGGGGGCGTCCCCGCGCTGCGCATCTCGCACGCCCGCGTCTGGCTCAATGGCCGGGACCTGGGCTTCTACGTGCTGAAGGAGGGCTTTGACACGCAGTTCATGCGCAATCACTTCGGCAGCAAGGCCGGCACCTTCTACGACGGTGGCTTTTGCGCGGACATTGATCAGCGCAAGGACCGGAAGATCGGCCAGGGCACCAATGATCAAGCCGACTTGAAGGGACTGGTCGCCGCCTGCCGCGAGCCCGACCTGACCAAGCGCGCCGAACGACTGGATGCCACCCTGGCCATCGATCACTTCCTCTCCGTGGTCGCCCTGGAAATGATGACCGCGCACTGGGATGGCTACGCGCGCAACCGCAACAACTACCGCCTGCTCATCCCCGCCGGCAGCACCAAGGTTTACTTCCTTGCCTCCGGGATGGACCAAATGTTCGGCGACCCGAACTTCCCCGTCTTCGACAGCATGGGCGGCCTGGTCACCAGCGCCCTGTGGCAGCTTCCCCAGACCAAGCAGCTTTACCGCGACCGCGTGGGCTACCTGCTCACGAACGTCTTCACCGCCGAATTTCTCACCAACGAGACGGCCAAGGTCCACGCCCGCGTCCGGCCCGTGCTGGCCGAGATGAACGAAGGCGCGGCGAAAAACTTCGACAACACCACCCGCGACACCAACAACCGTCTCCTCGCGCGCATCGCGGGCATTCAGAAGCAGGTCGGCATCGCACCACCCAAGCCGGCCAAGCCCGACGCCAACGGCGTCCTCAAGATCGGCAAGTGGGAGCCGCAGTTGGATTCGGGTGAATCGAAACTGGGCGAGGCCGACCGGGGCGGCGTGAAGGCCTTGGAAATCAACCTCGAAAAGCCCAACCGCGTCGTCGCCTCGTGGCGCACCCGGGTGCTGCTGGACGCGGGCAAATACCGCTTCGAGGGCAAAATCGCCACCAAGGATGTCGTGCCGCTCAAGGAACCGACCGGCGAGGGCGCGGGCCTGCGCATCTCCGGCTCCAACCGGCCCAACCAGGTCAGCGGGGACAACGACTGGAAGAAAATCACCTATGAATTCGAGGTGTCCGGTCCCGGCACCGAAATCATGCTCGTCTGCGAACTGCGTGCGGAAAAGGGCCGTGCGTGGTTCGACCTCGGTTCACTTCAGGTTGTCCGCCAAAACTAGCTACCGTTTCCGATCCAGCAGCGCCCGGCGCTTCTCCTCCGAAATCGGTGCCTGCTGAATCCACGCACGCGCGGCTTTCTCATCCTGCTGCAACCACTGCCGGGCCAGATTATCAATCCGGTAGGATTCCCGACTGGCTTTTCCATCGCTACTGGAGGTGACCAATTCCACCACCCACTTCGCCGCCAGCGCGGGCTCCTGATAGGACACCTGATCCACATACGCCTCGATGGCCCGCTCGCGTGATTTCCCCGCCGGCAACGTCCCCAGCCAGCCGCTCGCCCCAGCGGGATCATTCTGCGCCCAGCCGGACATGACGCTGCGCATCGCGCTGTCACGGGTCTGCCCTTCCGGAAACGCTCCCACCCACGCCGCCGCCGCCGCCGGCTCCTGATAAGACCAGGTGTTTACGATGGCCAGCGCCGCGCTGTCCTGTTCCTTGCCGGGCGGCAGCGTGGCCACCCAGGACGCCGCCTCGGAGGGCGCGTTCTGCGCCCACCCTTGCGCCACACTGCGCACCAAATCCCCGGTTCCCTCTGCGCCCATGCCGGCCACCCACTGCGCCGCGGCCTTGGGGTCCTGGCTGGCCCAAACGGACGCCACCGAGGAGAGCGCGCTCTTTTGCACGCCCCCAGGCGGCAGGCTCTGGGCAAATGCGGCGGCCGACTGGGGATCGCTCTGCGCCCACCCGTTCGCCACGCTCCGCAAGGCGCTGTCCCGCAAACCGCCCTCTGGCAACTGCTGCGCCCATTCCACCGCGCCCTTCACATCGCTCGCCGCCCAGCGCGAAGCGATGGTGCTGATGCTGTTCTGCTGCGCTTGCCCTCCCGGTATTGCCATCGCGAATTCTGCCGCCGCTTTCGGGTTCGACTCTGCCAATTGGTGGACAATGCTCTGCGCGGCCTGCTGCTGGCCTTGCCCGGCCGGCAGGCTTTTGACCCACTCCGCCGCCCGCTCCGGATCTTGCTGCGCCCATTGACTGGCGACATTGCTGAACATGTGGCTTTGCCGCGCGCCACCGGACGGCAGCGCCTCCAGCCACGCGGCGGCAGCGGCGGGATCCCGGTAGCTCATCTGGCTCACCACATTTTGCAACGCGTTGTTCCGCGCCTGCCCGGCCGGCAGCGCATTGACCCATTCGAGCGCGGCCTTTGAATCCGTGGTGGCCCACGCGGACGCGATGTTTGAGAGCAGATTGTTCTTCAACTGCCCGGACGGGAGGCTGTTCACATAAGCCGCCGCCGCCTGTGGCTCCCGCCGAGCCCACTCGCTGCCCAGCGATTGCATCGCCCGGTCGCGCGCACGCAGATCGGTGAGGTTCTGCGCCCACGTCAGCGCGCCGGTGAGGTCGGACTGGCCCCACGCCGCCGCCACGGTGGCCAGGGCCTCCTGCTGGGCTGCGCCCGTAAGCGTCAGCGCAAGCTGCGCGGCGGACTGCGGATTTTGGTTGGCCAGCTCGCCCAACACCGCGCGCGTCGCACTGCGCTTGGCGCTGCCCTCCGGCAAGCCCTGCACCCACGCTTGCGCGCCGGACAGATCTCTTCCCACCCACTGCTGCGTGATGCTGAGGATGGCCAAGTCGCGCTCGCGCACCGGAAGCTGCATCGCGCGGGCGGCGGCGGCCTGCGGATCGGACTGCGCCCAGATCGAGAAAATGCTCTGGGCCGCGCTGTAGCCGTAGCCGTATTGCCCCTCGCCCTTCGGCAGCTTCGCGTGCAGCTCCAACGCGCGCTCCGGCGACTGGCGCGCCAGCTCCGGCAGGATGGCCGTCCACGCGCCGCGCCGCTCTTCGATGGACTTGATCTGCTCTGCGGCCGTGATCGCCGCCCCCACATCCCGCCTTGCCCACCCGGAAAAAACCGCGCTGAGCGCCATCTGCCGTTCATTCGCACGCGTGAGCGTCTGCGCGTAGGCCAGCGCCGCCTGTGGGTCCGCCTCCGCCCAGCGCGGCATTAGCGCGCTGATGACGCCGTAGAAATTTCTCTGCGTGGCCGCTCCCTTGAGCTGTGCCAGCACCTCCGGGATGTCGGCGGGAGAAAGGTTTTGGATGGCGGCAAACAATTCCTGCCCCGTCCGCATGTAAAGTGGATCGGCCATCACCAGCCGCAGCTTCGCAACGATTTCCTCAAGCGAGCGCGGCGCACTGCTGGCCGGGGCGCCGACGGCCGCGCGGTCGGGCGCGCGTGATTCCTTCGGGGCCTTCTTTGCCACCACAGATTGCGTTGGCGTGACCGAGGCCGATGGGGCCGCCGATACAGCGGTCGGAGCCGAACCCGCCGCCCCGTTACGCCCGACGAAATACCCGCCCGCCAGACCGACGGACAACATGCACGCGCCAACAACAAGCGGACGAACTCCGGTGGATGACATGCTGCCAGAGTAGCGAACGCTTCCACTCCCGCAACCTTCAGGTTTTTGAGCCCGAAGTCCGAGGCAGGAATTGAGTAACCACGGATGGACACCGATGAACACGGATGGGAGCGAACCCCGCGCCGTGGTTGGAAATTTTCCCCGCCCCAAAGTGACCCGCTGAACAGTTCACCGGGCTGGGGCTTGGCTATCCGTGTTTATCCGTGTTTATCCGTGTCCATCCGTGGTTCAACTCCGGCGTTCAGGTTGAGAACTTGCCGCACTTTGAACCTTGAACTTTGAACTCCCGGCCCGACCATCGCCGCGTGCGCGTCCACTTCCTTCTCGGCCCCGCTGGCAGCGGGAAGACCTGGCGCTGTCTGGAGGAAATTCGCCACGAACTCGCGGCCGCGCCCGCCGGGCCGCCGCTCGTGTTGCTCGCGCCCAAGCAGGCCACCTTCCAGCTCGAACGCCAACTGCTGGAACACCCCGGCCTCGCCGGCTACTCGCGCCTGCAAATCGTCTCCTTTGACCGCCTCGCGCGCTGGCTGCTCGAAACCTTCAGCACCGTCCCTGAACTGCTCGACGACGAGGGCCGCGTGATGGTGCTGCGCGCGCTGCTGGCCCGCGAACAGCCCGCGCTGCGCGTCTTCCGCGCCACCGCGCGCCTGCCCGGCTTTGCCCGGCAACTCAGCCAGTTGCTCCGCGAGTTCCAACGCCACCAGCTCACGCCCGCGCGGCTCGCCCGCCTCGCCGAGCGTTGCCCCGAGAGCGTTCAACTCCGCGACAAACTCCACGACCTCCACCACCTGCTCCGCGCGTATCAGGCATGGCTGGCGCAAAATCACATTCAGGACGGCGACCAGTTGCTGGATGTGGCCACGGCGTTTTTGCGCGCCTCCCCATCTCCGATCTCCCATTCGCCATCGCCCATCGCCGGCCTCTGGCTCGACGGCTTCGCCGAGATGACGCCGCAGGAGCTGGACCTCCTCTGCGCCGTCCTCCCGTTCTGCCGCAGCGCCACGCTTGCCTTCTGCCTCGACCCGCAAGCGGGTGACGAGCGCAGTTGGCTGTCCCTCTGGTCCACCGTCCGCCGGACCTACGCGGACTGCCGCCAGCGCATCGCCGCGCTGCCCGCCGGTGAAGTGTCCGTGGACGCTCTCCACCGCGACCCCGCGCGTAGTCGCTTCGCCCACAGCCCGGCGCTCGCTCATCTGGAAGCCGACTGGACTGCGCCCGCCGCCCGTGCCGGCGATTTGCAATCGCCGCCCGCAGCCTCCAGCACTGCCAGCACGCACGCCCTGGCGAATGTCCCCGACGGCGGCTGGAAGCCGCCGGCACACGCCCCCGGTCCTCCCTCGCCGCAAACCGCTCAACCACCCACCGCCCCCCAGACCCCAGACCCCAGACCCCACTCCCTCCGCGCAGCGGTCTGCGCCAACCCCGAAGCCGAAGCCGCCCTCGCCGCCCGCGAAATCCTCCGCCACGTCCGCGCCGGTGGACGCTTCCGCGACTGTGCCGTCATCCTTCGCACGCTCGACCACCATCACACCGCGCTGCGCCGGGTCTTCACGCGCAACGAAATCCCCTTCTTCCTCGACCGCCGGGAGCCGGTCGCGCACCACCCGCTCGCCGAACTCACGCGCTTCGCCCTGCGCACGCTCGCCTACGGCTGGCAGCCCGACGACCTCTTCGGCGCGCTCAAGTCCGGCCTCGTCCATGACCACGATGCGGACGTTGACTGGCTGGAAAACCTCGCGCTCGCCCACGGCTGGTGCGGCGCGCAATGGCTCGCACCACTCGATGTCCCGGAGCCCAAGTTCAATCTCGCCCGCGCCGAGCAACTCCGCGCCCGCCTCACCGCGCCGTTCCAAAAGTTCTCCGAAAAACTCGACCCAGACGTGCGTGTCAAAGGCATGGGGACAAACGAATCAGTTCCTCCTCACTCGCTTGTCCCCATTCGTTTGTCAGCAGCCATTTCCGGCGCACAGCTCGCCGCCGCCCTCCGCTCCTTCTGGGACGAACTCGCCATCGAGTCCCGCCTGCAAGCCTGGGACGACGCCCTCGCCCACGAATCTGACTCCCCACATCTCGCCCCGCCCTTGCACGCCACCGTCCTCCGCCAGATGCACGAGTGGCTCGACAACTTGGAGCGCGCCTTCCCCGCCCGTGCCGGCGATTTGCAATCGCCGTCCGCAGTGTCCGTCCAGACTAAGGCGCAGAAGCATACGGGCGCCTCAGACGGCGACTGGAAGTCGCCGGCACTCGCCCTGCCCCTCCGCGAATGGCTGCCCATCCTCGAAGCCGGTCTCAGCGCGCTCACCATCGGCGTCATTCCACCCGCGCTCGACCAAGTGCTCATCGGCAGCATTGACCGCTCGCGCAACCCGGAGTTGCAGCTCGCCCTCGTGCTCGGCCTCAACGAAGGCTTCTTCCCCGCGCCGCCCGCGCCACCCGTCCTGCTCACCGACACCGAGCGCGACCTCCTCGCCGCCCACGACACCCGGCTTGGCCTCGACCCGCGCGCGCAGATTGCGCACGAGCGCTACTTCGCCTACATCGCCTGCACCCGCAGCCGTGCGCGCCTCGTCCTCGCCTGCTCCGCCGCCGACACCGATGGCAAACCGCTTCACCCCTCGCCCATCCTCGCGCACGTCCAGCAGCTCTTTCCCGGACTCGCACTGGAAAAAGTTCCGAGCACTCAAGACTGGCGCGAAGCCGAGCACACCGAGGAACTGCTCGAACCAATCCTGAATGAATTGCGGAATGCGGAATGCGGAATGCGGGGTAGCGGCGTCCCCCGTGCCGGCGACTTGCAGTCGCCGCCTGCCCCAGGAGCGCGGCTGTCCCAGCCGCAGCAGCCACCCGCGCACGAGCACGCCCCGATCAATCCCAACCACGTCGCCCACCGCACCGCTGCGGCTGGGACAGCCGCGCTCCAAACACTAGCCTCCCTCCCCGCCCTCGCCCCGGTCATCGCCCGCTGGCGCGAAATCACCGCCGCCCGCGCCGCCACTCACCTTTCCCCAGCCGCCGTTTCCCAGCTCTACGACACCGAACTCCGCACCTCGGTCAGCAAGCTCGAACAATTCGCCGAGTGCCCGTTCAAGTTCTTCGTCGCCGCTGGCCTCGGCGCGGAAGAGCGCAAGGAGTTCGAGGTGGACCACCGCGAGCGCGGCAGCTTCATCCACCGGCTGCTTGACGAGTTTCACCTGCGCGTCGCCAGTGGGCGGGACACTCCTGTCCCGCAGCTCCTGCAACTCCCGGCCCCCGGCCACCGCTGGCGCGATCTCTCGCCGGCCGATGCCGCCGCGATCGCCGCGCGCATCGGTGAAGACCTCCTCGCCAGCCCCGAGTTCGCGCTCTTCGCAGCGGATGAATCCCGTCGCTTCGCCGCCCGCTCGCTCATCGCCAGCGCGCAACGCCTGCTCGCCGCGCTCGTCGGCTGGATGCCGGATTACGCCTTCGACCCCGCTGCGGTGGAACTCGGCTTTGGCCTGCCCGGCAGCCCCTTGCCCGCCTGGCGGCTCACGCTCGCGGACGGCAATGGCCTCTCGCTCCGCGGCCGCATTGACCGCGTGGACCTCCACAGCGACGATCAAACTGGCGAAACTTTCGCCGTCGTCGTGGACTACAAGAGCAGTCCCAAGAAACTCGACCCGCGCAAAATCGCCCACGGCCTCCAGCTCCAACTCCTCGCCTATCTCAACGTGCTGCGTGAGGGGGACACTCTTGTCCCCCGTGCCGGCGACTTGCAGTCGCCGCCCGAAGCGTTCCGTTTTGCAAAAGGCGGCGACTGCAAGTCGCCGGCACTGACGCCCGTCGGCGTCTTCTACATCCCCCTCCACGGCGCGGCCGGGGCCACGGGCGAGCGCACCGAGATTCTCGCCGAGGACGCCGCCGCCCGCCGCGCCACTTACCAGCACGCCGGCCGCTTCGACTTCGCCCATCGCGACCTCCTCGACGCTCGCCCCGGCGGCCAGCCCAGCGGCCAGTTCCGCTACACGCTCAACAAGGACGGCAACCTCAGCAAGCGCGGCGGCGACGCCCTCATCACCGCCGAGTTTTCCGCCCTGCTCACCCAAGTCGAAGCCAACCTCCGCCGCCTGGGCGAAAGCATCTTCGCCGGTGAAATCGCCGTCTCTCCCGTCCGCCTGAGCGCCAGCGACAAGGCCTGCGACCGCTGCGATTACCGCGCCATCTGTCGCTTCGACCCGTGGACGCAGCCCTACCGCACGCTGCCCAAGCCCGCCACGAAGGAGGAGGAAGCGTGAGCGCCTTCACCCCCGCCCAGCAGTCCGCCATCGCCGCCCGTGGCAACGTCCTCGTCGTCGCCGGCGCGGGCACCGGCAAGACGCGCACCCTCATCGCGCGCTGCCTGCAACTGGTCCGGGAAGGCGCGTCACTCGACGAGATGCTTCTCGTCACCTTCACCGAGGCCGCCGCCGCCGAGATGCGCGTCCGCCTGCGGAAGGCGATGCAGGCTGAGTTGGAGAAAGCTTCGGCCTCAGATGCCGAGCGACTTGCCGAACAACTCGCCCTCCTCGACACCGCGCAGATTTCCACGCTGCACAGCTTCTGCCTCCGCCTTGTCCGCGAGCACTTCCACCACCTCGCGATTGACCCGCAGCTCGTCATCCTCGACGAACGCCAGACGCGCCCGCTCGCCCGCGACTGCCTCACCGCGTTGCTCGCCGAGCACTACGCCGGTCGCCATCCGCACAGCGATGCCGTCCAGCAGCTCATCCGCCGCGCCGGGCGTGGCTCGGATGAGCACCTGCGCGTGCTCGTGTTGAAACTCCATCGCTACGCACAATCCCTGCCCGATCCGGACGCGTGGTTTGCCGACCAGCTCGCGGCCTTCCGCGAACCAGCTCCAACGCAGTGGGAAGCATGGCTGGCCACCGCCCTCGCCGAGTGGCGCGATGAATGGCTTCCCGCCCTCGCGTCTGCGCCTGACGTGCCAGCGCTCACACTGGCGCGAGGCGCGCTGCGCGCCGTGACTAACACCCGTGCCGGCGACTTGCAGTCGCCGTCTGCGGCATCCGCTGCGGACGGGGCGGCGACTGCAAGTCGCCGGCACGAGATTCAGTTGTCCACCGCGCTCACCGAAATTCTCGCTGCCGACGCGGACTGGCCGCGCGGCACGAAGACCAAGCTGCGCCCGCCCTTCGCCAAATTCTTCGACGAAGCGGCTTTCTTCCACGGCCTGCTCACGCCCGCGTCTCCTCCCCAGACACAAGACGCCATCCCCCATCCCCCATCTCCGCTCGCCGAGGATTGGAACTGGTGCCGGCACGAGATGGCCGCGCTGGTGCAGCTCACGCAGCAGTTCACCACGCGCTTCGGCGAGGCCAAGCGCCAGCTCGGCGGCGTGGACTTCGCGGACTTGGAGCAGTTCGCCCTGCGCCTCCTGCGCGACGATACGACCGGCGTCGCCCGCAGTTGCCGCGCTCGATTCACACAGGTCTGCGTGGACGAATATCAGGACATCAACGCCGCGCAGGACGCCATCCTCCGCCTCGTCAGCGGCGAGGGCGCGGACGCAAACCGCTTCCTCGTCGGCGACCTCAAGCAGAGCATCTACCGCTTCCGCCTCGCGAACCCGCACATCTTCGCCGCCTATGCGAAGGCGTGGCGTGGCCCGGGTAGCAGCCGACGTGAGGAGGCTCCAACTGAATGCGGAATGCGGAATGCGGAATGCGGAATGCGGAATGCGGAATGCGGAATGGGAAGTGGGAGCCTCCTCACGTCGGCTGCTACGGGCGTCATCGCGCTCTCGGAAAACTTCCGCAGCCGCGAGGCAGTCCTGAACTTCGTGAACCCGCTCTTCCGCGCGCTCATGCGCGAGTCCATCGGCGGCGTGGACTACGATGCGGAGGCCGAACTGAAATTCGGCAACCCCGAAGGCCGCACGCTGCTCCGCAACCCCGTGCCGGCGACTTCCAGTCGCCGCCCGGACACAACGAATGCCACCGAACGGCAACAGGAAGTCGCCGACACGAGCCGCGTCGAACTCCACATCCTCACCAAGGACGCTGACGAGCAACCCGAAGACCGCGACACCGCCACCGACTTGCTCGACCTGCTTGCCATCGAGCGCGAGGCCCGCTGTGTCGCGCTCCGCCTCCGTGCGTTGCACACGGGCGGACACCCGGTCTGGGATGAAGCCGCCGAGTCCATGCGCCCGCTCGAGTGGCGCGACATGGTGGTGCTCATGCGTTCGCCCGGTGCGCGTGTGGAGAGCTTCGCGCAGGAGTTTCATCGGGCTGGCGTCCCGTTGCACGCAGAGCGCGGCGGCTTCTACGAGGCGCTCGAAGTGAGCGACCTGCTGAACCTGCTGCGCCTGCTCGACAACCCGCTGCAAGACCTGCCGCTGCTCGCCGTGCTGCGCTCGCCGCTCGTTGCTATGTCGCTGGAGGAACTCGTCGCCCTCCGCACGCACAACGAGGAGCGGCTGTTTTGGGACGCGTTGACGGAGTTCTGCGCCGCCGCTTCCTGTGCCGGCGACTTGCAGTCGCCGTCGGTCGCGCCCGGCCAGTTCGAGCGGCAACTTGATTCGGGTGCTGCGGACGGCGGTTGCAAACCGCCGGCACGGCCCGTCGCCCAGTCTGGATTCCGCACTCCCCACTCCGCATTTGCCAAGGCCTCCGCCTTCCTCACCCGCTTCACCGCGTGGCGCGACCGGCTGCGGTTGAGTTCGCTCACCGACTGCCTCGAACGCGTGCTCGCCGAGACACACTACGAATCGCTGCTGCTCGCCGAGCCGCGGGGAGCCGAGCGTGTCGCGAATGTCCGCCGCCTGCTCGACCTCGCGCGGCAGTTTGACCCCTATCAGCGGCAGGGCTTGCACCGCTTCCTTCAGTTCATCGCCGCGCAGGAGGAGGCCGAGCTGGACCACGACCCCGCGCCCGCGCCGACGGACAACGCAGTGCGTCTGATGAGCATTCACCAGAGCAAAGGTTTGGAATTTCCCGTCGTCGCGGTGGCGGGCCTGGGCACGCTGTTCAACGAGCGCGACCTGCGCGGCGACATCCTGCTCGACGAAGCGTTCGGCCTCTGCCCGATGGTGTCACCGCCCGGCTGCGAGCGACGCTACGCGAGCCTCCCGCACTGGCTGGCGCGACGGCGCGGTCGGCGCGAGCTGCTGGGCGAGGAGTTGCGCCTGCTCTACGTGGCCCTCACCCGCGCGCGCGACACGCTGCTGCTCGTCGGCACGGACACGGGCAAAGACGTGGTGACCAAGTGGCGCGGTCCAGCCGAGCCACTGGCGGAGGCCGCGTTGCTCAAAGCGCGGTGCCCACTCAACTGGCTGCGCGCGTGGCTGCCCTCGGTGACGCGTGAAGCCGACTGGCAAGGCGACTCGGCCGGTGCCAACGCGCTGCTGCGTTGGGATTTTTACCCCGCAGATGACGCGCGCCTTGCCCGTGGTGGGGACACTCCTGTCCCCGAGGAAAACCGCTCCGCCTGCGCCGCGACATCGGAGCCAAGCGTGTCCCCATCACACGAAGAGGCGGCCGCCCTGCGCGAGAGATTGGAGTGGACCTACCCGCACGCAGACGCGACACACGAACCAGCGAAGACTTCCGTCACCGTGCTGCGCCGTCGTGCCGCGGAAGCGGCCGAGGAGGCGACACCGTGGTTCCGCCCGCGCGGGGCCGAGTCGCGCCGGGCACGCGGGCAACTGTCCGCCGCGCAACTCGGAGTGGCGCACCACACCTTCCTTCAGTGCGTGGAGCTCGCGCGCACGGCAACGGTGCTGGACCTGCGCAACGAGGCCGCACGGCTGGTGGCTGCCGGCTTCCTGACCGAGCGCGACGTGGCGGGTTTGGACTTCGCGGCGCTGCTGCGCTTCTGGGAATCCCCCGTCGGCCAGCAGGTGCGCGCAAACGCTGGCCGCGTGGAGCGCGAAGTGCCCTTCACCGCGCGCTTCACCGTGCGCGAGTTGGAGGGGATGGGTTTGATGCAAGCCGAAACTGGTAGGAGACGACGTGAGGAGGCCGTAACTAAAGCGCAGCAAAATCAGAGACTCCTTACGTCGTCTCCTACGGAGGATGAGTTCGTCACCGTGCAGGGCGTGGCGGACTTGGTGGTGTTCGGCGAGCGGGAAATCTGGCTGCTGGACTACAAGACCGACCACTTCGATGAAGCCGAGTTACCGGCCAAGCTGCGCGAATACGGGCCGCAACTCTCGCTCTACGCGGAGGCGCTGGAGCGGATCTACAAGAAGACCGTCACGCGGACCTGGCTGCACTTCCTCGCGCTGGGGCGAACGGAAATGCTGTGAACCCGAATTCCGAGGCAGGCATTGAGCAACCACGGATGGACACCGATGAACACGGATGGGAGCGAACACCGAGCCGTGGTTGGAAATTTTCCAGCCCCGAGACGACCCGCTGAACAGCTCACCGGGCTGGGGCTTGCTTATCCGTGTTTATCCGTGTCCATCCGTGGTTCAACTCCGGCGTTCGGATTTAACTTCGGCGTTCGGGTTTAACTTCGGCGTTCGGACTTGGGGCAGCTCTCCGATCAGTCAGGCAAACGCTTCGCCGTCCTCGACGGAGCACGCAGAGAGAGATCAAAAGATTTTCAGGACGGGCTGAAGGCTCGCGAACTCAGGACACGGACACCGCCTTCGCGACCACGGTGCCGGGTTTGTCCTGGCCGGCTTTGACGGTGTATTTGCCCGGCGCATAGACGCGGGGCGTGAAGCTCGGCGTTTGCGAGCGCACGGTGTAGAGGACTTCACCGGTGGCTTCGGCAATGACTTGCACGACGGGACTCGCCACTCCGTCGAGTTTTACCGCAGGGAGATGCGCATGGACCTTGCGTCCGTCGTTGGCGTCGTGGGTGATGGTGATGGGCCAGCCGGGGAACTGCGCTTTGTCGCCGTCGGCCACTTTGGCGAACCGCGGCCAGCATTCGAAGGTGATCTTCCGCGTCTTCTTGTCGAAGCGGATGAGGCCGTAGCCGTCAGCGCGTTTCTTCTCGTTCTGGATCTCCTCCGGGTTGGCGTAGGCGAGCATGCGGATCGGATTGCCGAGGCCGTCTTTGAATTCGCCGGTCCACGGCAGCGGGCTATTGGGCACGGGGTTCGAGCCGGGCTTTTCATCAATTGGATGCCACCAACGACCGTAGATCGTGTTCACGAGCGCCGGACTGGTGAAACCGAACGGCCCGTCGCCGAACCGCTCGATGCCGTGCTGGACGACGACGGCGAGGTGCTGGTCGCCGCACAGATGCGGAGCCCACGCGCGACGAATCTCCAGCAGGGCGCGCTTGCGACCCGCCTGCGGCCAGCCGTTGCAATCGAGGTCAGCGAGCAGACGCTGATTGCGTCCGCCGTGCATGTGGACGGCTCCGCAGAAGGCCGTGGCGGAAAGCACGCACTTCATCTCCGCGCCACCGCTGTAGTCCTGCGACCAGTCGTGGAGGAATTTCTCCTGCCGCCGCCCCAGCAGTTCCAAGCCGGGCAAGTCAATGCTCTTGGGGTCATACGCGGGATCGTTGATGTGGTCCGGGCGCGGGCCCATTTTCGGAATCTTGCCTGCGGGACCACTCTTGAATTTCCGATCTTCCAAAATGGCGAAGTCAACGCCGCCCACGACCATGCGGGTGAAATAAACAGTGACGTCGCGAGCCACCCGCGGCGGGTCCACGGGGTCGGGCAGATGCCACGATTGCTGACGCTGCACCTGATTCACATAGGCCACGGGATAGCGGAAGCCGCCGTCGGCATCGCCCTCGATGCTGGATTGCTTGCCGCTTTCGCCCCAGAGATTGCCGTGGCCCACGTCGTGGTCATCGGGAATGCACACCGTGGGCCGGTCGCGGATGATGTCGCGGAACTGGAGGCCAAACTCGATCCAGCCCGCCGTGTGCTCGGTGTGGCGATAGGTCTGGTCGCCGCCAAAGAAGAGCACGTCGGGGTCTTGTGCGCGGAGGTTCTCGATGATCTCGGTGCGCGGGCCGATGGTGCGGCTGGAATTGCAGCTCATGTTGGCGACCACAATCACGTCCTTGTCCACCGGATCACGGCGGATGAGGCCCTCGAACATCGCCTGCTCACCGTGGCGCACGCGGTAAGGCACGTTCTTCGAGCCGTCCCAGCCTTCCACGCGAAAATGCGCGTCCCAGCCGGGATACAACACCTCGCCCTTCGCGATCTCCTTCCAGTCGCCGCTGTCGCGTTTCACTTCGAGTCGCGCCACGCGCTCTTCGCCCGGCTTCAGCGGGAAAAGCTGCGCGCTCATTTTCAGCACGCCGCTCTGCTGAGTGTAATAGGCGAAGCAGACGACCTGATCGCGAGGCACATCCATCGAAGGCGGCGGCGGCTGGCCACCCCGAGCCTTGCCCTTGGCATCCTTCGTCACGTTTGGCACCGCAGCTTTCTTCCACCACTCGCCCGTGGTCAGGGATTCGAGTTTCGGAAACTGCGTGCCGAAGGGCTCAGGCGCGTCGGCTGCGATGCCTGGGGAGCGGACGAAGAGAAGGGGCGTGGCTTGGAGAAGTTTTCGGCGGCTGAGTTTCATGGCAATGATCGGCAGACGTTGGGGCCGGTCGCGTCGAGCACGCCACTTCCGGTAAAGAGTGCCGGTAAAGCAGGCCGATCTCCCTCCATCGGCAAAAGGTTTGGGGAGAGATTCCACGGCCAGTCAACTGCCGCGATTTTAGCCCGTGAACCGGCATTGGCAGGGCGCCCTGCCCTTGGCGCGCTGCCGGGGTCTTGGATTTGGGGTAGGCACTCCTCACCGTGTTTGTTCGCGCGGAGTTTCGGTCCAGCAAGGGGCGACGGCGTTGAGGCCGGGGGCGATCATGCGGGCAGGGTGGTGGGATTCGGCGGGCTTTGGGGTTGGGTGGCGGTCCCGTCCAGCGCGGCCATGCGCCATTCGGAGTTCTGCCGGAGATAGACGGTCTGCGTGGGAAAGGCGAAGCTGATGCCCTCAGCGTCGAAGCGGCGCTTAAGCTCAAGGTTCAGGTGCTGGAAGCCCAGCAGGTATTCCTTGAAGTCCGTCGAGTTCCACCAGTGGACCACCAGGATGTTCAGCGAGGAGCTTTCAAACTTGTTGAAGCTGATGATCAGGTCGCTGGTCTTCGGGTGCGGCTTATAGATTTCCTCGATGATCTGCATGGCGCGCTGCACGCGCTCGGCCGGGGTGTCGTAGGTCACGCCGATGTTCATCACGGTCTTGATGTTCGGGCGCTCGGCCACGTTGGTGATGATGGCGTTGCCCATGGTCTTGTTGGGGATGACCACCAGATAGCCGTCCAGGTTGCGCACGCGGGTGCTGCGAAAGCCGATGGTCTCGACCAGGCCGTCCACGGCGTCGATTTGGATGCGGTCGCCAACCTTGAACGGCTTGTCCACCAGGATGGCCACCGCGCCGAAGAGGTTGGCCAGCGTGTCCTGCGCGGCCAGGCCCACCGCCAGGCCGCCGATGGACAGCGAGGCGATGAGGCCGGTGACGTTGAGGCCCAGGTTCTGCGACGTGACCAGCGTGGCGACGATCACCACGAAGACCTTGAGGCTCTTGCCGATCAGCGGCAGCAGTTGCCGGCCGAACTGCTCGTCGCCCCCCGCCGCGCGCTCGCGCCACCAGCCCATCCACACATCCACCAGCTTGAGCAGGACGTAGGTGATGGACACGGCCACGATGACCTTCAAGCCCTTGGAGAAGAACGCGGCCGCGCCCTCCGGCCACGAGTAGATGCGCATCCCCATGTGCAGCAGGATGACAAATGAGGTGACGCGCACCGGCCCACGCAGCAACTCGATGACGAGGTCGTCCACGGCGGTCTCGGTCCTGCCGGCCAACTCCTTGAGCCGGCCGTTGATGAAGGCGTCCAGACCCTTGGAAAGGTAAAAGGCCAGCAAGATGTAGATAAGCGACGCGAGATACTGCCAGAGCGGGATGCCTGCGAACGGCGCGGCCTGCAGGGCCGTCAGGCGGTCGAGTCCGAAGGTGAGCCAGACCCCCGGCGGCGCGGGTGCCACTTGCGCCCAGGCGGCGGCGGGCGCGCAGAACACAAGCGCCAGACAGAGTTTGCGATGATGCATGACTGGATGATGCGGTGCGCCCTCCGCGTGTGACAAGCAACACCTTGGCTCCGGCCATTCCCTTTGTTCCGACAATCTCGCTGGACCGCTCGACACCTCCGGAGCGAGGCGCTCCATAACTGCGCCGATGGAAACTTTGGCCACCGTCTGCTTTGCCCTCGCCGTCCTCCACACCTTCGCGGTGAAACGCCTCGCGCACTGGGCGCATCAACATCCGCCCGGCTCGGTGCGGGAGATTCTCCTGCATTTTCTGGCGGAGACCGAAGTCATCTTCGGCCTCTGGGCGGCAGCGTTGTTCCTCGCCATCGTGGCGTTGCGCGGCCTCGACGGCGCTCATGACGTTTGCTTTCGCAAGGAGCTGGCCGCGCTGACCTTCGCGGAGGACAGGAGCGCCCCGGTCCCGAAATGGCTCACCGCCACGCATCTGGTGTTCCTCGGGCTGGTCGTCGGCTTCGCCCATCACCCGGATGTTTTTTTGGCAGCCTCATGTTCTTCCTCGGGGCGGTGACGGCGACGAAGGAATATCAGGATGAGATGAAACTCCGTGCAGGCTTGCTGGCGGGCTTCTTTCTTGCAGGACTCGTCACGCCCGGTTCGCTCCAAGCCTGCTGGCTCAAGCCGCTCATCCAGAGCCTCAATGGCCGCGCCCGCTTCTTCGGCCCGACCGGCCTGACGCCCTCACTGACATCGCCGCGCTCACCTACCTCGGCGCGCTGGTGGAGGGCATCTCCGATGAACCCAATTACGCCCTCGTGGCCGGCGCCGTGACCGGCGGCGGCCTCACCGTCATCGCCAACGCGCCCAATCCGGCGGGCGGGGGAATTTTGCAGGACGCGAATGCGTTTGGGGACGGAGGAATCAGTCCGCTGGGGCTGTTCCTTGGCGCGCTGCTGCCCACGCTGGTGGCCGTGGTGTTCTCCTGGTTGCTGCGGGTGATTCACCCCGGAGATGACGCGGCGCGGTTTCAGGATGACCACAGGTTGTAGCGAACCGCTTTATTGGTTTTGTTTCCGCAGGCTCCGCGAGCACGACCAGCACGGCCAGTTGGAGCCCACGAAACACACCGAACACACGAAAGGGGTATTCATCCTCTGCCCACCTTAAGCCTCCAAAAGACCTTCGAATCGCAAGAGAACGAATGATACCAAGTCTTTATAACAATCGGTAAGTAAAGCTGGTCAAAACCTAGGCGGCAATGCAAGCTCGGGGATGGCAAGAAAACGAACCAAGGTGGCGATGAGCGAGGCCGAAGCGACCCAGCTC
>Ga0255188_1000069_pt1 | contig 43320 bp, 19 predicted proteins | sample Miss_Cont_RepB_8_FD_188427 | JGI IMG/M metagenome (GOLD analysis project Ga0255188, IMG submission 188427) | Freshwater microbial communities from Mississippi River, Louisiana, United States - Miss_Cont_RepB_8h | ecosystem: Environmental > Aquatic > Freshwater > River | place: USA: Louisiana... | reverse complement strand
AATCCATCACGCCGACCAACGGCCTGCGCTGGCGGCATGCCGATGCCCCGGCCGCGATGCAGTTCACTCCCGGCGCGCTGGCGGAGGTCCATCTGGGCGCGCAGCCCGCCCCGCCCGCCGGCTCGCCGAACTTTTGCTTCGTGCGCCTCACCAACGGCGACGAGCTCTCCGGCAATCTCACGTCGCTCAACGACCGCGAGCTCGTGCTGGACACCTGGTTCGCCGGTCCGCTCACGCTGCCTCGCGCCCGGGTCGCCGCGCTGCGACCGGCAGGCGGTGCCCCGCGCGCCATCTTCGCCGGCCCCGATGGAATGGACGGCTGGACGCACGGCAAGGGCCTCCCCGGCGTGGCCAACGCGGGCGAATGGCATTTCCTCAACGGCGCGTTTGTGGCCGCCCAGTCCGCGTCCATCGCCCGCGACGTGAAGCTCCCGCCCGAATCGAGCATGGAGTTCGACCTCGCATGGCGCGGCACCTTCGCTCTGGCCATCGCGCTCTACACGGATTCCCTCCAGCCGGTGCGCCTGGCGGACACGACCAAGGAACCGCCGTTCTGCCCCTTCTACAGCCTGCAAGTGAACAGCTACTCCACCCAGGTCCTACTGGTGCGGCAGAACGAGCCCATCCGCCAGATTGGCATGGCGATCATCCCCACGCTCCAGCAGACCAACCAGGCCCGCATCGCCATCAAGAGCAGCCGGGAGCAGAAGAGCCTGACGCTCCTGATCAACGGCGTGGTCGCCAAGCAATGGGTGGATCCGGAAGGGTTTGGCGCCCGCGGCACCGGCATCCGCTTTGTGCATCAAGGCCAGGGTCCGCTGCGGCTCGCCAACCTCCGCATCACCGAGTGGGACGGCCGCCTGGATGAGCACGTCGCCCCGCTCGTGGCCAATGTGAAGGACGATGTCGCCCGCCTCGTGAACCGTGACTCGGTGGTGGGCCGGGTGCTCGAATGGAAAGCCGGCAAGTTCCGCCTCGCCTCGGCCAATGGCCCCATTGACGTGCCCATCGAGCGCATCGCCCAGTTGGATCTGGCCACCGAACGCAGCCAGCCCGCGCCCCGCCAGCCGGGCGAAATCCGCGCCTACTTTGTCGGGCGCGGCAGCCTGACCTTCGCCCTCGAAAGCTGGACCGAGAAGGCCGTGCGGGTGAACAGCACCAGCTTTGGCAAGGCCGAGATCACCCCACGCGCGTTCAGCCGGATTGTGTTTCAGCCGCAACCGTAGGCATCACCCGGTGAACGCCCGCGCGGACCGCCCGGCAAGCCCTTGACCTGACTTCATTACCCGAGATGAGACTCTATTTCCTCCGCCACGCGGCCGCTCTCGATGGCCCCGATGACGCGCTCCGCCCCTTGTCCCCCGAAGGCCGGCAACAAGCCCGCAAGCTCGCGCGCTTCCTCAAGCGCGGCGGAATCCGTTTCGATCTCGCCTTCACCAGCCCGCTCGTGCGCGCCCGCGAGACGATGGATCTGGTGCTGCCCATCACGAACGCCGAGCAGCCGATCAAACCCCAGCCCGCAAGCGCGCTGCTGAACGAAACCAGTGCCGCCCAGTTCGCCAACTGGCTCGCCCGGCTGCCGCGAACCGCCGGCCACGTCCTGCTGGTCGGCCATGAGCCCACCCTCTCCGAACGTGTCCGCTGGCTGCTCGGCCTGTTGAACGAGGAGGCGCTCGAATTGCGCAAAGGTGCCATCGCCTGCATCCGGACCGAGGACCTGCGCTCCGGCAGTTTGAAATTCCTGATCACCCCGAAACTCCTCGGCGCTGGCCGCAACGCGACATGAACACTGCTATGCAATCCGAACTCACCCAGCTCGCCACCGACCTCGGCCTCGGCCAGTTCCAGCGGCACATCTTCCTCTGTGCCGAGCCCACCAAACCCAAGTGCAGCCCGCGCGAGGCGAGCTTGGAATCGTGGGAGTTTTTGAAGCGCCGGCTCAAGGAACTCGGGCTGGTCGGCCCCCAGGCGCTGGTCTATCGCACCAAGGCCAACTGCCTCCAAATCTGCGCCCGCGGCCCCATCGCCGTCGTGTATCCCGAGGGCACCTGGTATCACTCCTGCACGCCGCAAGTGTTGGAGCGGATCATTCACGAGCACCTCATCAACGGCCAGGCCGTGGCGGAATTTGTCTTCGCCACGCATCCGCTTTAATCCGGGCGCAGCTTGCCACTGTGCCCGGAGCGCGGGTCGCAGACCCGCGCTCCGCCGGCTCCGAGGGCAGTGGCAGGCTGCGCCCCTTTAATCCCGCGCCCGGAATTTTTTCGTGACAACGAGGAGCCGGAACCGCCTAAATGCTCGCGTCCGAGGCCGACCCTATCGTCCAGCGGTTAGGACACTGCCCTTTCACGGCGGTAACCGGGGTTCGAATCCCCGTAGGGTCGCCATCTTCTTCGGAAACTCCTCTTGCCGGTGCCGCGCATGAAACGCGCTGGCCTGACCCCGCCCCGCAAACACTTTTGTTCAGTTGCCGGCGAGCCGTTGGCTGCGGCAGCCTTGCCCTCATGCCACAGAACTTTCAGACCGTCGGCCAGCTTTCCGCGCTGGAGCATTGGACCAACATCCGGATGGCCCCGACGCGGGCAGCCCTGGCGCTGGCCGGGGTGCTGGTCGCGCTCACCACGGCACACACGGCGGAGCCACTCACGCAATGGCTTGCCGTGCCGGCTGACACCAAAGGCATCACGATCACTGGCTCATCCGCTGCGCTGACCGGTGACAAGTGGGCTTCCCTCCGCGCACCAAAGGAGTTCACCAACCCGCAGTTCTCCGCGCGCATCACCATCACCGAGGCCACGAAGTCCGCGAACTTCTTCGGCCAGGGCTGGAGCGCGTGGCCCGACGCGACCTTCAGCGACGGCGGATTCGACGCGGGCCTCCTGCTGCGCGCGGGCACGAACAGCGGCTATCGCGTCCAGCTCTCGCACCGGTATCAAGTCGTCGCGGTCGTGAAGTGGCCAGAGGGCGGCTACGTGCAGGTGGTGCCGTGTGCGGTGAAGCTCAACACGCCGCACACGCTGTCCGTGAGCGCGCAGGGCGGGCAGTTGAGTGTGCGCGTGGATGAGGTGGCCAAGGGAACCTGGCACGACACGTTTCTGCCGCTGACCAAGGGCGCGGTCGGCATCGCGGTGAGCGGCGGGGCGAAGGCGACGTTTAGCGACGTGCTGGTGGAAGAGGCCCCAGCCATCACCCGCGCACGGCCCGGCCAGCACGTGCCGAACTTCTCCGTGCGCCCGTTCCTCGGCGGACGGCAGTTCGTCTTCGATGGCGATGAGCCGGTGCTGCAACTGCACTACGAGAAAGACCCCAGCGTCTTCGCCAAGCTCCGCCCCGGCTACAAGCCGCAGCTCACGTTCGATTCGCACTGGGACCTCGCGAACCAAGGTGCGTTCAAGGACGCCGACAGCAAGTGGACCGCACCCGTAACCAGCGGCGGCGGCAAGACCGTGAAGGCCACGTGGTCCGCGCGCAGCGTGAAGGACCGCTTCACCACGCAGAGCACGCTCACCATCGGCTACGATGCGAAGCGCGGCACTTACACCTACGACATCGAGAGCGCGCTCGAAGTGTTGCCCGGCGAGCCGTTTCATTTTCGCTACGGCTTCGACTTCGAGCATCACACGCCGCTCGACCCGTTCCGCTGGCAGTATCTCATCGCCAAGCGCGCGGGCGGCGCGGGGAGCTACCATCGGCCTGTTTATCCCATCGACCCCGGCCCGCAGTATGACTTGGAGACTGCCGGCGGCGCACGCGTGTGGTTTGGCCGGCACATGGAGCAGATGCACATTGCCCCGGCCGTGGAATACGACATCAGCAGCGGCACAACCACCGGCCGCAAGCTCAACACCGCCGTCTGCGCCGCGTTCTACGACACCGGCGTGAGCTTCGCGCCCGAGACCGCCAAGCCCGGCACGCGCCTTGAAGTGAAATACCGCTACACCGGCGTCCCTGCCGCTGAGGCGAAGGCGCTCTTCGACGCGTCGAAAATCTACGACTCGCCCACGCTCGACCCGCAGCATCACTACGTCTTCGCCGACGAGTGGCCGAAGCTGACGTTCAGCCAGCACGTGCCGATGAGCGAGACGTGGATTCTCGGCCGCACGCCGTTCATGACCGCGCACAACCAGCGTCCCACCTACGAGCTGGAGAAGAACTGCGGCGCGGGCAGCGGCTTCGCGATGAAGCTCGGCCCCGCGTCCTTCGGCAAAGCGAACTTGGCCAAAGCCGCGCCGCTCGCGAAGGGCCGCTACGCCGTCACCGCACTGGTGAAGGCGGCGAACGTCCACGGCCCCGGCGGCCGCATCGAACTGACCGCGACGCAGGCGAAGACGAACAAGAAACTCGCCGAGGCACGGCACTTCGTGGGCAACGGCACGTTCGACTGGCGCAAGCAGGGCTTCGCCTTCGACGTGCCCGAGGACGCAGGTGCGCTGGAGCTGGCCTTCGGCAACTCCGGCACCGGCGACTTCCTCGTGACCGAAGTCGAGTTCCGCAAGCTCGGCGATGGCGAGGCCTTGCCCGCAGGCGTGCTCGCACGCGCGAACGACCAACCCGCGCCCATCCCCACCGCGCCCGCTGGAGCCGTCGCGGACTATCGGATGCTGGAGGGCAAAGGCCTCGTCGTGCTGAACCACGGCGGCGGCGGCGGCCTCGGCCACCTCGACCTCGCGAACCTCGCCTGGGTCACGGATGCCGGTCGCCCCGCGTTGCGCTTCGCGGACAACGCGACCGGGCGGAAGGAATTCCGTTTGGACAGCGGCCTGAACCGCCACTACCTCAGCCACTCGAGCTACGCGGGCAAAGACACCTTGCCCGTCGCGCTTACCGGTCATCACGGCGGCGGCGCGCCCATCCCCGGCCTCACGCTCGCCGCGTGGGTGAAGCCCGCGCCCACGATGGGCAGTTCACACCACGGCGGACGCGGCGACATCATTGGCTACGGCGCACGGCGCTTCGTCCTCGGCCTGCATGGACAGAAAGCCCCGTATCAACTCACCGCGCGCATCAACGTGAACGACAGCATCGTCTCCACCGCGAAGCTCGATGCCGACAAGTGGCAGCACGTCGCGATGACCGCCGAACCGAAGGACGGCCAATGGCTCGTGCGCCTCTACCTCGACGGCCAGCCCGTCGGCGAGGGCCAGACGAAGAAGTTCCCCGCTGACTCCGCCATCGTCCCCTCGCTCATCCTCGGCGCGGAAATCTTTTATTTCCACGACGCTTATTATCGCGGGCTGATGGGGCGCACGCTGGTGCTGCATCGGGCGGTGGCGGGCGGCGAGATGGCCGACCTTGCCCGTTGACCCGGCCGCTCCGCCATCATTCTTCGTGGACGGACCGCAAGTCGCCGAAGACCTGACTTAAAAAAGTGGACCGAATGACCCGGCCTTCGTCCGCCGTCCCATGACCTGAACATGTTTTCACCCTTGTCCCTGAGAACCAGCCTGTCTCTCGTCGCCGGGTTTGCTTTTTTGATCCTCCACCAACCCGTCCATGCCGAGGTGGACTACGCCAAAAGCATCAAGCCCCTGCTCCACGAGCGCTGCTACTCCTGCCACGGCGCGATCAAACAGAAAGCCAGGCTCCGCCTCGACACCGTCGAACTCATGCTCAAGGGCGGCAAGTCCGGACCCGCCCTCCAGCGCGGACAGCCCGACCAGAGCCCCCTCATCACCCGCGTCGCCACCACCGACCTCGCCGAGCGCATGCCCCCGGAGCACGAGGGCGAGCCGTTCACCACCGCCCAAGTGCAGTTGCTCCGCGACTGGATCGCCGCCGGCGCGCCCGCGCCCGCCGATGAAAAGCCCGAGACCGATCCCAAAGACCACTGGGCCTACCGCGCCCGCGTCCGCCCGCCGGTTCCTGCGGTCGCCAACACAAAATGGGTCCGCAACCCCATCGACGCCTTCCTCGCCCAGCAGCATCAGCAGCACGGCCTCACCCCGCAACCCGAAGCCTCGCGCGCCGTTCAACTCCGCCGCCTTTACCTCGACCTCATCGGCCTGCCCCCCACCACGGCTGAACTCGCGGCCGTCGAGGCCGACAAGTCTGCCGATTGGTATGAGCGCGTGGTCAAGCGCCTCCTCGACGACCCGCGCCACGGCGAACGCTGGGCGCGGCATTGGATGGACATCTGGCGTTACAGTGATTGGTGGGGCCTCGGCGACCAACTCCGCAACAGCCAGAAACACATCTGGCACTGGCGCGACTGGATTGTGGAATCGCTCAACGCCGACACGCCCTACGACGAGATGCTTCGCCTCATGCTCGCCGCCGACGAATCGCATCCCAACGACCTCCAGAAACTCCGCGCCACCGGCTTCCTTGCCCGCAACTGGTTCCTCTTCAACCGCCACTCGTGGATGGAGGAAACCGTCGAGCACGTCAGCAAGGGCTTCCTCGGCCTCACCATGAATTGCGCCCGGTGCCACGACCACAAATACGACCCCATCGCGCAGACCGATTATTACAAGCTCCGCGCGTTCTTTGAGCCGTATCACGTGCGCCTGGACATCCTCCCCGACGAGCCCGACCTCACCCGCAACGGCATCCCCCGCGCCTACGACGGCCTCCTCGACGCGCCCACGTATCGCTTCGTGCGCGGCGACGAAAACCGCCCCGACAAATCCGCCGCCATCGCCCCCGGCGTGCCCGAACTTCTCGCGTTCAAGGCACTCGCCATCAAGCCCGTCCCGCTCCCGCCCGAGGCGTGGCAACCCGAGCGCCGCCCGTGGATTCTCGAATCCCACCTCGCCACTGCGCGCAAGAAAATCGCCACCAACGAAGCCGCCGTCGCCAAGGCGAAAGAGAATCTGGCCGCCGCCCAGAAGCGCGCCGCCGAACACCCCGTCACCAAGCCTGTGCGCGACGAAGTGCAAGAACTGCTTGAGGACGCCCCGGCAAAGAAGTCGCCCACTCCCAAGCCCGCCGCTGCGGCTCCAGCAACGCCCGCAGTCGCCCCGCTCGTCACCACCCGTTTCACCGCCCCGGAACCGATGCGCTGGAAACTCTTCGGCGGCGACTGGTCGCACACCCCCGCCGGACTGGCGCAAAAGCGCAACGGCACCACCCGCTCCGCCGCGCGCTGGCTGGAGAAAGCGCCGCAGGATTTCGATGCCACCATGCGCTTCACCATCCACGGCGGCACGACCTACCGCAGCGTCGGGCTGTCCTTCGATGCCACGCAAGCCGACCCCACCGGAACCGCCGGCCCCACTGACAGCGAGTTGAATGTTTACGTCAGTGCCTGGACCTCCGGCCCGAAAATCCAGGCCGCCTACAGCCGCGGCACCGCGTGGCAATACCCCCCGAGGGCATGCGCGCCCTGCCCATCGAACTCAATCGCGAATACATCCTGCGCGTGCAGGCGCGCGGCCCGCTCATCAACGCCTCCCTCAATGGCGAACCGCTCATCGCCTGGCGCTCCCCGCTCGCCCGCCGCGACGGCGCATTGCAAGTGATGGCCTTCGACGCGCTCGTGACCTTCCACGAGTTCAGCCTCTCGCCCCTCGCCGACAGCGTCGTGCTGCGCGAACCCAGCCCCGCCCCGAACCCCGCGCCCGCGGCTCCCGTCGTCGCTGCCCAACCCAACACCCCCGAGGCCGCCCAAGCCGAACTCACCGCCGCCGAACTCGCCGTCACCCTCGCCCGGAGCGAACTCGTCAGCCTCGAACACCGCATCGCCGCCCTGCGTGCCACTTGGGCGCGAATGGACGCCGGCACCCATTCCCCCAACCCCGCGCTCGCCGAAACCGAACGCGAGAAAATCCAAACCGCCGTCCTCGCCGAACGCGAAACCGCCGTCGCCAAGGCCCGCCACACCATCGCCGATGCCGAACTGCGCCTCGCCCGTGCCGCCAAGGACAAGCGGGCCGCCATCGAGAAGGAACTCAAGACCGCCCGCGAATCGCTCGACAAAGCCACCAAGAGCGTCAGCGCACCCATCGCCGCCACCGACAAAGTCACGCCCGTCGCCGGCGCGAAATGGACCCCCACGCGCTTCTTCAGTTCCGGCAAGGACGACCCCACCGTCGAGTTTCGCCCCGTCAGCAGCGGCCGCCGCACCGCGCTGGCCGACTGGATTACCGACCCGCGCAATCCCCTCACCGCGCGCGTCGCGGCCAATCACCTTTGGACCCGCCATTTCGGCACGCCGCTGGTGCCCGCCGTCTTTGAGTTCGGCCGCAAGAACCCGCCGCCCACCCACCCCGAACTGCTCGACTGGCTCGCGTCCGAACTCGTGGACAACGGCTGGAGCATGAAACATCTCCACCGGCTCATCGTGACCTCGGCGGCTTACCGCATGAGCTCCTCGCTCGCCGGCGGCGAAGCCAGCGCGGCGAAGGACCCCGACAATCTCCGCTGGTGGCGTCGCACTCCCATCCGTCTCGAAGCGCAGGCCGTGCGCGATTCCCTCCTCGCCCTCTCCGGCCAGCTCGACCCCACCATGGGCGGCCCGTCCGTTCCCACCGCCAGCCAGGCCGACTCGAAACGCCGCAGCCTTTATTTCTTCCACTCGAACAACGAACGAAACCTCTTCCTCACCACCTTCGATGAAGCCGGGGTGAAGGAATGCTACCGCCGCGAACAAAGCATCGTCCCGCAGCAAGCCCTCGCCCTCGCCAACAGCCGCCTCGTCCACGACGCCGCCAGCCTCATCGCCACGCGCCTGTCCGGCGAGGTTCCGCCCAATGATGACGACGCCTTCGTGCGCCAGGCGTTCCGCACCGTCCTCGGCACCTCGCCCACGGACACGGAAACCGCCGCCTGCCGGAAAACCCTCGAAGCCTGGCGCAAGCTCCCGCAAGCCACGCCCGCCACTGCGCGAGCCCAACTCGTCTGGGCGCTCTTCAACCACAACGATTTCGTCACACTGCGGTGACATTCTTTCCCATGAAAATTCCCGCAGATTCAAAGCGGCCACAGATTTCTTTTCCAATCTGCGGCCTCCCTGAATCTGCGGGAAAAACTCCCCGCTCCACCGGTTTCAACCGCCACGCCCGAAGAAGCGCCCCCACAGATTCAAGGCGACCACAGATTCAAATTCCCATCTGTGGTCGCCCTGAATCTGCAGGAATCCCGCCGTTTCACGGACCGTGCGTTGACCACTGCGTAACAGAAAACCTCCCATGAAAAATCCCCTCCATCCCCGGCTTCCCCGCCGCGCCTTTCTCGCCGACCTCGGCATGGGTTTCACCGGCCTCGCGCTCGGGGCGATGCTCCAGCGCGACGCCCGCGCCAGCAGCGGAACCTGGGCACCGCCGACCGGCCTGCCGCATTCACGTGCCAAGGCGAAGAGCGTCATCTGGCTCTTCATGAACGGTGGCATGAGCCACATGGAAAGTTTCGACCCCAAGCCCATGCTCACCAAATATGGCGGCAAGACCATTGCCGAAACGCCCTTCAAAGACGCACAGGACCCCAAGAAGCTCGCCCTCGAACGCCTCGTCGTGCCCGACGGCAACGGCAATCAGCGCAACACCCTTTATCCGCTGCAGATTGGTTTTCAAAAGCACGGCCAGTGCGGCCTCGAAGTCAGCGACTGGTTTCCGCACATCGCGCGCAACGTGGACAAACTCGCCGTCGTGCGCTCCATGTGGACCACCGACAGCAACCACGGCGCGCAGACGCAGTTCCATTCGGGCCGCCACATGAACGACGGCGACTACCCGAACCTCGGCGCGTGGGTGCATTACGGCCTCGGCAGCCTCAACGAAAACCTGCCGCAGTTCATCTCCATCGGTAACCGCGAATACTGGAACAAGCGCGATGCCCATTACCTCGGCCCCGCCCACGACGCCGTGCCGCTCCGGATCGACCCGAGCAACCCGCTCGATTTCAGCCGGCCCGAGCGCCCCTTCAGCGCCGAGGCGCAGACGCTCGGCATGGACCTCGTCCAGCACCTCAACGCGCTGCGCGGCGTCGAGTATCCGCAGGACCCCGCGCTCGCCGCGCGCGTGGCCTCCTATGAACTCGCGTTCCGCATGCAGCGCTCCGTGCCCGAAGTGCTCGATTTCTCCAAGGAAACCGAGGAGACGAAAAAGCTCTACGGCATCGACCAGCCGCACTGCCGCGACTTTGGCATGCAACTGCTCGCCGCCCGGCGCTTCGTCGAGCGCGGCGTGCGCTTCATCCAGATCCAGCACGGTGCCGGCGGCGCGGGCGCATGGGACGCCCACGGCGGGCTCAAGGCCAACCACACCAAGAACGCCCTCGCCGTGGACCAACCCACCGGCGCGCTCCTCATCGACCTCGAGCGCCGCGGCCTGCTCGACGAGACGCTCGTCGTCTTCGCCACCGAGTTTGGCCGGACGCCCGGCTCGCAGGGCAGCGACGGACGCGACCACCACATCTTTGGCTTCACCGTGTGGATGGCCGGCGGCGGACTCAAACGCGGAGTCGTCCACGGCACCACCGATGAAATCGGTTTCCACGCCGAGGAAAACCGCCACTACGTCACTGACATCCACGCCACCATCCTCCAGCAACTCGGCCTCGACTCCCGCCGCCTCGAAATCCCCGGCCGCAAGCGCCTCGAAATCGACCACGGCAAACCCATCCCCGAAATCATCGCGTGACGTGCGTGCGTCTCCGCCGGCCAAAGAGCGGCAACACTCCATGCCCCCGCTTCGACATCTCCCCACCCTCGTCGCCCTCACCCTGGCCTGCGGTCTAGCCCGTGCAGCCGAGCCCACGCCCGACCGGTTCATCGGCTACAACGAGCACCGGACGAATCTGCCCGGCGGCCGGCACGCCAACGTCAGCACCACCCGCGCGATGCTGGTGCGTGCCGACGGCACCGGCCGGCGCGCCGTGGGCGGCGAACTCGTCAACGAGCCCGGCGTGTGGACGCAATTCGCCGGCTGGTCGCCCGACGGTCGGCTGGCGGTCGTGCTGCGCGCCTGGGCAAGCGCCGAGAACGCCCGGTGGGAGGAGCAGCACAAGACCTTCCGCTTCACGCCCGAAGGCTGGCTCATTGATGCCTTCCTCATCGACCTCGGCACGGGCAAAGCCGAAAACGTCACCGCCATCGAGCGGGCCAGCTTCTACAACACCGGCTTGTTCTTCTGGCCGAACGATCCGACCAAGCTCGGCTTCACGGCGCTGATTGACGGAGCCTCCAAGCCGTTTCGCATGGACCGCGACGGCCGCAACAAGACCGATCTCACGAAGCATTCACGCGGCTTCGCGTATGGTTTCAGCAGCTCGCCGGACGGCTCCCGGATTTCCTACCACGAGAACTATCAGGTCTATCTCGCCAATGCCGATGGCTCCGGTCGCCAGCAGGTGAAGACGGGGCACCCGTTTGTCTTTGTCCCGTCCTGGTCGCCCGATGGGAAATGGCTGCTGTTTGTTTCCGGCGAACACTACAACTGCCATCCCCACATCGTGCGCGCCGACGGCACCGGGCTGCGCAAACTAGCCGACCGCGGCGGCTATCGCGGCGTCACCGAGTTTCTGGATGTCCCCGACTATCACGGCGGCAGCAGCGACGTGCCCGTGTGGTCCGCCGACGCCCAGTCTGTCTTCTACACCGCGAAGGTCGGCAACAACATCGAACTCTTCCGCATTTCTCTCGCTGGCCAGCCCGAGCGCCTCACCTCCTCCGCCGACGGAACCTCGCACTACCACCCCAAGCCTTCACCCGACGGGCGGTCGCTCGTCTATGGCTCGAAGCGCAACGGCGTGCGGAATCTTTATGTGATGCGCTTGTCCGACCGCCAGGAACACGCACTGACCGACGTGCCCACCGGCCACGCCGCCATGCACGCCTACTGGCAGCCGCTTGCTTCCGGAAAATAGCCAGCCATCACCCGATGCCAACCCAACTCCCAACTCAGACCGCACGGACGACCCGACGCTCCCTGCCTTTCGTCCTCCTCGTCATTCACCTCGCCCGCGCTGCGGTGGTTGCTGAATCCGTGCCGCTGCGCGCGTCCCTGGTCGAAAGGGACGGAGCAACCGGCGTCGAGTATCGCTCAGGTGATGCGCTTGTTGTCCGCTCCAGCGCGGCGGCTCCGGCTGGCGTGGAATTGAAGCTGCCGGGTGCGGAATGGGGCGCGGTTCAGTTCAAGACCAAGACGGGGCAGGCCGGTGTCTTCGAACTGGGGCCGCAGAAAATCGGGGCACTGACCATGCGCTGGCTCATCACTCAGAAGACACCGTCGCTGGTGGAACGCACGCTCGAAGTCACCGCCGACACGGCGCAACGCTTCACCGTCGCCTTCCCCCTCGACCTCGCGCTCGACGGCGAGTTCGCCTCGTTCTCCGGGCCGGTCAAGGCGCGCACCCTGTTCGGCACCGAGCGCTCGCGCCCGAAGCGTGAGACCTTTCCCGTCGCAATGGTGCGCTCGGCGGGCCAAGTTTTCGGTCTCATCGCCGAATCCCCGGGGCTGTGGGAAAACCGCTGCGACGTGCTCGTGGCTCCCGGCCCGGCCGGACGCATCGCCATCCTGACCGGCGACGCCAGCGAGCCATATCCCATCACCATCCGAAAATCGGTCCCGGGCCAGCCGGGCGAGGACGCGCGGGACCATTACCAGTATCAGATGGACGGCTGGCAGTCGCTGGCGGCGGGCGAAACCCGGCGGTTCACCACGTGGGTCTTCGCCAGCCGGGCGCGCCATCACTATGACGCCCAGCTCGCCACGCATCTGGCGCTGGCCAATGGCAAGGGTTGGAACAACTCCGCGGTGGAAGCCATTCTCAGGAACACTTCCTTTTATCTCCTTCGCCGCAACCTGATGCTCGATGAAAAGAACCAGCCGCGCGACGGCCGATACCTCTTCATCTCCGGCATCAGTTACGGCTGGAAACAATGGGTTACGGACGGATTTTACGCTGCGATGGGCCTCGACGACCCGGAGAAAACCATCGAGTCGAACCGTGCCATTTTCGCCAATCGCATGGGCTACGAGGACAACTCCCAATACTACCTCATCTGGGCGGCGCTGATGAAACGCGCGGGCGGCGTCCCGAATCAGGCGCTCGTCAACGAGGCTTACCAGTTCATCCGCCAGCACGAGACCAACGGCCTCTATTATCCGCCGCCCTTGCCCGGTTCGCCCAATCCGCGCGGCTGGAAGACGTATCATGACGTGCTGCTCTACGACCACGACGACGCGCCAGTGAGCAATCAGGGTTTCCACTGCGGCGCGCTCATGGCGGCCAGGGAACTGGGCCTGGCAGTGACCGACGACGACATCGCCCGCGCCGTCGCCGGGTATCGCAGCATGTTCAACGCGAAAGGCGGCTACTTTCCCACGAGCATCAAGCAACCGCAGTTTCTCGCCCAGGACACCCTCTATGGCGCGACGCTCACCTACGCCGTGTTTGGCCAGAAGCTGCTCACCGACGAGCAGGTGCTCACCCACTACCGCACCTCGGAGAAAGTGAAGTCCCCCTACGGCCTGCGCGTGATTTCCCAAGCCGACGGCTCGCTGCGACCGGGCGACAGCGGCCAGTATTGCTACGGCGGCTCGTGGTTTCTCAACGACGCCGCGAATTACCTCCTCGCGGGCGTCCACGGCCTGCCCGCTGCCGAGGTGGACGCCCATCTGATCGAGCGCATCAAACTGGAAATCCGCCACAACCCCGCCTTCAACGAAGACATCGACACCGTCACCGGCAGGCCCCACGGAAACATCCTCTACTCATGGAACTCCGGCTACCGCTGGCTCCGGGAAGCCATCCGTAAACGCCTCAACCAGACCGGCCCCGACCCCGTGGGCGCAGCCATTGACGCGCACCTCGGCGTCGTGCGCGAGAACGGCGTGCCGCGGCTGGAACCCTGAGCGGCAGCAGCGACGTGCCGGGGTGGTCCGCCGACACCCAGTCTGTCTTCTACACCGCGAAGGTCGGCAACAACATCGAACTCTTCCGCATTTCTCTCGCCGGCCAGCCCGAGCGCCTCACCTCCTCCGCCGACGGAACCTCGCACTACCACCCCAAGCCCTCACCCGACGGGCGGTCGCTCGTCTACGGCTCGAAGCGCAACGGCGTGCGGCCTGCGCAGGTGGGGCAGCCAGTGCTCGCCTAGGGGAACGCGCTGGCTCACGTGGAGTGTCGCAAGGCAGCGGTAACCGTTTCGCAAAATGCCTTCACGTGCGGGAGTTCCAGCCGGCCGCGGCGGGAGAGCAGGACGACTTTTTCCTCGCCAAAGAGTTTGCGCACTTCGCGGAACTCCAGGCCGGCATACTCTTTGGCTCCGGCTTTCGCGGCTCGAAGAATCGCTGGACTGACGGACGTCACGGATATGCCAAAGCCCATGCTGACGTAACCGGTCAATAACGGGAGGGTGCTCGCGGACATCACGACGTTGAGGCACGACGCGAGGCCGGCTTCCCGAAAGACCGCATCCACATGGGCACGGGAGTTGGCACCTTCGCCGGGGAGCACGAGCGGCTGGCGCGCGAGCTCCCCCAGTCCAAGGCTGCGGCGTTTGATCAACGGGTGCCCTTTGGGGCACACGAGCATGAACGGATAGCTTGTCAGCGCGGAGGACTCGAACAAGGGATTGGCCGCAACGCCGTCAAGCTGACCGACCACCGCAAGATCGGCCTGGCCGCGTTCAAGCAGTTCGCGGGCGGCGGCGGATGGACGATCAATGAACTCCAGCCGCACCTCGGGATGCGTGCGGCGGAACAGCTCGAGGGGCGGGCGCAGCTCGTTGGCCAGCAGGCTGCCGGTGGTGGCCACCGTGAGCTGTCGCGCCAGCAGCTTGCGCCGATCCAGAAACAATGGTCGTAACGAGTCGAAACTTTCGACAATGGGTGCGGACAACTCGACGAGCAGGGTGCCATCCTCGGTCAGTTCGACCTTCTGTCCACGCATGGCGATGAGGGAGACGGCGAATGCTTCCTCCAGTGCGCGCACCTGCTGCCACACGGACGGTGCGGATAGCTTCAGCGATTTCGCTGCGCGGGTGAAGCTGCCATGCCGGGCCAGTTCCACCAGCGCCCGCAATTGCCGCAGACGGACTTCCTTGAAATAACGTCGCATAAGGGTCGGCATGGCTTTAGGCGAAGCTTAAAAAGCTTTAGGAAGTTTTGCGAAGGCAAAACTCAATTTCCCCACGCCGCCGCAGTCGAACTGCGGCAATAGACAGCTCATGCAAAACGCCCACACCTCTCTGGCGATCCCGCCCTCGCTATGGGGACGGCACGCCTTCCTCCAGCGCACCGGTCTCGGCATGGTGGGTGGCGCGCTCGGACTCGCTCCATTACTGCGCGAGATGGGATTGCTCGCCGCCGAGGGTTTCATTTCACCGCTCTCGTCCAGTGCCCCGCTGCACAAACTGAACTTCCACCGCTACGAGGACTACGTGCCGCTGCGGTTCACCGGCCCGGCATCGAAATAATCCACTTCATCCCTTTCTCATGACAACCAACCTCCTCCGACTCCTCACCTGCCTCGCGCTCGCTTCCACCGCCCACGCGGAAACCGGGCTGGCGCGCCACAAGCAACTCTACGCCGTGCCCGCGCCGGGCAAGGTCGTCATCGATGGCAAGCTCGATGACTGGGACCTCTCCGGGCAGATTGACATGTTTGTCGTCTCCGAATCGAAGGACACGCAGAGCGCCCGTTTCGCGGTGATGTATGACGGCGAGGCGCTGTATCTCAGCGGCGTGGTGCGCGACACCTCGCCGATGATGAACCGCCAGGACCCTCGCGTGAAGGGCGAGCGCGGCTGGGATGCGGACTCCTGCCAGTTCCGGCTCACGGTGGACCCCGCTCAGCCGTATCCCATCAAGGAGAGCGCGTTCGATTATCGCGGCAAGGATGCGAAGACCGACACGCGCGATGACATCAAGCATCTCACGCTCTGGCATTTCACCGACCGCGAGGAGGCCTGCCTGCAAATGCAGATGGGCATGGGCTACCGGCTGCCGAGGCCGGAGTGGGCGCCGCATGGCGTGGTGCCGTCGGAGCAGTTTACAGGCAAGTATGCCAAGTCGGCTGACGGCGGCGGCTATACGTTCGAGTATCGCATTCCGTGGCAGACGCTCGGCGCCAAGGCGCCCCTGCGCGGCGGCCAGATGGTGGCGGGCACGGTGCAGTTCAACTGGGGAACCGCCGATGGCCTGAAGACGGGCGGCGGCGCGGCCTGGGCTTACGACCTGATGTCCGGCCCGGGCTTTGTGTATCAAAACGCCGCGGTGTGGGGAAAACTCCTCTTCTCGGAGAAAGGCAAAGTGGCCAGCGAACTGGTCGAGGCCGGCGTGCCGGTGGAGAAACCGAATCCGCTCGCGTTTGAATACGAGCTGCCGGAGGACGGGCAAATCACGCTGCAGCTCTTCGACCAGGAGAACATGGTGCGCCGCATCCTCGTGGCGCAGGCGGACCGGAAGAAGGGCCGCAACACGGAGCAGTGGGATGGCATGGACGACCAGGGCAAGCCGCTGCCCGCTGGCGAATACCAGGTGCGCGGCATCATTCACGAGCCCATCACGGGCGAGTTCCTGTTCTCCGTGCATAACTCGGGCAATCCGCCTTATCCCACCGATGACAATAAAGGCGGCTGGGGCGGCGACCATGGCAGTCCCACGGCTTGCAGCGCCTTGCCCGATGGCATGCTGCTTGCCTGGGACGGTTGCGAATACGGCTGGGGCATCATCAAAGTCGATGCCGAGGGCCGCAAGCAATGGGGCAGCAAAACGCAGGCGCTGCTGCTGGCGAATGACGGCCGGCGGTTCTTTGTTTATGACCCGCACGGCTTTCAAGCTGCCGAAGGCATTCAAGTGTTCGATGTCACTGATGGCCGGCCACTCAACTTCGGCAATGGCAAGCCGCTGCTCCAGGCACCCGAAGGCGGCGACAAGGCATCCAACCACGCCACCGGTCTCGCCGTCGGCGCGGGCAGGCTCTTTGTCAGTTATGCCAAACGCGGACTCATCTGCGTTTTCGACAGCACCAGCGGCGATTTGAAAAGCTCGTGGCAGGTTCCCGCGCCCGGTGCGCTCGCGGTCCGACTCGATGGCACCTTGCTCGCGGTGAGCGAGGGGGCGCTCGTTGCCATCCGCGAGGGCAAAGCGACCGCGCTCGGCCAGGCAGGCGACCTCGACCAGCCCAGCGGCATCGCACTTGGTGCGGATGGCACCCTCTTTGTCAGCAACCAGGGCCAGCGTCAGGACATCGCGGTGCTGGATGCCGCGGGCAAGCTGCTGCGCCGCATCGGCAAGCCGGGCGGGCGGCCCGCCGTCGGCGCTTACGATGCCAGCGGGCTTTATCGGCCCAACGGACTCGCGCTCGATGCGCAGGGTCGTCTGTGGGTGGCCGAACACGCCGACAGCCCGAAACGCATCAGCGTTTGGGACACCGCCAGCGGCGCGTTCCAGCGCGAGTTCTTCGGCGGCTGCAGCTACTTTGCCCACGCCTATGTCAACCCCGCCATCCCCGATGAAATCTTCTGCCACAACGTGCTGTGGCGCGTGGATTGGGAAAAGAAAACCACCACGCCGCTGAGCACCATCTGGCGCAAGACCTCGCCCGACATGATGGAGGCAGCCGCGCCCGATGCCTATCACGGGCAGTTTCGCTCCATCACCGCCACCAATGGCCGCCAGTATGCCACGGGCGGCGGCAATCTGAAGACCATCGTCTTCCGCCGCGACGGCAATGTCTTCAAGCCCTTCCTCGCCACGTTCAACGTCAGCCGCAGTTGGTCGCTCTGGCGCGGGCTCGGCATTCCCGATTTGGACGACCCCGCGCAGGCGCCCGACGGCTCCTATCTCTGGCAGGATGCCAACGACGACCAGCGCGTGCAGATGAGCGAGGTGCATCGCTTCAAGGACAAGAACCTGCGGCTCAATCTCCGCGCCATGGCACCCGACCTCACGCTCTGGGCTGGCGGCTATCTGCTGAAGCCAGTCAAGGTGTTGGACAACGGCCAGCCGGTTTACGACCCCGAGAAGCTGGAGAAAAACTTCCTCGCCGGCACGCCACACGCCGGAGGCTACCTCTGGCTCGACCCCGATGGCGGTGTTTACACCCACACCTCGGGCCAGCGTCCCTCGCTGGCGAAATGGAGCGCCGACGGCAGGATGGAATGGGGCTACCCCAGCATCGTTCAGTGGAAGGACGCGCTCAGCATGCCCGTGGTTAAAGCCGGCCGCCTGCACGGCATGACCGGACCGCTCGGCGTGGCTGGCGGCTTCACGGGCAACATGTCCTACTTCGGCGTCTGCCACCTGTTTCAGCGCGATGGCATCTACGCCGCCGCCATCATGCGTGATGGCCGCACCAGCGGCATGGGCGCGGACGTCGGCCAGCCGGAAGGACAAGGCGGTTCGATGTTCAAAATCGTCACCAAGCCCGGCACCGCTCGACGCACCTTCATCGTCGGCTCCGGACAGGATGGACGCATCACCGAAGTCCACGGTCTCGACACCGTGAAGCCGCTGCCCGTCCACACCTTCACCCTCACGCCGGAAGCCGCGAACACCGCCGCCGCCGCGCTCGCCGACTATAACGCGAAGTTCAGCATCAACAGCCGCCTCACCATCGCCGCCGACCGCAAGTCGCTCGAAACCGTGCGGCCCGTGAGCAAGGACTTCGACGGCACACGCGGCTTCAGCGTCCGCGCCGCGCGCGAGGGGCAGCACCTGCTCCTCCGCTTCGAGGTGAACTCGCCCGCCGAACTCATCAACGCTATCACCGAGCCGAAGCTGCTCTTCAAAGGCGGCAACTGCCTCGACATCCAGCTCGCCACCGACCCCGCTGCCGCCGCCGACCGCAAGACACCCGCGCCCGGCGACCTGCGCCTCCTCGTCACCCGGCAGCTCGCCCCCGGTGCCAAGGCCGCGAAACCCTTCGCCGTGCTCTATCGTCCCAAGCTGAAAGGCTTCACCGGCCAGCCCACCGTGCTGAACTCGCCCACCGGCAAAGAGTCCTTCGACGCCATCGAGGTGGTGGAAAATGTCGGCCTCGAATACCGCAAAACCGGCAGCGGCTTCACCGCGCTGGTGAGCATCCCGCTCGACCTCATCGGCTTGAACCTCACGCCGGGCCAGACGGTGAAAATGGACGTCGGCTACCTCTACGGCAACGCCACCGGCACCCTCGTCGCCGCCCGTTCCTATTGGAGCAACCACAGCTTCAGCGCCAACGTCGTCAACGACGTGCCCAACGAAAGCCGCCTCGAACCCGCCCAGTGGGGCAAGGCGACTGTGGAATAGAACGAGAGGGCTTCACCAAACCAATCACCACCCAGGCACATGAAGACATCGATCATTGCTCTCCTGCTGTTCGCCTTCGCCCCCGCAGCCCACGCCGCTGACATCCCCTTCACCCTCGACAAGCCCGGCAACGTCTCCGCGGCCATCTACGACGCCCAAGGCCGCATGGTCCGCGAACTCACTCGTGCGGTGCCGATGCAGAGCGGGAAGCACTCGCTCGCTTGGGATGGCCTGGACAGGCACGGCGCGGCGCAGGCTGCGGGCGGCTACACGTGGAAGGTGCTCAGCTCGCCGGGGCTGGAGGCGAAGTTTCTGGGCATGGTCGGCATCACCACGGTCGAGCAGCCTTACGACCCTTGGGTGGGCAACAATGACGGGCCCAGCGCGCTCGCTTGGGATGAGTCGGGCTGGTATGTCGGCTCCGATGGCTCGGAGGGCATCCCGGCGTATCGCAAGCAGTCGCCCGATGGTCGCAAGCGGGCCTGGCAGAAGAACTGGATGGAGGCGTGGCAGGGCCCCATCGCGATGGCGAGCGCGGACGGTTCGTTGTTTGTCATGCAGCAGAATGGCAAGGTCGTGGCGCTCAACCGCGAGACGGGCGCCCACAAAACATACTCTGATGACGCTGGGAAGCTGCGTCCACTTGCGTGGGATGTCCTTGCGCCCGGAGACAACCGGGATGGCAACGGGGGCGTGACAACCAGCCCGATGGACATGGACGCGCGCGGCGGGCAGTTGGTGGTCTCGTCGGAGAAGTTCGACCTTGTGCGGCTCTATTCCGCTGAAGTGCCCGAGGTGCCGAAAAAGGCGTCCGTGGCCATGCTGCAAGAGGCGACGACGAAACGATTGCTGCGCACAGAGAAGGTGCCTGCGCCCAAAGGCGTGGCTCTCGGCGCGGAGGGCACGATACTGGTCATCAGCGAAGGCAAGGTCCTCTCCCTCGGCAAGCAGCGTGAGGTCTTCATCGCGGCGGACCAGCTGGAGAATCCTTATAGAGTGGCCTTCGACAGCTGGGGTGGTGACGTGCTGGTGGCCGAGGCCGCGCCGTCACACCAGATCAAACGTTTTGACCGCGCAGGCAAACTCGTCGCGACCTACGGGCGAAAAGGCGGACGGCTGGATGGTCCCTTCGTAGCGGCTGATTTTCTGAACCTCCGCGAGGTGACCGCGACCACCGAGGGCGGATTCCTCATGTGCGAGGGGAACGAAACCCTGCGGCGCACGGCGCAGTTCGACCGCGCGGGAAAGCTGCTCGGCCAATGGTTCGGCGGCTCGCCCTTTTTCAATCAAGCCAGCGCGACCGCAGCGAAGCCCAACGAGGTTTGGTTCGATGCCGGATACGCAGCGCTCGGTGTGGCGAGGATGGACTTCGAACGGCGCACCTGGGAACCCATCGCAAGCTATGGTTACGAGCGTTACGGCGACGGCCTTTTCCCCGCGCACGAACCCTTCAGGCATTGGCGAGTGCGGGAGAAAAACGGCATCACCTATGTGGTCCACGAAAGCGGCGCGGTGCTGCGTTTGGATGCGAAACAGCAGCGGCTCGTGCCTGCGGCGATTGCGGGCATCGTTCGGGACAAGAAGAAGGCGCCCAAGCCCTGGCTCGATGCCGTGTCGCAGCAGAAGCTCGACCTCGCGAAACTCAGCGGTGCCTACACCTGGAGCGACCTCAACGCCGATGGCGGGTTCCAGCCGGAGGAGTTTCGTTTTCATGCCATCGAACTGGGACGCGAGGCACCCGGCATCGGCATCGCTCCCTGTTTCATGGATGAAAACTGGAACGTGATTTTCGGCCAGACTACGCGGAATGGCCAAGGCGCGCCCTGGGTGTCGCTGCCAAACCTCGCCAAACCCGACGCGGCAGCGCCCGCGTGGGATTGGAGCCGCAGCGAACCCACCCAGGCGCAGTGGCCCGCCGAGATCGAGGCACTCAATGGCGCGGAGTGCCGCGGCATCTGCTGCGGCCCGGACGGCGCGGTGTATCAAATCGTCGCCGCCAATCGCGCTCCGACCGCCGACCGGCACAATCCCGCTTTCCCCGGCTTCCGCAGCGGCTCCGTGCGCGTGATCCGCTGGAACGCGGATGGCAGCCTCGCATGGTCCGTGGGCAAGCACTCGCACCTCGAGCCTTTCGCTGGCGCGAAACCCGGCGAATACCACGATCCCACGCGCATTCTCGGTGTGGTGCATGATTGCGTGGTCGTGGCGGATCGTTCCGCCTGGCCCGCCTCGGTCTGGACCGCCGACGGACTCTACGCCGGCTCCTTCCTCGACCGCCGAGCTGACGATGGTCTGCCGGCAAACCTTTACTCGTGGTGGCGGGAGAAGCGGCTGAATCCCGACAAACCCGGCGAGTTCGTCAATCCGCAGTCCATGAACCCCGACAACCCGATCCCATTTGATGTCCTCGGCGGCTTCCTGTTGCCCCTGCCCGGCAGCGATCCTCTGTGGATGCCCATGAGCGAAAGCGCCAGCGCCGTGTATCGCGTAGGCGGATGGACCAACTGGGAGCGACACGAAGGCCGCGTGCAACTCGCGACGAAACCGCCGCACGCCAACGCCCAAGGCACCGGGCTCACCGCCGCGTATTTCAACAACACCCGGCTCGAAGCCAAACCCGCGCATGAACGCACCGACCCCCGCCTGTGGTTCGGCCACAAGATCGGTCCCGGCAAATGGCTGCCTTGGAGCAAGGACGCCGTCCCCGGCATTGAGACCAAAGGCTTTTCCGCACGATGGACCGGCTTCATCGAGCCGCGCTTCACCGAAGCGTTCACCTTCAGCGCCTACATCGGTCCGACAGATCGCGTTCGTCTTTGGATCAACGACGAACTCATCCTCGACGCCTGGACTCCCGCCGATCCCAAGCGCCGTCGTCCCAAACAAACCGACGCCAGCATCGACGAGGTCCGCAGTCGGCCCGTGGCACTCACCGCCGGCCAACGCGTTTCCATCCGCCTCGAATACGCCAGCGAAGGCCCCGAACAAGGCTCGCTGAGCCTGAACTGGGACAGCTTCACCCAGGAACGCCAGCGCATCCCCACGGCGTGCCTTTATCCCACCGTGGCAAACTGAAAGCCCAATGCCGGAAGACCAGCAACGCCCCATTCAATCCATGCGCAACCTGCTCACTCTCCTCCTTCTCACCACCGGCCTCACCCACGCCGCTGACATCCGCTTCACGCTCGACAAACCCGGCAACGGCGCGGCGTCCGCCCAGTCAGCGGAACCACGCGGTTTCGAACGGCGCGGGTTCTACCTTCATGGCAGTTGGGTGATGGAGCATCCGTTCGCGGTTCGCTCGTGGAGCCGCAAGGACATGGCGGGGATGTTCCGTCTGCTCCGACATTTGGGATTCAATCATGTCATGGTGTGGCCCACGCCGGAAGCCGCCCCGATGCCACTTTCGGACGAGGATGCCGCCACGCTGCGCTCGTATCGTGGTGTCGTTGACGATGCGCATACGGCGGGCTTGAAACTGTGGATGGTCTACTGCCCCACGGTGATCTCGACGGACGCAGTCCGTGGCAAGCCCTGGGCAGAGCGCAGTCTCTACGCCACGACCCGCGAGGTCCGTCTGACCGACGCGGCCACCGAGGAGGCCTATCTCAAGCACCGCAGCGCGGTCCTGCGTCTGTTGGACAATGCGGATGCCTTTGTCGTGATCGACGGCGACCCGGGTGGTTACGCCGGTGCGCCAATGGAAGAATACCTTCGCATCCTCGCGAGCGATCAACGCGCCGTGCCCGGCAAACCGATTATCCCGTGGATCTGGACGGGATGGGGCCGCAATACTCAGGGTGGGTTTTGGCGAGCACCCGTCGGCCCGCTGGTGGAAAAATGTTACGACGCGCTGAAGACGACGAAGAGTGGAGATTGGGAGATATTGCCCGGACGCAGCCACCGTGAAGGCTGGGCCAATGGCCGGACCACCATCGCGCTCGCGGAGAAGGCCGGGCTGATGTCTCGCGCGACGCTCTTGTGTTACGAGGCGATCGAGTTCGAGCCGACTCCACCGGCCGCCGTGCTGCAGTTTGATCTCATCCGCAATGCGCTGCACCAAGAGAGCCAGTATGCCGGTGTCGCCAAAGGCGTGTTCGGCAATGCGCAACAGCCCGTGATGGTATTGCCGAATCTCTACTACTTCGCCCGCGCCGCCGCTGATCTCCGGTATCTCGATCGTGCGCAGGACGACGTGCTGACCGACTTGGCACGGGAACTCGGAGGCGATCCTTCCGTGCTCGTGCCCGCTTGGTCGTGCCTGCAACTTCCGCTGGAAAATCTTCCCGCTGATCTCGCGGAAAAAGTGCGTGCGCAAAAACTCGATTCCGATTTCGCCCGCTGCATTCCCGGCGGACCACAGCGTTATGTCGAGATCATCGCCGCCCAGGTGCAATCGCGACGACAACTGCTTCAGGCCACGGCGCACCCGCCCGCAACCGCCGCCGAAGCCTCCGCAACGCTGGCCGACGGTGCTGCGGCATTGATCCGTTGGTGGCAGGTGCATCGCTACGTCGGCCCCGGCAAGAAGGGCGATCCGTTTCGCTGGCAATTCCTGCGGCCGGAGCAAGTGAATGTCTTGAAAGCGCACGCCGGGCTTTGCCGGAAGTTTGGTTCCGCTCCCTTCGACCAGGCCGCTCGGAAGATCGCGGATGAAAATCTGCTGAACGTCGATGACGCCACCAAGCGACTCGATGAACTCGCACCTGCCAAACGGTGAAACCTAACAGCAAGACAGGACACCAAATGAATCTCACGATACCGCTCGCCTTCCTCCTTCTCACCACCGGCCTCACCCACGCCGCCGACATTCCCTTCACGCTCACCAAACCCGGCAATGTCTCCGCCGCCATCTACGACGCGCAGGGTGGCCTTGTGCGGGAGCTGTTGCACGCGGCACCGAAGAACGCGGGCAAGCACTCGCTGATTTGGGATGGGCTGGATCGCGATGGCAACGCGCTGCCCGCCGGCGACTACACTTGGAAGCTTTTGCAGACACCGGGGCTGAAGGCGACCTACCTCATGAGCCTTGGCTCGAACTTCCCGCCCGGCGACGACTGGCGGACCGCCTGCGGGCCGGGCACGCACCACACGCCGTTCGGGATCGCTGTGGATGAGTCCGGGATCTATGTCTCGGCCAACACGACGGAGAACATCGAGACCTGCATGCTCAAGATGTCGCTGGATGGCAAATCTCGGCTCTGGACCGCACTGCACCCGCGCGCTTGGGATGGGGCGCTGAGTCTGGCCCTGGACGGCGGGAAGCTCTTCATGCTCGGGCATCGGCTGTGGGAAGACCCGCGACTCAAAGGGAAGAAGCTCTCGAAGCAGTGTGTCTATGTGTATGACCCGGCCACCGGGAAGCTGGCTCCGCAATATCTCGCGGACTTCGGCACGGGGAAGCAGCCGAACGGCATGGACGTTCAATGGGACGATGCCAGCAAGGACATGGACGCGAGCGACATGGACGCACACGCGGGCGTGCTGGTCGTGGCTTATGAAAAGAAAAACGCGCTGCGCTGGTATGATTCACAAACCGGCAAACTGCTCGACACGGCGGAGGTCCCGACGCCGGCGGGAGTCGCCGGCGGGGCGGATGGCACGGTCTTCGTCAGCACTGGCGACCGCATTGTGAAGCTGTCACGCGCGAACAAGACACCGACCAACGTCGTCGCCGGCCTCGACAAGCCGGGGCGGCACGATCTCGATCATGCCTCGGGCGAACTGCTCGTGTATGAATCCGGCACGCAGCAGATCAAGCGCTTCTCTTCCGCTGGTGCTTTGCTCAACACCTACGGCGCGAAAGGCGGCCGGCAGGATGGGCTCTATGATGAGGCGGCCAAACGCAGTTTCGCCGGATTTGCCGACCTGTGCGCCGACGGCCAAGGCGGTTTCTATGTGACCGAAGCCTCGGCCGCGCCTCGCCGCACCGCCCATTTCGCGAAGGACGGCTCGCTCGTGCAGGAGTGGTATGGCGGCCAACGCTGGGCACCGCATGCCGCACCGGAGGGCGATAATCCCAACGTGATGTGGTTGAGCTCGCAGTATGGCTGGGTAATGCGCGTAATCGTGGACTACGAGCGGAAATCCTGGTCCGTCCATTCCTGCTACCGCTACAAGGGCCTGGCCGACGGCCTGGTGGGCGACAGTTGGAACGAGGGCGGCTACTTCCGCGTTCACAAGCACGGCGGGGCCACCTACCTTGCCTTGGAAACGCTCCCCACAATCCTGAAGGTGGACGAGAAGAACTGGAAGCTCCTGCCTGCCACGGTCTGCGGCCTTGTCAGGAACTCGCCGCAGTTCCTCAAGGACTGGGCCGGCAAGAGAGCCTCCTATCAGTGGAACGACTCCAATGGCGACGGCCTGCCGCAGCAGGCGGAGGTGACCTTTTACGACAAGGGCATTTCCAATAGCTGGGAACCCCACGCCGCCGCCGACTTCAGTTGCTTCATGGCGGCCGGCGACAGCAAGGAACGCTGGGTAAATCGCTTCGCGGTGACGGCGTGGAATGAGGCGGGCAGCCCCATCTACGGCGCGATGCCAGCGGGCGAGCGTTTCGCCACCATGCCCTCGCGGTTTGATCCAAAACATTTCGCCGACACCCGCTGGTCGGTCTTCATGGGGTATGATTCAAAAAGCGGCAGCCTCTATGCGGCCTTGAACGACTGGACCCGCAATTGGTGCGACTACGACGACTCCTTCATGCAGAAGTGGTCGGCAGACGGGACCGCACCGTGGACGGTGAGCCAGCTCGGCAAAGGTTTCGCCACCCCCGGCGAGGTTCGCACGCATCTGCGCGGCATCGCCGGCATCGCTCACGACTGCGTCGTCGCCATCGACAACGATGGCGGGTCGAACACGCAGAAGCTCTACGGCAATCTGTCGTATGTTTGGGATCCGGACGGCCTCTTCGTGGGCGGACTGATGGATAGCAGCGAGTATGAGGGCATCGCCAAACACTGGTATCAGCTCGGCGGCGAGTTCTGCCATGCCTCCGTGGCGACGCTGCCCGGCGGCGACGTGCTCTTCTTTGGCAATTGGGAAAACGAAATGCGCGTCTATCGCATCTCCGGCTGGAACGGCTGGCAGCGGCAGTCGGGACAGTTCCAACTCAAGAAGCCCGCCGCAGCACACACCGGCCAGGGCCTGACCGCCGTCACCTTCGCAGATGCCGCATGCACCAAGCCGCTCGGCGTGGCGGTGGCACAGGGAATCGATGTCACATGGAGCAAACAAAACCCCGCACCCGCTGCAATCCGCTGGACCGGCATGTTGCTGCCGGACTACGGCCCAGCCTACAAGGGCCCTTGGAGCGAGCAGAAGGACAAAGAGGCTTTCGACGGTGCCAGCCGCGGCGCACGCGACAACAACGCCAGCACCACCTTCCGCTTTCGCGGCACCGCCATCCGAGTCGTCGGCAAGACCGGCCCGAACGGCGGCTTTGCCGACATCGCCCTCGATGGCCAGCCGCAGCCGCAATTTGATGCCTACAGCCCCGAGCTGAAACGCGACGCCGTCTTCTTTGCGAAGCAGGGCCTGCCCGACGCCGACCACGAAGTGACCATCACCGTCATCGGCTGGCATGGAAAGCCGCGCAACAAGGCCTCCAGCGACTCCTGGGTGCATGTGGACAAGTTCATCGTGGACGGCCACGACTATGACGATGCGGGCCTGCCCCACACTTTCACCGCAACCGCCGACGGCACGGTGACACTCCTCATCAACCGCTCACCAGTGCTCGAGCAGAACGAAGCGAAGCCCACACGCGAGGAACTCACCAGCCAGCCCGTCAAACTCCTGCGCCGTCGCATTCCGATCTCCCTCACCCAAACGACCGCCCGCGACGGCGGCGGCATCAAACTTGAGTGGTCAACCCCGCTTCAGCCCCGCCAGACGGTGCCGACCGCAAATCTCTACCCCATCACGCCTCGATGAATCTTCAGCAAAGAACCATGAAACCCATCCTAACCCTCCTCACCGCCCTGCTGCTGGCTTTGCCCTGCCCGACCCGCGCCGCTGAATCCCTGACGAGATGGTCGCTCGTCCCGGCAGATTTGAAGGGTGCATCCGTCACCGAAGGCTCCGCAAAACTGAGCGGTGAAAAGTGGAGTTATCTATTCTCACCGAACGAGCAGGCGAGCGCCGAGGTGTCCGCGTCACTCACGATCATGGAGGCGGCGAAGCAGTTTCGTTTCTTTGGTGAGTCATGGAGTGTCTGGCCGGATTCGACCTTTGGTGACGGTGGATTTGAAGCGGCGTTGCTGCTGCGTGCTGGAGAAAAGAGCGGTTACCGCATTCAGCTTTCCCACAAGTATCAAATGCTGGCGCTCGTGAAGTGGCCGGAGGGCGGTTTTGTGCGTGTGGTGCCGTGTGCGGTGAAGTTGAAGGAAGCACACAAGGTGCTGGCTCGTGCACAGGGTTCGCAAGTGACCGTGAGCGTGGACGGTGAAGAGAAGATTCGTTGGCGGGACGAATTCCTTCCTCTGGAAAAGGGCTATGTCGGTCTCGGGGTCAGCAGCGGTGCCAAGGTGGATTTCACCGAGGTGACCATCAAGCCGATGGATTCCGGAAGGGCACAGCCGGCGACCGCGCACAAACCGCAGTTCTCCGTGCGCCCATTCCTCGGAGGGCGCCCGTGGGTTTTTGATGGAGACGAACCGATCCTCCTTCTCCCCGTGCCAAAGGCAAACGGCATCAACAACGTGAAGCTGCGGCCCGGCTACAAGCCGCAGTTGAGCTGGAACAGCCACTGGGATGTGCAAAACCAGGGTGCCTACAAGGAGGCGGACAACAAAAACACCGAGCCGACCTGGAGCGGTGGCGGCGACACGCTCAAAGCCAGTTGGACCTCGGAGCACACGAAGGGAGCCTTTGTCGTCAAGACCAGCATGACCGTGGGCTGGGATGCCAAGCGACAGGTCTATACGTATGACATGGACTCCACCATGGAGGTCACGCAGGACTTCCTGTTTCGCTACGGCTACGATTTCGAGCATCACACGCCGTTGGATCCTTTCCGCTGGCAGTATCTCATCGCGAAGCGCAGCGGCGGCGAGGTCTATCATCGTCCCGTCTATCCGGTGGACCCAGGGCCGCAATACGATCTGGAGACCATTGGTGGCGCGCGCGTTTGGTTTGGCCGGCACGGTGAGACGATGCACATCGCTCCTGCGGTGGAATACAACATCAGCGCCGGTGAGAGTCTCGGGCGCAAGCTCAACACCGCCGTCTGCGCCGCCTTCTATGACACCGGCGTGAGCTTCCCGCAGGAGACTGCGAAGGCTGGCACACGACTCGCGGTCAAATACCGCTACACCGGCTGGCCAGCGACCGAAGCGCAAACGCTCTTCAAGTCCTCAAAGGTCTATGACTCGCCCACGCTCGACCCGCAGCATCACTATATTTTCGCCGACGAGTGGCCGAAGCTGACGTTCAGCCAGTTCGTGCCCATGAGCGAGACATGGCAATACGGCCGCACACCCTTTATGACCGGTCATAACCAGCGGCCGTCCTACGAACTGGTGAAGAACTGCGGCGCAGGCAGCGGCTTCGCGATGAAGCTCGGCGCGGCATCCTTTGCAAAAGCAAACCTCGCCAAGGCTGCGCCGCTCGCGAAGGGCCGCTACGTGGTGATGGCCCTGGTGAAGTCCGTGAACACCCACGGCCCTGGCGGACGGATTGAGCTCACCGCGACGCAGGCCAAGACGAACAAGAAGCTCGCCGAGGCGCGGCACTTTGTCGGCAACGGCAGCTTCGACTGGAAGCAACAAGGCTTCGTTTTCGAGGTGCCCGAGGACGCGGGTGCATTGAGCATCGCCTTTGGCAATGAGGGCACGGGCGAGTTTCTTGTCAGCGATGTCGAGTTCCGCCAACTCAAAGACGGCGAAGCTTTGCCTGATGGGGTGAGTGCCAAGGCCAACGACAAAGCACCTTCCTTTGGCGAATCCATCGCTGATGCCGTGGCAGACTTCCGATTAAAGGAAGGGAGTGGCCTTGTGGTCTTCAATCATGCGGGTGGGGCGCACCTTGACCTCGCCAACGTGGATTGGGTGGTGGACTCAGGCCGCCCCGCGCTGCGCTTTGCCGACACCGCTCCTGATCGCCAGCACTTCCGCAAGGACCGCTACATCGGCCTCAACATCTTCGGCTACGCCCGCGACTTCAATTACCTCGGTGCCTACAAGTCCTACGAGGGCAGGCAGTCCGTGCCTTTCGCCATGAGCCTCGGCGGTGCGCTCGTCTTGGGCACCGAGCGCTACTATTTGCACAGCAGCTACTATCGCGGACTCATCGGACGCACGCTGGTCATCAAGCGCGCTCTCACACCCGAAGACATCGCGGCGCTCGCCAAGGACGCCGCGCCTGCGACTTCAAGAACACCCGAGGCCGGTGAACTAACCATGGCTGCATGGGTCAAGCCCGCTGAGGCCATGGTGTCTGCCAAGGGCATGGGCGGAGACATCATGGGCTATGGAAACCGGAAGTTCATCCTGACCCTGACAGACTCTCCGCCTTATCGTCTTGTCGCGCGTCTGAATGAGTCGAAGCAGATCCTTTCGACCGAGAAGCAGATCGAGGCCAATCGCTGGTATCATGTGGCTATGACGGTTAGACCAGAGAACAGTCAGCCCTACATGCGGCTCTTCATTGATGGGCAGCAGGTCGCCGAGGGGCTCACCAAGAAATAGAACGAACGATCATCTTCGAGCCTCTGCCCTTCAATCCGTTGTCCGCCTCTTCGGCTTATCGCGAGAACCCCTCACCGAACATATCCATGAACATCATTCGGACACTGGTCGCCGTATTCCTGGCGCTGCTGACCAAGTTGCCCGCAGCCGAGCAAGCCCAGTTCATCGTTCGACCGGAAATCTTTATCCATCACACGCCGGAGCGCAGCTTCATCGGGCCGGGGATGTTGGTGCTGGAGAATGGCGACATCCTGATGGCCGCACCGTGGGGGCGACCGCCGACGAACTTCGAGCAGCTCGCGGCGAAGTTTCCCGTGCCGATGCTTTACCGCAGCACGGATGGCGGGCGGACTTGGAAGGAGCAGGGTCGCATGAAAATGCAGTGGTCGCTGCCGGGCATGGTCAGCGATGGCGGCGTGACGTTTCTGCGCGTGAAGGACGGACGGATCGCGGCGCTGCTGCCCCGGCATGTGCAGGGGCAAAAGGGCGGCGGCTTGCCGGTCATCACGTTTTCCAAGGACGACGGCGCGACGTGGACTCCGGCCCGGCTCATCGGCGAGGCGGAGGGCTCGTGGTATGTGATGAACGACCGGCTCATTCAATTGCGGAGCGGGCGCTTGCTCGTGCCGGTGGCGCACATGCCGCAGGCCCCCGGCTTGCATGAAGGCGACAAGAACCAAAGCCTGTGCTTCTTCAGCGACGACGGCGGCGAGACGTGGCGACGCTCACGCGAGCCGGCCAGCCTCGACGATGCACGCGGGATGCAGGAGCCGTGCGTGGCCGAGGTGGAAGGCGGTCGCGTGCTGATGCTGTCGCGCACGGGCAGCGGGTTTCTCTTCGCATCGCGGTCCGACAATGGCGGCGACACTTGGTCGAAGCCGGAGCCCACGACGCTGGTTTCCGCGTGTTCGTCGCTCACGTTGAAGACGCTGCCCGATGGCCGGTTGATCGTCTTCTACAATCACGCCACGCCGATCAAAGCCGGCGCGTTCTTCCCGCGCACGCCGCTGTGCTACGCGGTGTCGGGTGACAGCGGCAAAACGTGGGGCCCGCCGGTCATCGTGGACGACGAGGGCGTGGCCAATAAAGACCGGCAGAACATCTACCCGGCGGCTTGCTTCACGAAAGAAGGAATGGTGGTGATGTGGTCCACCCATGGAGCCGATCCCAAAGGCAGCTTCGCCGGGCAATACAATGCGAAGATCGGCGGCGGCAAGCGGGCCATCCTCGCGATGCCGGCGAACTCTGCGCCGAAGGCCGCTGCCAAGCCCGCGCAGTCCGCCGCGAGCGCAAAGCCTGCGGATGTGGACGGCAAGTCCTACGACCTTGTCGTCGTCGGAGCGACGCCCGGCGGCATCGCCTGCGCCGTGCGGGCGGCGCGCGAAGGGCTGTCCGTGCTGCTCGTGCAGCACAACCGGCACATCGGCGGCATGCTCATCAACGGCCTCATGCAATGGGACGCGCTCTACGGCGGCCCGCGCTCGCCTCTCTTCAACGAGTATGCCGGGATGATCGAGGACTACTACCGAGACACCTACGGCACGCAGTCCTCGCAATACCAGCAGGCCCGCTACACGCAGACGCACTATCCGATGAGCCGCTTCGAGTGCGGCGTGGCGGAGCATTTGTTCAACCAGTTGGTTTCCGCCGAAAACAAAATCACGGTTTTGCTGTCCCACCATCCTTCAGCGGTGCAGCGCGACGGCTCCCTCTTGAAAAAACTGACGCTGCGTGAATACCGCACAACGAATGACATCACCGTGGCCGCTGCGACCTATGTGGACGCCACCTATGAGGGCGATCTCGCCGCGCTGGCCAGAGTGCCTTATCGCGTCGGACGCGAGGGCCGCGACGAATACGGCGAGCCGCACGCCGGTAAAGTCTTCACCAACATCAGCGCGGAAAGTGGCCCGCGAGATGTGAAAGCGGGCAAGCTCAACCTCCATCTCTACGGCCACAGCCAGGGCACCATTCATTCCAAAAGCCCGCACACGGCCGACGGCGCGATCCAAGGCTTCAACTACCGCTTCTGCCTCAGCAACGAGGAGGGCAACATCCGCCTGCCTGACAAGCCGGCCGGCTACAAGCGCGAGGAATACGTCGGCTATTACCGCCTCGGCATGAGTGCGGGCAGTCTCAACGGCAAAGCGCTCTTCAACTCTGCCCTGCTGCCCGGTGAGAATCATGCCTATCCGGAAGCGTCATGGACCGAGCGCGAGAAGATCATCGAACGCCACAGGAACTTCGCGCTCGGCCTCATGTGGTTCTTGCAGAACGACGAGTCCGTTTCTTCTGCCGCGCGAGCACGCTACCGGACGATCGGCCTGCCGCTCGATGAGTTCCCGGACAACGACAACATCCCCTACGAAATGTATGTCCGCGAGGCGCGGCGCATAGTCGGCCGCCACGTCTTCACCGAACTGGACAACCGTCCAGTGCCCGGCCTCGTCCGCCCGCCCATCCAGCCGGACAGCATCGCCTTCACCGACTGGCCGATGGACTCGCACGACTGCACGTGGGACCGCAGCCCCGGCTACGCATTCGATGGCAAACTCATCCTCACCGAGGAATCCCGCCCGGCGCAGATCCCATGGCGTTCCCTGCTGCCGCGAGGCGTGGACAACTTCATCGTCCCCGTCTGCCTCAGCGCCACCCATGTCGCCTGGGGCGCGGTGCGACTCGAACCCGTGTGGATGATGACCGGTGAAGCCGCCGGAGCCGCCGCCGCACTGGCGAAAAAGCATCAAACCACAGCGGGAAAGCTCGAACCGGATCTCCTCCTGCGCACGCTCTGCAAGCATCGCCACTTCGTCAGCTTCTTCAACGACCTGCAAGCCGCCGCCGGCCATCCGGCGATGCCTGCCGCGCAGTATTTCAGCACCAAGGGCTTCTTCGCCAGCTACGACGCGAAGCTCGACGCACCGCTCACCGAGGCCATGCGCAGCGTGTGGCTCGATGGCTTCAAACAACTCCAGCAGGGAACACTCGACGCCGCGCAACTCGCCCTCGCTGTCCACGCAGCGGAGTCAAAGGACTCGCCCGCCACCGGCGAACTGCGCGCGGACGCTCTGCTTCGACTTTGGAAACAACTCAACGGCCAGCCATGAAACATCTCACACTTATTCTTATCTCCGTGCTCCTGGCCTCATCGCCGGGGCATTCCCAGGCCGCGACGGTGGAGGCTGACATCTGCATTTACGGCGGCACGTCTGGCGGAGTCGCGGCAGCAGTGCAGGCGTCGCGAATGGGCAGGAAGGTCGTGATTGCGGAACCTGGAAAACATCTCGGTGGCATGACGAGCGGCGGCCTCAGCGCCGTGGACATCGGCGATCCGCGCAGCGTTGGCGGCATCGCGCGGGAGTATTTCACGCGGCTGGTGGCTGCTTATGGAAAGAAGCTGGTGTGGGACGCGCCGCACACGGCCAAGGGTGGCAGCGGCCACGGCACGGGCGGCGCGTATGCCATCGAGCCGCATCAGGCGGAAAAGGTCTTCGAGGACATGACGCGCGAGGCGGGTGTGAAGGTTGATTTCAAAGCACGGCTCGCGTCGGTGAAGAAGGATGGCGCGCGCATCACTGAGTTCGTCACCGAGGACGGCACGGTGTTTCGCGCGAAAATGTTCATCGACGCGACTTACGAGGGCGATCTCATGGCGAAGGCGGGCGTGAGTTACACGCTCATGCGCGAGGGGAATGCGAAGTATCGCGAGACTTACAACGGCATCTACTACGAGGCGCAATACAAGCCGCGCCTCGGGCACTTGCCGCCCGGCGCGAATGGCCGGACGAAAAGCGGCCAGGGCGTTTGGGACCGCGACTTCCCGCTCGATCCCTATGTGGTGAAAGGCGATCCCAAGAGCGGACTGCTGCCTCTGCTGAATGAAGGCGAACCCGGCAAGCAAGGCGATCCTGCTCCCGGCGTGCAGGCCTACTGCTTCCGGCTTTGCCTCAGCACGGCGGCGGACCGCCTGCCCATCGCGCCACCGCCGGACTACGACGCGAAGCGCTACGAGATCGTTGCGCGCTTCATCGAGGCCTGCCAGGCGAATGGCGATGCCATGGACCTGCGCTGGTTTTCCAAGCACGACGAATTGCCGAATCAAAAGTGGGACTTCAACACGGCGACCTTTGGCGGAAACCTCCCCGGCGCGAGCCACGAATGGCCCGAGGCCGGCTACGCGCGCCGCACGGAAATCGCGAAGAATCACGAGAACTACCACCGCGGCCTGCTGCACTTCCTCGCCACCGACTCCCGCGTGCCGCAGAAGGTGCGCGACGACGTGAAACGTTTCGGTCTGCCCCGGGATGAGTTCACCGACAACGGCGGCTGGCCGCATCAACTCTACATCCGCGAGGCGCGGCGGATGGTCAGCGACCTCGTGCTCACCGAGCATCACACGCATGGCAGGCAGGTCGCTCCGCACTCGATCGGCCTCGGTTCCTACGGCACCGACACGCATGAAGTCCGCCGCATCGTGAAGGACGGCGTCGTCACGCGCGAAGGCAAGACCGCGGGCGGACGCGGCGGATTCGGGCCCTATCAGATCGGCTACGGGGCCATCGTTCCGAAAGCCGGCGAATGTGAAAACCTGTTCGTCACCTTCGCGGTCTCCGCGAGCCACACCGCTTTCAGCAGCATCCGCATGGAGCCGGTCTTCATGGTCACGAGTCAATCCGCAGCAACCGCCGCCTGCCTCGCGCTCGATAACGCGGTGCCCGTGCAGCAAGTCGATCAAGCCAAGCTCCGCGACCGACTGCTCGCCGATGGCCAGGTGCTCGAAACCACGAAGCCAAACGCTGCCAAGCTGAAGGCGTTGCCTGAAGCCGCGCCGCAACCACCCCAGAATCTACAGAATCCGACGATAAGCCACGTCATCGTGCCGCACTCGAAGGAGGCAGCCCGTAACGGCGAGGCGTCGTTGATCGAGCTGCGGGATGGCTCGCTGCTGTTGATGTATGGGGCCCATCAGAAAAGCGGCGACTGGGATCGCGGGGAGATACGCCAGATGCGCTCCCGCGACGGCGGCAAGACCTGGTCCCAGCCCGAGACCGTCTTCAGCGATGCGAAGCGCTCGCTCTTCCAAATCTCCTTCGCACGAATGGCGAATGGCGACCTCGGCCTGACCCACACCTCGCTCGCCAATGGCCGCGATGCCTTCAAGGTCTTCCGCCGCTCGACGGACGAGGGCCAGACTTGGTCGGAGCCGCTGAAAATTAGCGATGACTCGCACGACTACACGACGGGGCCGTGGGACAAACTCTATGTGCTGGCGAGCGGGCGCGTCATCGCGCTGCTGCACTGCAACCTGAAACCGGATGCGAAGAAACAGGGCGGCCCGTTGGGCGTTTACACCGTTTATTCCGACGACCACGGAAGAACGTGGACCCGCTCGCCGCTCTCGGAGGTGCTGCATGTCGCGGACAATCCCGCGAAGAAGCACGAATGGGGTTTTTGGGAACCGGCGCTGGTCGAGCACGCGCCGGCGAAGCTGCTCATGCTGGGCCGCACCACGACGGGATGGCTGTGGGAAAGCCGTTCGGAGGACAACGGCACGACGTGGAGCGCGCCCGTGCAGTCCACCGTGCCGAATCCCGTCGCGCCGCCCGTGCTAACGCGTGTTCCCGGCACGGACACGCTCGTGCTCATCCACAATCCCGACGTGAAACTCAGCGACAGTTGGCACGGCGGCGAACGCGTCGCCCTCGCCTTCCGCACCAGCCAGGACAGTGGTCGCACCTGGTCCGCGCCCACCGACATCTTTCGCGCACCGAACAACCAACTGTGGGTGGACTATCCCGCCGTGCGCTGGGTCAAAGGCCAGTTGCACCTCGTCTGGCGGCACATCAACAGAGCCAATCCAGCCAGCGGATTGGGCGGCACCAGCCTCTACCACCACGTCCTGCCTCGTGAGGCTTTCGAAGCACGCACCGCCCCAAAGAAGTCCGCTCAATCCAACGCCAAGCCCCTGCGCATCCTGCCCCTCGGCGACAGCATCACGCGCGGCTCCTATCTCGCGAAGATTGATGGCAAATCCACCGGTCTCCCGCATCCCGACGGCGGTGGCTGGCGCAAGCCGTTGCAAGACAAGCTGCGCGCAGCGGGCATTGCTTTCGATTTCGTCGGTGAACTCAGCTACGCCGCCTTCGGTCGCGATGGCGTGATCGATCCGCAGTTTGATCCCGATCATCACGGCCTCGCCGGCTTCAGCAACGCGGGCATCCTCAAAGGAGGCGTGGTGCCGACACTGCCAGATGTGCTGTCATCCTTGGGCGTAAAGCAAGTCACCGTCCCCGGCATCGTGGACGTGCTCAAGAAGCACCAGCCCGACGTCATCCTGCTCATGTCCGGCGCGAACGGTTTCGACGCGCCAGCGCGCGACCAACTCATCCGCACCATCGGCGATACGAGCCCCGCTCACCTTTTCGTCGCCACCATCCTCCCGCAGAAAGCCCCGCGCAGCGGCTGGGAAAAAGTGAACGCCTACAACGCCTCCCTCCCCGCCATCGTCGCCGCGCAGAAGGCCGCCGGCAAACGCATCACCTTCGTGAACATGCACGCCGCCATCACGACGGATGATTTATTGCCCGACGGCGTCCACCCCAATCAGGTGGGCATGGACAAGTTGGCCACGACATGGTTCGCAGCCCTCCAGACTTTTCGCTGACCTTCTCTCCCGACCCCACCTATTCTACAACCCCCCATGCGCGTGAAATTTTCACTCATCACCCTGTTGCTCGCTACCTTGACCGCGCTGCCACCGGCCGCGCTGAGAGCCGCCGAAGCGCCACCGGGCCAGGCAAAGCCGTCCGCCGGAGCAACAGAGTATCACGTCGCGCCCCACGGCGATGACCGCGCTGCGGGCACCGCCGCCCAGCCCTTCGCCACGCCGACGCGGGCGATGGCCGCGGTCCGTGCGCTGGTCGCCGACGGACTCAAGAGCGACGTGCGCGTCGTTTTCCGTGCCGGGACTTACCCGCTCACCGCGCCACTGATCTTTTCTGCCGCTGACTCCGGTTCGGAGCAGCATTCCATCACCTACGCGGCGGCTGCTGGCGAAACGGTTGTGTGGAGCGGCGGCCGCGCGATCACCAACTGGCAGCGCGGCGAGGGGCGCAGGTGGACGGCCGAACTGCCCGACGTGAAGGCCGGTCGCTGGTTTTTCCGGCAACTGATCGTCAACGACCAGCGCGCCGTCCGCGCCCGCTGGCCGAACGAGGACGGCACCCTGCAAATCGCCACCGTCGCCAACGGCGTGAAGACCTTCACCTTCGATCGCCCACTGCCGCGCGAGGGCCTCGGCGGGCAGGATGCGGAACTGGTCGTCTATCAAAACTGGTCCGTCTCGCGGGCGCTCATCGCGGCCTAGGACGCGCAGCAACTCACCACCGCCACCGCTGTCGGCTGGATCGGCCACGGCGATTACACCGCGGCCAGTCCGGGCAAACCGGCGTTCATCGAAAATGCGCGCGCTAGTCTCGATCAAACCGGCGAATGGTTTCTCGACCGCGCGGCGGGCCTCCTCAGCTACCTCGCGACGGACGAAGCCGGCCCGGCGAAAACCGTCGCGGTCGCCCCGGTCCTCACGCAGTTGCTCAAGATCGCCGGGACCAAGGAGCAGTCGGTGCGCAACCTCCGCTTCGCGGGCCTGCGCTTCGAGCACACGGACTTTCCGCTGCCCGCATTTGGCTATTCCGAGATTCAAGCCGCGCATTTCGGTCCAAACATGAAGGAGCCAACCTGCGTTCAGCCCGTCGCGCTCGAACTTTCCTACGCCAACAACATTCGCTTCGAGCGCTGCGGCATCGCGCATCTCAACGGCTCGGGCATCGGCTTCGGCCCCGGCTGCCGGAGCAATGTGGTCAGCGGTTGCGTGCTCGAAGACCTCGGCGGCACAGGCGTGATGATCGGCTGGCGCGGCACCGGAAAATTGCAGCCCGGACCTACAGGCACGCTCGACGGCGACTGGGCCGACCCCGCCGATGCGCCCGCTGGCAGCGAAGTTTCCAACTGCGTGATCCGCCGCTGCGGCGCGGACAGCTTCGGGGCCGCGGGGATTTTTGTCGCGTTCTCCGCAGATACGCGGGTTGCTCACAACCACATCTACGACCTTCCTTACACCGGCGTTTCCATCGGCTATCGCTGGAACACGACGCCCACCTCACAGGTCCGCTGCGTCGCCGAGTTCAATCACATCCACGATGTGATGAAGAAACTCGCCGATGGCGCAGGCATCTACACCCTCGGGTTCCAGCCGGGAAGCATTCTGCGCGGCAACCACATTCACCACGTCCACCGCAGCGCCCTCGCCCACGGCGGCGCACCGAACAACGGCTTTTTTCTTGATGAGGGGAGCAAGGGCTTCCACCTCGAATCCAACGTCGTCCACACCACCTCGGGCGGCGCGGTGCGGTTCAACCAAAACAGCCGCGAAGCTCACACCTGGCAGGGCAACTCGTTCGATGCCGCCGCGACGCCGGACGTCATCGCCGCCGCCAAAAAGCGGGCGGGCTTGGAACCCGCCTTCGCCCAACTCGAAAGCCCGCGCCCGGCCCCGCTGCCCGTAAAAACGCCCGCCGCACCCCGCACCCGCCGCGTCCTCTACAACTTCGATGGCGACTCCTGTCTCACCACCAAGGCCAACAGCAAAGGCCCCGTCGCCGTGACCGTGGACGACGTGAAGCGCCTCATCGAGGAAGTCGCCTACGACGGCAGCCGCGTGGACACCGTGCTGGTCTGCATCAACGCGCAGGTCATGTATTACCCCACCCAGGTCGGCACGATGCGCGGCGCGCTCTCCACGCCCGAGGAACGCGCGAAGTGGCCGGCCTCGGAAAGGCAGCGGTTCGAAAACTTGAAAACCTTCTTCGCCGATGGCGTGGACCCCTACGCCATCATACTGGCCGAAGCGAAACGCCGCGGACGTGAAGCCCTGCTGACGTTTCGGATGAACGACGACCACGGCGACGACTTCCTCCGCACCCAGTTTCAGGTGGACCACCCCGAATGGCGGCTCGGCACCCAGCGCTATCGCGGCAAAGGTGCACTGGACTTCGGCCGCGACGAGGTGCGCGAGCACGTCTTCCGGCTCCTCGAAGAAGCCGTGCGCCGCTACGACAGCGACGGCCTCGAACTCGACTTCAACCGCTTCCCCAATTTTTTCAAAGACGGCAACACCGACGGGCGCGTCGCCAAGATGAACGCCCTCGTCGAACGCGTCCGCGCGATGCTCGACACGGTCGGACGCGAGCGCGGCCGCCGCCTCATCCTCTCCGTGCGCCCGCCCTCAAACTACGGCCGCACCCCGCCCACGCCCGCCACCGCGCGCCAGCTCGGCTGCGACGTGCCCGCGTGGGTGCAACGCGGCTGGGTCGATTTCGTCGCCGTCTCCGAGTTCCTCCACGAACGCGGCGACCTGCCCATCGCCCAATGGAAACAGGCCATTCCCAGCGTTCCCCTTTACGGTGGCATCGAATGCACCAAGGCCGGCGCCCCGAAGAATCTGAACGCCGAGGAATACCGCCACGCCGCGACCCAGCTCCTCAAATCCGGTGCCGACGGCATCTACCTCTTCAACTTCTTCACCTCCCGCGAAGGCGGTGCCAACGCCTACGAACCGCCATTCGCCGTGCTGCGCGACTTGGGGACCGCGGGCACGCCAGTCAGGACCAGCCCCTGAATCTAAAACTGAAAGAACAACATGCCGCCATACAAGCCAGCGTTCTCCCGCCGCGACTGGTTGACGACAACCGGAACTTGCCTGGCCGCGTTAGTGAGTTCGTCGCGGTTCGTGGCAGCAATTCGCGCAGCCGAGAAGTCGCCTCCGCCGAAGACGATTGCGCTGACGAATCCCCATCTGTTCCTCGACAACTATGGTCTGGCGGTGACCGAGGGGATCACATTTCGGATTCACCCGCCACGGTCCGAGGGCATTACGCTCGCGCCGGAGCGCGACTGGGAAGCATACCGAGTATCGCCGCTGGCAGTGATCGAAGACGGCGGTAAATTCAAGATGTGGTATCAGGCCATCGCCTGTCACCCCGGTTCTACGAGGCCGCTCGTCTGCCCGCGCTGCCGCAAGGGAAACCCCGGCAGCAAAGTGGTCTGCGTCGCCTGCGGCTGGCCTTTGATCGATATCGACTACCTGCAGAACGAGATGATCGGAGTCTGCTATGCAGAATCCACGGATGGGATCCGCTGGGAACGCCCAAATCTGGGACTGGTCAACTTTCGCGGCAGTAAACAGAACAACCTTATTGTCGGACCGTGCGGTGTGCCGGCACTGAACCCGAAAGGAGCCGCCGGTGAACGCTTCATGGGGATCGTCGAGCACAAGGGCCAGCTCTACGTCACCGCTTCTCCCGACGGTCTGCGTTGGACCCGCAAACCGAAGGCCTGCCTCCCGTTTGCAGCCGACACGAACAATCAGCTAATCTACGACGCGGTAACCGACAGATACGTGGCGTTGCTCCGGGGCTTTCCTGGTCGGCGCACCACGGTCCGCTGTGAGTTCAACAGCCTCGACCAGGCACCCTGGCCGTTCGCAGAGCACGGGCATAAACCCGACGGAACAGGCACCCGCTACATCACCGACGAACTGCCGACCGCGCTCGACATCGACGCCGACGACCAGCGCCAGCCCGGACTAGACATCAACCATATCAGCGCCAGCCCGTATCTGCCCGGCGCATGGTTCGCTTTCCCTGCCCTCTTTCGCAAGTATCCGCCGGCTGGACTGGGTCGTGCCGGACGCGAAGGCCATCGGTTCTTCGCCCAAGGCAACGACGGCACATGGGAGACGCAATTGGCGGTCAGCCGCGACGGACGACATTGGTCGCGACCCGACCGCACCGCTTACCTCGGCCCCGGCCTGTTCGGCGGTCCTGATGGCGGTTTGAACAGCCTTTATGGCATCGGCCTGATTCGTCGCGGAGACGAGGTCTATCAATACGGTTCGGGCCAGTCGGTAACGCATGGCATCTTCGAGCCGGGCGAGCGCCGGGCCGTGGGAGCCATCTATCGCTTCGTTCAACCGCGTGATCGCTTCATTGCCGCCGCCGCCGGCCCGCGCGGCGGGAGACTTGTGACGCACCCCTTTGCCTGGCCGGGCGGCGAACTGATTCTGAACATCGACTGCGGAGGACTAGGCGATGCGAGCGTCGAACTGCGCGCCATTGACGGCCAGCCGCTTCCCGGTTTCAGCGCCGCCGACTGTGACCGCGTCGATCTGAACCATCTGGCGCACACTGTCACCTGGCGTGGAAAGACTTCACAGGCAATCGCCGCCCGGCAAAATGTGCGGATGGAGATCCGGCTGAACTCGGCGAAACTGTATGCGATGGAGATCCGTTCGATCACCAAGTAGAACGTCACGGTCGTGCCCTCGAAGAGAACCACACCCTGAATCGAAAACCAGCCACCATCCTCCCGTCGGTGCTGGCCCTGCTAATCCCCAGCCTCAACGTCTTCACCTCGTGCGAAGGCGGCGCCAACGCCTACGAGCCGCCGTTCGCCGTCCTGCGCGAACTGGGCCAATAGTTTCAGCGCCCGGGGGAAACGAGAATCTTGGCAAACCCAAACGCCAAGTCAGAATCTCCGTCCAATCCGGCACGCACAATGAAACCCCGCATCTACTCCCTGCTCGCCAGCTTCGCGACCTTGTTCGCGGCCGTGAACTCCCTCGCCCAAATCCCCGCACCCACGGATGCGCCCAAGCCGCGCACGCCGGAGCAAAGCGCCGCTGCGTTCAAGCTCCCGCCGGGCTTCCGCATGGAAGTCGTCGCCAGCGAACCACTGCTCGCATCGCCCTCGGGCATCTGCTGGGATGAGCGCGGGCGGATGTTTGTGAGCGAGCTGCACGGCTACAACCTCGCCGGCCAGCTCGACATCGAGGAGCTCAACAGGTCCGGCAAGCTCGACACGCAGGTGCGCCGCGTGCAGGCGGACGCGAAGCACAAGCACGCCGCCGAGAAGGGCACCTTCGGCGTCATCAAGCTCCTCACCGACACCGACGGCGACGGGCGCATGGACAAGGCGACCATCTTCGCCACGAACCTCCCGCCCGCCTACGGCCTCGTGCCCGCGCGCGGCGGCGTCATCGTGGCCTGTGCCCCGCACATTCTCTTCTTCGCCGACCCCGATGGCGACGGCTTCGCGGAGACGCGTGAAGTGCTCTTCACTGGTTTCGGCACGGGCGAGTTGGAGCGCGGCATCAATGCACCGCAATGGGGCGCGGACGGCTGGATTTACTTCGGTCGCGGCTGGCCCGGCGGCCCCATCACCGGTCCGAAGCTGGCGAAGCCCGTGACCTTGCCCGGCTCGGACTTCCGCATCCGCGCAGACGGCAGCGCCATCGAGCCGGTCACGGGGCAAACGCACACGTTTGGCTTCACGTTCACCGAGGCGGGCGACCGCTTCACGGTCACGACCACGACGAGTTTTCACGTCGCGCCGCTGCCGTGGCATTACCTCGCGCGCAACCCGGACGTGGCCGCCGGCACGCCGCAAACGGGCGTCGGTGACCGGCGCGCTTACTCGCTCTCCAAGCCGCATCCATGGCGGCAGAAACGCGCCGACGACCCGGCCTACTTCCAATACTACAAGAGCCGCTACGGCGCGGCGGAAAGCGAGCCGGACGGCTGGTTCACCGCCGCCTGCGGACCGCTGCTTTACCAAGACCACGCGCTGCCCGGCTTGCACGGCCAATACTTCCTCTGCGAGCCGTCGGGCAATCTCATCCACCGCGCGCTCGTCGTGCCGGACGGCCCCGGGCTGACACTCCGCCGCGCGCCCGGCGAGGAGCAATCCGAGTTCGCCGCCACGACCGACCAATGGAGCCACCCGATGCACCTGCTGCACGGCCCCGACGGCGCGATTTGGGTCGTGGATTACTACCGCGAAATCATCGAGGACTACTCCGCCATTCCGCGCCACCTCCAGCAGCAATACGGCCTCTACGCCGGGCACGACCGCGGCCGCATCTACCGCCTCCGTGCCGGCGACTTGCAGTCGCCGTCTGTGGGCAACGACCGCACCCGTGCCGGTGACCTGAGCCGGCTCACCGCAAACCAACTCGCCGCCGAAACCGCCAGCCCACTCCTCTGGCGTCGCCAAACCGCGCAGCGCCTGCTGGTGGAACGCAACGAAAAGTCCGCCGCGCCCGCCCTGCGCGAACTGCTCGCCACCGCCCGTGCCGGCGACTTGCAGTCGCCGTCCATCGGCAACGACAACGCGAAGACGGCGACTGCAAGTCGCCGGCACGAGCCCGCCGCCATCATCGCCGCTCTCCGCACGCTCGACCAACTCGGCTCCCTCACGCCCGACGACCTCCGCCCCTGCCTCGCCCACCCTGCCGAGTCCGTCCGCGTCCACGCGCTGCAACTTGCCGACCGCCGTTTTGCCCAGCCCGACGCGAAAGCCCTCCTCGACGCCACGCTTGCCGCCGCTGCCACCGAGACCAT